>Ga0075119_1000285_pt1 | contig 28732 bp, 32 predicted proteins | sample AntAceMetag02UK9_FD_69791 | JGI IMG/M metagenome (GOLD analysis project Ga0075119, IMG submission 69791) | Saline lake microbial communities from Ace Lake, Antarctica - Antarctic Ace Lake Metagenome 02UK9 | ecosystem: Environmental > Aquatic > Non-marine Saline and Alkaline > Saline | place... | reverse complement strand
TGTGATCTTCTTGAATAGGATGACGCCTACAGAAAGAATCTTAACCTCACCAGAGGCACGGTCGATGACGTTCATGTAGTAACGTGAGCGAGGCTTAATTGCACGGGCAAGAGCCTCGTCTTCCTTGCGGCCTGTCTTCCAGAGAGCAAAGTAAAGATCGCAGAGAGGACACGCCTCATCCTGAACTCTACGACAGTGGAAGTTGCGGACCTTATCCTCTTCTCCCGTGGGTACGCGGTGGATCTTAGTCTCCGCATAAAACTCTTGGTCGTCTTCCTTAGGAGGAAGGATGCGAAGGAGATTATCTCCATCTTCCAACTTCACAAAATTGTTAATGAAGTCGTCGGATTTCTTACCGGAGTTGCTGAGTTGTTCGTGCTTCTTACGGAGTGCGTCGAGATCGATAGCCATGTTATGTTTTTTGTTGGTGGTTATTGGTAGAGTTTAGTTTCTGCTCGTTTGTTTGAAGAGATCTGCACCATGCAATCCTTCTTGTGTTCTAGTGCTCTGACTAGCCCCTTAAGCATATCGTACTTAAGAGTTGCTTGTGTGAGTTCATTTTCCAGATCAGAGACATCATCGTTTATGAGGACAAGATCGTCTAGGTCTTTAGCTGTTAGCTTCTTGAACCTGTTCTCTTCGCGTGCCTTTGTGCGGACTGTAGCTGCTAAACGATCCCGTGTTCGTTCAGCCGCGTCAGCTTGGCTCTTTGCTACACTCATTAGACCATAGTAGTAGGAATAGATTGAGCCCTGCTGTCTCATTTCGTTTTCGATGTTGCCCTCTTCGAACTGCACTAGCTTGTTTACAATTTCTGCAAAGTCCAGCCAGGTAAGTCCATCTAGGATATCAACTTCAACTAGGGGAGTGGTTTCCATGTACTATTATAGCTTAGTTAGGGGAATCCTTCACAATATTCGTGTAGAAGTTCTTGTTTTTTAATGCCTTAGAAGACGTAGGATTCTGGATTTTAGGGGTAGTGATAGGCTTAGGGAAGTTTGTGTCATAAGACTGCTTCAATAGCACAAAGAAGGTGCCATCATTACTCTGGACTAGATAGTCTCCAGCCAAGCCTCTATCAGTAGTTCGACTAGGATCATTGGCTCCCTCTCTTAGTACACCAAACTCAGATGTCATTCTAAAATAGTTCTGTCCTTCAGTCTGACGTACCAGAAGGGTCTGGGTGGGGGTAGCAAAGGTCCAGCGACCGAAGTACTTGATACTTACTCTCGTAATCTTGTTGGTTTTCTTTGGGAAGATATCTTTTAGTTGTAGGTCTTTCATTCGTTACTCAGGATGATCTCAAACAGTTCGGGGTTCAATCTAATCAGGAGCATCAAGCCTCTGCTAATCTGAACTGTCATCGATTCGTTTGTCATGGGCAGCACCTTGTCTGTCTTCTCGTCTCCACCCAGACCTCCCATCTCTAGAACAAGGTGGGTCAATTCATGGATCAAGGTTTCTCGGAAGACCTCAGGTGCCATCTTACTATTTAGTGTAATTTCTCCAGATTCGAAATCTGTTAGACCGAGACACTCATCATTGTGATGCAAGATATGGGGGGACATCTTCAGAGAATAGTTTCTATACCCTGCATTCACAGTGCTGATCTTCTGTGTCTTAAGCTTCTCGATCAAGTGATTCTTCATAGTTGTCTTGCATTCTAAGCGTGCTGTAATCGATTCCAATAGGGAATGTGTATCTAGTTTTTCCATTTCTGTTTTTTACAACGTAGCCCCGCATGATGTTTGTATCGAACTCTTCCTCGGTTTGGTTGAGGGAGAATGCGTAGTCGCAAGTTCTAATCTTGCCATACGAGTCACCTAATTCTGAGTCAGTAATTACTCTTACTTGTTTTCCTAGTCGGTTGGTTTGTGTAGCAGTCCATACGAGAAGATTAAACTCGACTGCAATAGCTCGGATCTCTTCTGCGATTCTCTGTTGTGCAAGGTGCTCTTGCTGAATGTCCCTTACGGAACGTAATAGTTCAAGGTAATCGATGATGATTACTGTGGGCACGAAGTCTGAATAGTTCTTGAGTTGTACTAGCAGAGCACGAATAGTGTTCACTGTTGCTGTACCTGTAGGGAACTCCTTAATTACTAGGTCACTACCTGGGAACTCAGTCTTGAACATATCCAGACGCTCTTTAACTGATATGTGGTTGGCTGGTTCCTTCAGTTTCTTCTGTGGAATAAGGGTCATGACAGAATCGAATCTCTGTGCAATCTTATCCTCGCTCATCTCGCAGGAGACATAGAGCACGGACTCCCCATCCATCATAGAGCGCACGCCCTGATTCACCAGGAATACTGATTTGCCCACGCCTGGGGGAGCAATGACCATAGCTAGCTCCTTGGCTGCGAGCCCTCCTGTCTCTAGTCCATTGTTAATCCCCTTAAATGCTGCTGGGTATACCTTCCTTTTCACCGCATTGAAGGTCCGATCCCACCTGTCTAGTAGGGTATCGAAATACGTCAGACCAAAATCAATGTCCCTGTTGATGAGGAGAGCCTTACGCACAAGGTCCTCTACTTCTTCAACCCTATCCTCTTTGATGAGTCCGATGCTGTCAGCAATGGCTTGCTTCATGGCCTCTTTCTTAGCAAAGCGTTCAACGATATCCATGAAGTACTCAGGGTTGCTGATCGTACTCTTATCAATCTTGTTGATGAGGTGAAGCTCGTCTTCGTAATCTGAGATCCTTTCCTTGGGACTGAGCTTAGACTTAACGTTCTCTAGGATGAACTCATCGTTAGGGAGTTTAGTATACTCGGAGTAGTATTCGTTAACGGTGTTGAAGATTTCTGTGTGAGCAGGGAACTCAAAGTAATCTGGTTGGATTAGACTTACAATCTGTAGGTAAAAGTCCCTGTCAGATTTGAGAAGATACAGGATTCCTCGCTGTAGGTTCTCACTAAATTGGTATGTCATTCTTACTGTTGTTTTAGAGGTTTAGTTATGTCTAGTTTATCTTTGCCGATGTCCTTGTAGCCCATCCTGTTTGCAACATTATAGGCATCTTCAGTCAGTTTTTTAGCACGGTCTAGCTTATCCGCAGAATCCTTAGGAGATAGCTTCTTTACCTTACCGTCCTCTTCCATCTTCTTCCAATTGAAATTGGCGCTCTTGTAACGGAAGCCTTCGTTATTCATACGGTCCTTGGTATTCTCAATGCTACCGTTTAGGAATCTGTTAGCGGAGTCCTTATCAAATCCCTTAGCAGCGTGCTTCTTATAGCGTTGTCTAACTGAATGGAAATCACTTGCTCCTTTACCACCGTTCCCCTGACCGTCATCCTTAAAGGAGAAGTTTAGTTCACCGTAGTATCGTTCACTTAGTTTGTTGCACTCTGGGCAGCGTGTCTTGCCAGGGGCTTTCCCTAGGTCGTAATCTTTATCCCAGCCTACATCACAAACTCTACATTGCCATTGATATGTTGCCATTATTCCTCCCAGTAGGGACAGTCTGCATCAGGTAGTTTTTCAATCTCCCTAAGTTCAACACGAAGACCGCTTACTTCAGTATTGAAATGGTCAATAATATCCTCAGCAATCTCGATCCTCTGCTTAATCTCTTCTTTCTTTTCTTCTTTACTCATTAGCACTCACCTCCTTCTAGGGAACAAGCATCGCCTGATTGAACAGTAGCTATTAGTTCCGGGCTGTCCATGTATAGGGTAATGTTCTCTTGGGTTAGTGGGATTGCTTCAAGGGGTTCGTTCCCTTTGCTGCCTGCTCTGTACACTGTTAGTCCTTTAAGGTAAGGAGCATAGTCCAACGCTGCTTTAGAGAACTCATTAGCCTCAGCAGTTGCAGGTAGATTGATTGTCTTAGAGATACAGGAGTCGATGTACTTTTGAATAGTCGCCTGGACTCTGATATGGTCTTCAGGGGTGATGTCGTAGGCTCCAACGAAGTTATCAAGGGGTCTTTTTTCATTGTAGAATTTCTTGAAGAGAGGATCTACCACCAGTAAGGACTTCCAAACAGTACCTTGACGGTAGCGTCTGTTATACATCGCAGAAAAGATAGGTTCGATTCCGCTGGATACTCCGTGGAGCATACTGATAGTCCCGCAAGGTGGGATAGTAAGCATGACTGCATTCCTAATACCGTGACGCTTGATAAGCATTCGGATCCTAGCAGGAAGGGCCTTAGCAAACTCCTCATTCAGGTACTTCTTGTAATCAAACTCAGGGAAAGGCTTCTTGTCTCTTGCTAGGTAGATGGACATTTTGTATGCCTCATCACGAATGGTAGAGAAGAGTCTCTCCGAGAACTCAAGGCACTTCTCACTTCCATAGGTGAGGCCCAGACGAATCAGAGCGTAGTGGAATCCAGTAACACCCAGGCCAATGCGTCTTGATCTTTCTCCAACAGTCTTGCACTCAGGAGTTGGGAAGGTGTTGATGGTTAGTACGTTGTCTAGGAATCGAATTCCTGCTCTTACTGATTTAGCTAGACGTTTCCAATCAATATCTGTTCCATCCTCAAGAACCATGTTGTCTAGGTTAACATTTGCCAAGCAGCAGTTACCATAGGAAGGGAGAGAGATTTCACCACAGGGATTGGTGCTGTCTAGATCCTCAAAGTAGGAGCAGTTAGTGTACTTGTTAGCTAGATCAATGTTGTAGATGCCGGGGTCTCCAGACTCTACTGAGTTTTGCCAGATGATATCCCACAGGTCTTTGGCCTTGATAGGAGCAAGGGAAACGTTACTGAAATGTTCCTCCCAACTCTCCTTGTGGAATGCTTCTGCTCTCTTAATTACATCTTGCTCATCAAGACCGATAACATATAGCTCTCTAGTTTCCTTCTTCGCATTGACAGCAGTAAGAGAATAACGATGGTACTCCTTGTTGTTGAAGGTGAAGTACCAGTCTTCTCCATACTCAACAGCCTCTAGGAATCGATCTGTAATTGCTACAGAGATGTTAAAGTTGTTTAGATGGCCCTCTTCTAGTTTGACACGAAGGAAGTCTAGTAGGTCTGGGTGGGTAATGTTTAGGATACCCATGAGAGCGGTGCGTCTGTCCCCGCCTGCTCTAACGTGCTCTCCTACCTCGTTTATCATCTTGAGGACAGAGACAGAGCCCGGAGCAGAATTAGATACGCTACCAATGTCGTCACCTCTAGGACGAATCTTAGAGACGTTGAAACCTACGCCTCCACCAGCGCAGGAAATCTTATACATATCTTGGACTGTCTTGCCAATGGAATCAACTGTGTCCTCAGGAACAATGACGTAACAGTTAAGTAGGTTGTGCTTGCCCTGGTTCCTACCAGCACCGTAGATGATCCTTCCCCCAGGAATTAGATCACCTGAGCTAATGACATTGTAGAACAGCTTCTCTACTTTCTCTTTGTTCTCATCTGTCTCTGCTGTTGCTACTGTTCGAGCAATTACTTTGGCTCTCTCTCCCCACTTAGTTTCCCCTGGGTATGCGTAACGCTGCTCGAAAATCTCTTGTCCTATTGGATCCAGTGTCTTAATGCTCATGCTATTGTTGATATGCCTTTCTTTTTGATTACCCTAATCACTTTTGCTGATTCCATTAAGGATTTAAGGTAAGTATTGTGCGTAATTAGGAACAAAGTCTTGTCTTTCTTCAGTTCCAGTAGTAGTGTATATAGGCCTTCCATTCCATCGGTGTCTAAAGATTCAGCAATCTCATCAAGAAATACTAGGTTCGTTTCACTGTTCCTAGAAAGAGATAAGATATGCTGTAGACCTAGCATGACTGATAGATTTACTTTCTTCTTCTCGCCTCCTGAGAGGGAGATATAACTGGTCTCGACATGGTTATTATAGATCGTCTCCTTCATTTCTTCATCGAACTTCAAAACAAATCTTCCCTGTGATAGGTACGACAGGTAGTAATTTACTTTGGTGTTGAGGAAGTCTAGAACGTTACGAATAATGTACTTGACGAGTCCTGATTCCGAGAATGCTTTTTCCCAGAACCGCATGATCTCGTATTGAGTGTTGAGTTCCTGAGTCTCTTTGTCCCAAGCATCGATCTTGTCTTTGCACTCTTGGAGTAGCTTCGCATAGAGTTCTTGGTTACTAGTAAGCTCATTGTACTTAGCAAGCTTGTTGTAGTCCCTAGAGGAGACAGGAACTTCCATTGTATCTTCCTGAATCTGTGAGATCTTTTTCTCTAGCTTTGAGCTTTCCTGCTTGAGTTTTTTAATTTGACCCGTCACTACAGCCTCATCGTACTCGACAGGACTACCACACTTGCTACAGGTCTCCTCTCTTCTAGCAAGAGACAAGCACTCCTTGTTCTTTCGTTGAACCTCTAAAGTAAATTGAGCAATAGCTTTATCGTTCTGTCTATTGAATTCCTCAGCTTCAAGGATACTATCCAAGGTATAGTTTAGGGCATCCTCACTAAGCTCGTCTGAAATATTAGTCTTTAACAGGCGGGCCTCCTCGATCTTCTGGCCGTGTTCCTTCTTCTGTTTGTTGGCCTCATCAATTAGAGCATTGATAGCCTTGATCTTCTGTGAGTACTGAGACTTGAGATACTTGACAGATTCCCTTAGATCAAAGAGGGCATCTAGGTTGAGGAAGTTCCTGAGCATCAACCTCTTATCGTCTGGGGAAGCCGAGAGGAAGTCCATACTATTCTGCTGTCCGAATACCGTAGAGGCTAGGAACACCTTGTAGTTTGTATTCAGGCGCTCCTCAATGAACTTCTGAGTTGCCCTAGCATTCTCCTTGGTGCAGTTCTTTCCGTTGAGATAAACAGATAGGGTAGTGGGTCTTCTACCTCTCTCAATTACAAAGTTATCGTTAACCGTTAGACGAACCATTAGTTTCTTTCCCTTCTGTGCATTGACCAGGGAAGGTTCGTTAGATTTACGGATAGTGTTTCCGAAGAGACCGTAAGTTACTGCTTCAAAGATAGCACTCTTACCGGACCCAACACTACAGTTGGAGTCTCTGTTCTCACCCTCGATTAATACAAGGCCCTCGTACTTGTCGAAGTTTACAGATGCTTTTTGGAAGGAGTAGAAATTATTGATCTCTACCTTGTTGATTCTCATAGATGATTTGTAGTGAGTCCAGCAATGTCTGTTTCGAAATTGACGTATTGCTGCAATTGATATACGAATCGATGATCTCGTCAGTGAGTTCCGTAATAGGATCCTCAGTACTTGTAGTCACGAACTCTTCCTTTGTATCTACTAGAGGTTTGAACTTAGTCTCAACGTAATGGACGTTCACTCCCTCTAGGATCTCTGACAGAGGTGGGACTTCTTCCAGTGTATCAAACACAATCCTTAGGATAGTAAAATAGTGGGGGTCGTTGATAAACTCTAGGTTATCCCCCACTGTATCATAGGCAACGGTGAGGAATCTTGGCCCGAAAGATACGGGGTATATACTCATGCTGTAGGGATCCTCTTCTGTCTGAGAGAGGATTCCATAGAAGCTGTCCTTCCTTCCCTCCGAGAAAGAGGTAGGATAGGGAGTACCTAAACGGATGAGTTTGTGTCCTCGTTTAGTATCTGTTTGACCGTAAGTGTGAATGTGTCCCACAACACTATTGGAAGGGAAATCGTCAACAGCAATACTGAAGTCGTTATCGCCAGCAGAATTAAGAGCACCGAAATACCCAAAGTGACCAAAGATTGCATAGTCCTTAGGGCAGGCAGCAAGATCAGTTTTAATAGCTTCTTCGTCTTCATAGTGAGGGATGTAGTAGGATTTTGTTTCATCGTGTTGTTCAGTGTGAGTGTAGGTCTTAACCATCTCACTATCAAATAGACTTAGAGCGGTGACCCCATCGTCAGCTTTAGTCTGACTATCATGGTTGCCTCTAAGCATGACAACACGACTATGACGGGACATATGATCGATAACCTGCTTCAGCCAAAGGAGAACCTTAGGAGAAGGGCGTCTATGCATCGTAAGGTCTCCCATAAAGACCACCTCTTCCAGTTCTGGGTGGGCCTTGAGAGCTTCGTCATAGATTTTAATGAGAGCCTCACATTGAGCTACTAGAAGACCTTCATACTTGTCTTCCAGGTGAGTGTCTCCGATGATTAGTCTTTCCATTTATTTAGGGGGCAATCCTCGGTACGCATTCTAGTCTTAAGCGTTAGTAGACAACCGCACTCTAAGCAAACTCCTTCAGAGTACTTAGGGCAGAGGACACAGGTTTTCATGCGGTCACAATGTAGTTCTTGTGAAGTAAGAAATCCAGACTTAGCCCATCTCCAAATGGAGATAGAGAAAGTCTTCGCTTTAGTTATTATAGTAGGTGTTTGCATAATGCAGCCCAGCTATGAGGATAAAGGTCGGCCAGGTATTCTCCAATTGTATTTGCATACTCCTGTGTCTCTAATTGAGTGTGGGAATCTGTCCTAAGCTTGTACATATGGAACCAAGAGAGGAGGGAACCTGTCCAGACGACAGTGGTAAGCATGGACTGAGGAAGAACCATTCTAGCCTGTTCAGGACACACACCCTTATCAAGTAGAAACTTGTAGGTCTCTAAAGCATGGCGGTTCACTTCATCCACCTCCTCCGTAACCATACAAGGGGAATCAACACTATCGGAAGAACTTCCCTGCTTCACATTCTCAGCAGCCTTCCTAAACGTTTCGGGAATAAAGAACTCCGGTTCAGTGGTAACGTATCGTCTAGACATTTCAGACATACTCATACCCACCTGATGCTTACCTAGTTGACGAGCAACAAAGATGGGCATGGTTACCCTGAAGGTAACATGAGGGTGTCGGAAAGGAAGAACGTGCTTATGTTTTGCGAGATAGTTTAGGAGCTTAATATCCTTTTCGTCTACTTCAGGGATCTGCTTGTTAAAGGATGCTCTTGCTGCGTTAACAACAAGCGCGTCTCCATTAGGGGTGTGTTCGATTAGGTCAATCATAGTTCTAGTTTCTTTCCTGTTCCGAATGAATCCCCTACCTCAATGTCAGCAACTAGGGGCACGCTAAATTCCATGCCCATACGTTCTCTTAGCACAGGGTATTGTTCCATTTCATTCTTGACAATGAGTGCAGCCTCTCTGGTTTCCCAGGAAGGGGAGACAACTTCGATGGAGTCATGGACTGTTGCTACTACCCTAGCTTCCATCTCTCGTTCCTTAAACTCTTGAGTGATACCAATGACAGCACAGAGTAGAACGTCCGAGGCAGGGCTCTGGACAGTGAAGTTTAGTCCTTGTCGGAGGGCTCTGTTGACTAGCTTAAGGTCTTTACTGTTTACGTTGGGTAGGTGTCTCCTACGACCAAAGATGGACTCAGCATATCCTCTCATCTTAGTGGAGTCGTTTACCTTGTCCATGTAAGAGAAGACCTTAGGGTAGACAGTCTGATACGCTCCAATGATCTCCTCGGCTCGACGCATAGGAATACCCATAGTCTCACTTAGGTTGAATGGGCCACCACCATATACAATTAGGAACGATACAGCCTTGGCAAGCTGTCGTTCGAACTTGGAGATCTTCTCCTTACCGAATACTAGTCTAGCTGTGTACGAGTGAAGGTCTTCCCCACTACGGAAAGCCTTGAGCATATTCTCTTCCCCAGCAATATGAGCCAGGATACGCAGTTCCATCGTAGCATAGTCAGCCGTAATGAAATCCCAGGTAGGAGGTGGAATGAATAGGCTGCGAATGTTTGAAGCTAGGTTACTACCCTCGTCGTCATCCTCATCAGGTCTGGGTAGAGTGTGGAAGGAAACTCCCTTGCGCTTCTTAGCATTGTACGATGCACAGGACAGTCTACCCGTAGCAGTACCCTCAAAGCGGAAGTCCAGGAAGATCTTGTTGTATCCATTGTACTCAATTGCAGCGCGTGTACCTACGATGTAGGTCTTTTGTAGCTTCAGAGACTTCTTCAGATCTAGAAGCTCTTTGATAAAGCTAGCAGCTACCTTGAGTTCCTTGGTAGACTTGTCCGTAATGACAGCAGCACTAATCTTCTTAGACTGTTGCCTTTCTTTCCACTTACTCATGATGCCCTACGTTCTAGTTCTTCGTTGATTTGTGTTAGTAGAAGTGTGAAGGTAGCAGCAGCGCAGGAAGGCTCTCCTTTTTTGGTACGATCAGGTGGGTAGAACTCCATTGCTCCCTCCCTTAGATAGAAGATTTGCTTCAGTGCTTCGTTGGAGGAGAGGTTGTCTTCTTCAGAGATGAAATCGAACTTACGAAGTGCATCCTCAAGGTCTTTGTTCCTATCGTTGAGGAACTTGCCTACAGACTCTAGCCTCTCTGTACTAACGTGAACACCATGATACTCCATCTCTCCGAAAATCTCAAGAGAAGGCATGGCAACATTTTCTAGGAACTTCCATACGGGGGAGTCGATCATCTTCTCTTCCATCAACTCGTAGAGCTTGAAGGTGAAGTGAGTATCCATTGCGTTACCCTCACAACAATCAGCTAGGGACATATTTGCCCAGTCGAATGTCTTAGGGTTCTGAATAGTTAGCATCTAGAATTCCTCTAGTTCTTTAGGGAAGTAGAATTTAACGAGGTCCATTAGACTGTTGGGCATATCCTCATCGTAAGTGTGGTGCATTAGCTTGGTGTCCCAGATCTTTACGGTCTTGATACCAGCATGGTAGAGGAACTTGTAGTCGAACTTGACGTTGTGATACATCTTGCGACTAAAAGGATTGCTCAGGATGCGTGTCATACAATCGATGAGCTTTTCGTGGGAGCCCTCTCCTTCTCTGAAGGGGGAGTCCTTGTGGTTCCAAGGTACTACGAACGTCCCTTCCCTAAGGGTAAAGGAGATAGTCTGGATGGAGTCCTGAAGGAAGTCCAGTCCTGTAGTCTCAAGGTCTACTGCCATCTTATCAGTGTAATTCTCAAGGAACTTAGCCAGGTATTCTAGCTTCTCTTCCGTGTAGATTACTCTGTATTCGAGAGGGCCGTAGTTAGTCTTGTTGAGGATGAACTTTTCATAGCTGTTAATCAGGTCAGCCTTGAACATCTTGTGGAGACGAGGCTCTTGGCTGATAGACCAAGGATGGTACAGGGGAACTACCGTACAGGTATGCTCTCCATTAGCTGTAGTGAAGGGGAAAGACTTCCCTCTTTTGTTCTGAATACCACTCTTCTTAATGAGCATCTTCATAGCTAGGTTGCCACAGGGGAATACCAGCTTAGGCTTTACCTTAAGGATGGTCTCATCCAAATGACCCCTGCAAATCTTCATGTTCTCAGGAGACATATCCCCCTCTTTCACACTAGGACATTTCACAGAAGCAGTAAACGTATACTCCTCCTCAGGGAAGGGAATGAATTGCTTCAGAGTTGTCTGCTCAATAGCTCCAAAGGCATTAGCATTCCCATCGGTCCACTTAAAGGAATCAGATACGAACAGGATCTCTTTCTCTGGGAGGGTATCGTAATCTGTGATAGAGTGACGAGGTTTAGACTGCTTCAGAATTGAGCAGCCGGAACATTTACCATCATCTCCACCTAAATCATGGCTAGAGTAGAGTTTATCTAGGTTCAACATACTATTATATTGTATGGGTAAGCACTACATTGACAACAAGGAGTTCGAACGGATCATCCTATCATACCAAGAGGATCCAAAAACTCACGAAGATGAGTTCGTCGGGCTGATCGATCTCCTAATCACAAACATCGTTGATTCATTTAGATTCAAAGTACCGTCTGATGATGCAAAACAAGAGTGCTTCGCTTTGGTACTGAAGGTCGTAAAAAACTTCAAAGCTAAGAAGGGAACAGCTTTCAACTACTTCACCACTATCATCGTAAATAATCTCAAGCTAATGTATACCAAAGATAAGAAGTACAATGAGAAGATCGAAGGTTATTCAGCTAAGATGAAACGTGATTACTTACAGCCCTGATCCACAACAGCTAGAATTAAATTAAGCTTACCTTGGAGACTACGGTTATCCTTCTCTAGTTCTTTCACGCGGGCATATCCCTTGAATCGGATACCATGATTATAGTCCTAGATTCTCTTGAATCTTAGAGTAGTAGTCTTCGGACACAACCTTGTCACGCTTTAAACGTACAAGGTGTGGAAGCTTTGTAGTATTGTAGATCACAAAACTGTGAGGTACGTCAAAGCTGTTCACAATGTAAAGAGGCTCACCTTCTGAGGTTTCACCGTAAGTCTCTTTGATACTCTCTTCTAGCTTAGTGCTCATGTCATCCCAAAGGGAGACGAAGATAATGTTGATGGGTTCCTTGGTTCGCTTTTGTTTGCGAAGGATCTTATTTAGATCGTTCTCTTTCTGAATGTACTGAGGTACAAACATAAGGATTACTCCTCGGTTAGAGTAGACTCTGGGACACCGGAGACTTCCCCTAGAGTGACGCCCCCATCTCTCCCTTGGGAAACTGTAATACCAGAAGCCGCAAGCTCCTCTTGGTTATCGAGAGCGTACTGGCGTACCATCTCTGATAGCTGGTTGTTCAGAGCTTCAATACCAGTAACGAATACTGTCTTGAGGAAGTCTGAATCAGTGATATTATCGGGCTTGCAAATGCTAGCGAAGTTCTTGTAGGCAAGTCCTTCGTCTTTGGATAGGTTAATTTGTAGTCTCATGCGGCTGTTACGGCGTTCGTTAATTTTGATCTTCCATGACTGAACATTGATCTTGATAGAATCTGCTTCAAACGGTGGATTATCGATTGGGATAGGTGTGTTCATGTCGTTCGTAGCCTATAATAGCATGACCCATCAGAATTATGCAAGACAACTACGATATTTCTAAGCTCACAAAGAAAAAGAAGAAGAACGGTAAGAAGAAGGGGAGCACCTTTGAAAATGATGTGGCTAAGGTCTTCAATGAAAGGCTGGGAACTAAGGAGTTCGCCAGGACACCAGGCTCAGGAGCTTTCGCTACTACCCACACCCTACCCGCTCACTTAAAGATACATGGAGACTTGATTATACCTCAAGACTTTAAGTTTTGTATTGAATGTAAGAAAGGATACAATGAGGAAAACTTATATAGCCTCTATAATGATAGTAGTAAATTCTGGGGATTCATCAAACAATGTCGAAAAGATGCGGACAAATGCGGACTCCTACCTTTGTTGATCTTTAAGCAGGACTATCGACCCATCCTCGCTATCATACCCTCTGGCATCTACCTATCCGTTGCCCAGGGTACTCTAGAGATTCGTTCCCCAGAAGGTGATTACGTCATCTGTATGTTCGATGAACTACTAAAGGAACCTGACAGCTTCTTCCTTAGTTAAGGAGAGTTTGAATCAACTCAAGCTGTCCTCGTAGGAAGACTTGGAAATCATTCTTAGGCTCTGTTGATTCCTTAATGAGGTTTTCCTTCTCGGTTGAGCTACCAATAAAGGAAGCAACTGATCTAGTCCTACGAGCCTTATTCTCTGCTGACCCAGACCATGTTCCCTCTTGGGAGAAAGACATAACTGTTCTTCCTCCGATGTTGAAGTAAGCGGTGTTACTACCAGGGGCAATTGCAATCTCTAGTGTCCCAGACTTACGAGCCTTTAGGATCTTATCCATAGGAGAGTTATGTGACCAGGCTTGTACCGTACCATCGTTGGTAGCCTTTACTTGAGCCATGTCACGAACGTTGTACCCACAGGTGAGAAGGTTTCTAATGAGGACTGTCTGAGCCATAGACTTCTTCTCTGCTCCTTCATCCCCAGTGAGGTGCTTACGATAGATGCTGAATCTAGATGTCCTTGCGATACCCTCTTTGATTCTCTGCTGCACCATCTTGTCTTCGTAGTCTCTTGGCTTACCCTTGTCAAAGAACAGAGCACCTAGGTTAGATCCCTGTAGGACATCAAACCCTAGTCTACCCTTAAGCTTATCAGCATACAGCTTATTTACTTGAGCAGGATCCTTAATCTTAGTCTCCCCTGTTACTGAACTGTAGGTCTTAACCTCGGTGAAATGATCGGTGGATTGTCTAAGGGACTTCTCGATATCCTTGTTATACTTTGAGACCTCTGGGGAGACAGGGACAGCCTCATCCAGCTTGTCTAGGAAGCCAGTCTCCACACTACCTGTATCCTTTGATTCGAAGTAGGATTGTAGGACTTCTGAGTTGTTGATCTCTCCAGCCTTAGTGTTTCCTGTGGTGTTCATCCTCTTCTGACCGAATGGGATAAGGAAGATATCACCGGAGCCTACCTTAGCAAGCTTGAGCTTTGTTTCTAGAGAACCCTTCTGCTTAGAGCCAGCATTGGCTAGTAGCTCTGCCTTGCTTGTCTTAGTTACAGATGCTCCGACTGCTTCAGCAGCAGCGTTAGCACTAGCTTCATCGGAATAGATAAGGCCATTGTCTGCTCTGCCTCCTGTCTTAGGGCTAAGACCAAGGTGTACTACTCCTTCTGGTTGGCTAGGAAGTAGCTTTAGAAACTTGTTGAAGTTTGTGGACTCCTGAATTACCCACGCTGCTAGTCTCTGCTTGCTCTGAATAATACCCAACTGGTCTAGAGCTTCTCTGTGTTCAGCATAGGATTCTAGGGAGAAGGAGTCTGAGTCCTGAGCGATAGACTCTAGGAGGGGGATCTTATCCTCTACTAGAATCTTATTAAGGAAGCTCTTGAGAGCAGCACGGATAGGTGCCTTGTCATCAGACTCTCTAAGACTGTTCATTAGGAAAGCAATGTTAGGTACGTCCTCATAGATCGTACCCTTAATAGCGTTCTTCTGATTGAGATTAAAGGAATCCTGAGAGTTGTTAGCAAGTTGGCCTCCCTTCTCGGGGCACTCCTCCACTACCTTACTCAGAGCAAACTTCTGTAGAGCGTTGGGAGTAATGACAACACCCTCTGTTGGGGTGCCACTATCATTGAGGTTAGATCCAAAGAGGACTAGCTTCTTCTTACTACCAAAGCCGTCTACACCTAGAGTCTTCTGGATATCAGAGCATCTATCCTGGTCAGGCTCAGGTGGCTGTAGGAAGGAGAGTAGGAACTCATTAGATATTACTGCATCTTGAGCAGCACCTCTGCTTAGGTCACAGGTTTTCTTATCTCCTGTGTCTGAGATGCAAATACCCTTACCATTAACTAGCTTGCTCTCAAGGCTTTGGATAGCTCCACCAGCAAGGTAGGAGATAGGGTTAGCTGCAATGTTCTCCCAACTCTTCTTGAGTTCAGGATCGTTTGAGGTATTGATCTGCTCGTCAATGTACTTCTGGAGTAGACGAACCTGTCTACCATAGGAACCTCTCTCAGCCTTACCTACCCAGGCTTCAGGGTCTTCGTTGTACTCTTGCTCTGCTAGCTGTTGAGCTTGGCTTTCTAAGTACCCCTCTTTCAGGTACTTAGCTTTGAGGATTACTTTGGATGCACCACCAATCGTATTTTCTATCCTATCATTGAACTCATCAATGGCAGCCTGTTCTGCTGATAGGATTTGATTAGCGGCTGTCTCGGTGGGGTCGCCCTCTGCCTCCTGTCCAAGAGCTTGAACGAGCAGGGCAAAAACCTCAGCGTTAAGAGAACCGTCTGCTGCCTTGAGGAGGGCCCACCCTCGCTTGCCATCCAGCCCAAAGACGCTAATGTTACCATCTGATTTACCACCAGAGGCGTTCTTGTAGATCTTGACACCACTATCCTCTCCGTTTACGTTCTGGAGGACTAGAGCTTGGCTCATAGCCTCAGAGGATGGGAGCGGTGGAGCACTAGCCAAAGCAGCATTAGCTAACTGTTCAGCAGCGGCTTTAATACTAGCAGAGTTCTTAGAAGTCTTGGGTTCAGGCTTCTCCTCTGCTGTGCTCTTGGCTTTCTTGGCCTCTTCCTCGGAGAGATACTCAATCTTGAAGGTGCGCTTCTTAATCTTTCTGTAGCTCTCAAGTAATTCGGTGAAGTAGTCCATGTTCTATTATAGGCGAAGAAAGAAAAAGAGGGCAGGCATATGTATACCTACCCTCTAGTAAGGTATTGATACTCTAAGAGAGCTTACTACTCGGGGTTCGAGTAGTTGTACTGCTGCATGAAATCGTACTTGAAGCCAACTTCGAGAGTATGGAAATCATTAGTTGAGTAGTTCAACTCAGAAGCAGCCCACTTGTGGGGATACACACCGTAGAGTTCAATTGTTGAGTGAGGGGTGAGGGTGTTGTCTAGGAGTACAATCTCTACCTTGTCGGCTTTGAATGTAGAACCAGCACCACCACCAGGCTGAGAACTCTTGGTCATCTCACCTGTAATTGGATCGTAAGTATGCTTGAAGTATCTCCATAGATCAGAAGCAGTCTCTCTTAGGTAGAGGTTATCAAAGGTGACGTTTAGATCACCAGGGGTAACTCTGCCTGGGTAATGCACGGTGTCGTTTACTCTGTGAACCTTGATAGCTTCGGACGCCATCTCGATACCAGTAACTTTCTTAGCAGCTAGAGTAAGGTCAGTTGAGTTTGTAATGTCCTCGGGGAGACCGAAGAAGTGAATCTCAAACTGATAAGCTCTTACAGAATCTAGATCCGTAGAAATTACAGGCAGACCTTGGCCCGGAGTAAAGTTTCTTCCGTACTTATTCTTGTAGTATGAATTTGTCATTGTTTATTCCCTAGAGGGTTCCTAGGTCAGCGGATTGATTAGTTAGGTTGATCTCGAATACAAGGATCTCGGCAGTCTTTGTTGGCTTAACAATTACCTTAGTCCATAGCTCGTTTCTATCAACCCTTACAGGAGTGTTGGTTGTCTCATCACAGACAACACGGAACTCGGAAATTCCTCTGCGTCTACGGATGTCATCTAGGAAGGGGTTCATAACTCCTTCGATCTGTGCCCAAGTAAACTCATCGTTTGGTTCGAAGACGAAGCGTTGAGTGGATAGTAGGATGATCTTTCTAATGTAGATCATTAGGCGTCTGACGTTAATTCTATCAAGAGCAGTAGGCTCTCTCTGAGTAGTTCGTTGACCGAAGATAGTGATACCTTGTTGTGGGAAAGCAACGATTGGGTTAACAACGTTACCACCACTGTACAGGGAGTCTCTGTCTCCTTGGTTAAGCTTTACTTCAACCTCAGAAGGCTTGGTTAGGCGACCTCTCTGGAAACCAGCAGGAGCGAACCAGCTATCTGCGATGGAGTCAGTGAAAGCCATCTGTCTTGCAGCGAAGATGGATGGATCGTACCAACGGTCTTTGCTATCGAAGGTACTGAATACCTTTACCCAGGGCCAGTGAACAGCAGCGTATGAACTGTTGATGGCTGTGGTTCTAGCAGCATCCTTACCGTTCGTCCAGTTGATTGCAGCTTGGGGGTTACCTACTGCATATGGAGGAGAGACAAGAGCTAGGAAGTTTTGAGTGGTTTCAGCTAGAGTAATCAGAGCGTTCTGGACTGACTGAGTTTGAACTCCAGGGACGAGAGCAATTCCAATGTTGAGAACTGGATCGTCTAGGGACTGCATACCAGTCTTAGGATCTACAGTAGAGTCTCCAATAAGGGCTGTAGCATTATCGTCTTCTGTTCCAGTACCATTAGTACCACCAGCTAGGCTAGTAGCATTCTGCTCAACAAGCTTGTTTAGGATACCACCAGAATCGGTAGTGCCTGTCTGGGCAGCAGCGGTGCCCTGTCCATTTGGGTTGGATTGAGGATCAAGCCACTGTGTACTAGATTGGAAACTAGTGTCTCCCATAATAGCAGCTAGGCTGGCAAGGAAGGTAGGACCAGCAGTAACAGTAGCGTCAACACCATCTTTAAGCAAGTTACCTTTGATGATCTCAGAGGTAAGGTTGGTTAGGCCAGTGTTGATGATATCTTCTAGGAAAGAGCCAGAGGCAATAAGACTAGCCTTGAAGGTCTCTTGGGCAGCGCCGTTCTCATTAATAACAACACTGAAGTTTTGGTTGCCTAGAGGAGTGATCCTAACAGCATTACCACTTACACTACCATCAGTCTTAGTTCCCCCATTATATCCTTCACCTGGGTAAAGAGATTCAAGGTGGTAGGAAGCTGAGTCCGTACCAGTAGCAAGATAGGTTGAACCATATACTCTACAGGCTGAAGTGAATGTACCTGAGACGCCATAGGTGTCGTTGGTAGAGCTTAGTGGGTTCATTGGTCTAAGAGCAGAGGTTCCAAAGGCTGCATCAAAGCTTGTTGAACTACAAGCTGATACTTCTAGGTAAGCTCCTGAACCAGCGTAAGGTGCGAAGAGGATACCGGATAGACCGAGACCAGCGTTGGGATATGCACCATACTCAAAGCCAACCTTATCAGCGTCTAGATCACCACCAACGATGGAGTGAATAGCTCGCCCTTGTGATTCCGTCTGAGTACCAACAGGGATAATGAAGTCCTTTCCAGCACCGTTGTTATCAGCATACTGGGCATTGCCATCATTATCAAAGCTCTGTACTCTTAGAGTGAGAGGATGGAGAATACCAAAGCCCCTACGGAAGTTAGAGGAACCGGATACAAGCAGAGCAGGGCAGGTACCTAGGGAAACTGTGCCTGAAGCATCTACAGCAGTTGAAGCTGCGGCTCTAACAAAGTAGAGTTGGTTGGTTTGTTCTAGAATTTCTAGAGCACCCTCAATAGCTTGACCATCAAGATCCTCTGTGGGTTGCCCGAAGGTTCTTACTAGATTGGCCTGGCTTGTAATGAGAGTAGGGACGTTTGTTGGACCTTTGCCAGCAAAGCCTACTACAGCTACAATAGAGGTATTAATTGAAGGCGTGTAATCAGAGATGTCCTTCTCAACGGTGTATACACCTGGGCTTGAATAATTTGGCATCAGTTATTTCCTATGCGTTTGTGATTTTGAAAAGTCTTCTTCTCTGAAGTGTTCTTAGTTGCTCTGTGATGTAGTTCTCAGGGACAACGATACTCTGACCTGGCTTTAGTCTCTTCTCCTTAGCACCTTCTTCAGTCATGAAGTAGACACTAAAGGCTTGGAGGCTATCATTTTTGATTAGTTTCATGGGGGTCTTTCTCCGTAAGTATATACGATTTGCTAAGGGGCTTTTGGGAAACTTTTTTTAGGGACCGACTATTACGTTAAAGCTTCCTACAATAGTCTTAGGGGAATTGTGGGGGGAATCCCCATGTCCTACAATGCTATCGTTAGGGAGGGAAACAGGAAAACCCTCTACCAATACAGTAGGGGCACCTGGGCCTACAATGAGACCTCCTGCCGTGTCTATCCCTACCCTCGTTACTCCTACACCATTAACTAAGACTGTAGGACTACCTGTAGTGATGTGCCCACAAGTTACTGGGGAGCCTTGTATGATTACGCCTGGCATTAGTAGACGTTAAGGTCATCTCCCCCAGCATAACCACCAACCTCTTCACTGGTATCAGTAATAGGAGTATCTTGAATGGTGGGTGTATCTCTGAGGAGTTTAGCTGAACAAACTAAGTGATATACACCGTAGGATTCAAAGCTATCTTCAACGACCTCGAAGATCTCGTACACTTGGTCTTGGAACACAGGCTTGAGCAAGTCTCCTGGAATAACTACTCTGCCTAGTGCTCGTTCGATGCTACTCTTGTTGAAGGTGAAGAGTTGATCGTTCTTAATTTCAATACCGAACTGGGTAAGCTCCTCGCTCAGTGAGACAGGATCATAGTGACCTGTAACAATGACGGGTACTTTAGAGATAGGCTTATCCCTGGACTCCATGTACACAGGATCAAAGTCGTCAGACTGATAGTACTTGTATAGGTACATCTTAGATCCTGAGAGTCTAATGTTTTCTTCGTCTACTAGGTTGAACAAATTGGTATCAGCGTTCTGCTGATCGAACATATTAAGCAAGCTTTCCTCCTGATTAATGTCAGGAAGTTCAGGTAGCTGAGTTGTTACTTTCCAATTCTTCTTTGCCATCTATTAGCTCTTGGGGTTACCTTTGCTAGCTCTTGTAGTTCCTACTGTTCCGGTCTTAACATCAGCAAGGGAGCCTTTAGCTCTACCTTCTTTAGCCTTCCTAGCCTTAAGATAGGAAGAGATCTGCTCCCTATTGTTCTTAGCTCCTTTGGAAGCCTTCATACCTGCATCATGGCCTGGGCCATAAGATTCGTTCTTTGCGCTCTTTGCCTTATCTGCCTTCTCCTTAGCTTGACCAGCGTAAATTTCCTTCTTAGCTGCCTGACTATCACCCTTATGCTTGTTTAGTGCAGCCCTGAAGGTAGCCTTAACTTTGTTGGCTCGCTTTGCTCGGTCCATGTCAGTCTTACCCTCTTCCTGCATACGCTTGTTACCAGCAGCAACACCTTTCTGACCAGCAGCTTTGATGTCTCTCTTGAGGTTATCAATACCGTGGCCTACCTTCTTCTTACCCATAGCCTTCTTTACCTTACCAGCGAACTCTTGGTCCTCTGGGGAGGTCTTCCTCTTGTTCTCCTTAGTGTCTTGCTTGGCTGTCTTCTTTACATCCGAGTCTGATGGTCCCATCATCTCAGCTAGGATTCTACCCATAGCAATATAGCTTTCGGGGAGGTTAGGTCTGACCTTTTTACTCTGAGCAAGTCTTTCCTTAGAGCGTTTTCTGTTTACTTCTTTTTGCCTAGGAGTTTTAGGCTCTTTCTTTTTACCTGGAGTCCAAGTAGGATTACCGGTCTTTCCACCACCAACCATTCTGGCTCCTCCGTTTTCACCACCGTAGACTTTGGCAGCATCTCTTTTTTCGTTAATGTTTTTCTTCATATTAGTATGTTGAGAAGGCAGGGGGTTCCTCAATCTCTTCTAGTAACTCAATCTGAAGCTTCTCTTGTTCAGCAATACTTTGTGCTGTTAGTTCTGATCCGTTGAGTTGTGCTCCACCTCCAGGGGAAGGGAGTGTTTTGTATTTGCCTCTGATCTCACCAAGGATACCTTTAGCAATGGCTAGAGCTGATCTCTGAATCCAGTTGCGGTAATAGGGATGCATAGTACAGGAGTCGAGGCCCCTGTAGATAAGGATAACGTCTTGTCTCACTACAGGAGTAGGAGCCAGGTTTAGAATGTTACCATTGATGATGTCCCAAGAGCCTTCCTGAGAGAGTAGCTTCCTCGTCATCTCTAGGTGAGACTGTAGGAGGTAGAAGTCTGACACAGAGAAGTTGCTGAATAGGAAGTTGTCTTGGAAGTACTTGATGAAGAAATCAAACTCTAGTGTATCCGATTGGTTCTGGATGGAGAGCAGACTCTTCTTGTAGACAACGTAGGATAGGTTGTTAGCAATGTGTGTGGGTAAAATGTAAGCCCCAACACCAGCAGAAGTGGCGAATGAGGCTATCTGCGTTGCCCAGAAAGGTGCGTGATAATCAAGCTTACTAATAGCCTCATCCATCGCAATCTTTACTTGGAAGTCTGTGAGTTCAACACGAACTACAGGGTGTCCTAATCTAGCTAGGATGAAGTCCCTAATCTCCTGTTCGAATCTATTAAGCTCAATAGGATTGTCGAAGGTATTTCTACCTAGCTTTGATCCATCAATAGCTGTATCATAGATGTCAGTATCCCCAAGGAGCCTACCACCGTAGGTTCCAAAGGTATCTCCGAATCCTAATAGCTTAGGGTCTACTCTTGGGGCTGCTGCTGCCATCTAATTCTTTCTTCTTACGTTTTTTAGGGAGGATTGGGTCTAAGAATCTAGAGACTATCTCTTCTTTAGATTGAAAGAACTCCCCTGGTCTAATTTCAATGACCCTACTGTCTATCTGTAGGAGCATATTCCATCGGCACTTGCTTCTGTATTTGTACATTAAACCCCCTTAGTAGATAGCTCTAATATTATATAGACTCTTAGGGAAGAACGACAATAAAAAAAGAGAGCAATAACGAATTATTGCCCTCTTCAAGATGTTGGGTTCTCTTTACCTAGTCTAGCTTACAGCACCACCTAGGGCAGCAGTGTTTCTAGCGAATGGTGTGAAGAGATAGTTGGCTGTTGGACCGATGATACGGATGACGCGATAGAACCTGTTGTTTGGTTGAATCATGACCTTACCGTAGCGAGTTAGGAGACCTTTTCTTGGCTGGAAGGTCTCTGGGTCAACAATCGTTGGGAGTTGCTGGAGTGGGATGTATGGAGCATAGACGTATCCAGAATCCATAGCGTTACTTCCTTTGTATCCCATAAGGATCTCATCAGTTGGGAACATGGGGTCGATGTATAGATCGTAGCGACCCATGAACTTACCTTTGAACTCAATCGAGTTTTGCCCCAGGTTGGAAGGACCGTCTGAGGGAGCTATTCCACCTTCAAGCTTCGAAGCGGACTCTAGGAGAGAAGCGACGAGGGGAGAAGTTAGGAGCCAGTTGCCTGGTCCTCGCATTGTGGTGCGATAGATGTCTTGTGAAGCAAGGTTGATTACGGCAAGAAGGTTTGCGTAGACCTCGCCAACGTGACGGGGGTAGAGTGCTAGTGAACTCTGGCTAAAATCAACAACGAAGACGTTGGAGCTTTCAGTAGCAGAGCCTAGTTCTGTTGAGGTGCCAGTGCCTTGAGCACCGTTGAAGTCGTAGGTGAACTGAGCAGGAACGAAAATTCCGGCCTTGTCCTTGTCTACGATACCTGGGAACTCACTTCCACCACCCATGTTGATGTAGGAGTTATCCATTAGGTTCTGGTTAATGCCACCGAGGTTACGGCCAACGATACCATAGGCAATCATTCTAAGGTCTTCAATGAGTTCACGGTCGATCTCTAGTTGGAGTTCCTTGGAAAGAAGGTCAGTAAGTTCACGCTCAAGGTCGAGGTTGTGATATGCTTTAAGGTCTTGAGAAGCCTCAAGGGTCCAGAGAGCACGCATCTTACGGGTGTTTGCGACGACTGCTTCCTGCTCGATGTGGAAGGTCATCTCTGGGATACCAGTACCAGTTAGACGCTCACCAGCCGAAAGCTGGAAGCCCATTACCGAACTAGCGTTTGGGAAGGCAGCAATCTGTCCACCGAACGTACCAGAACCAGCACCGTAGCCAGTGATCTCAGTACCGGAACCAGCAAGAACGTTTGAAACGTCAAAGCCGTTCTGGGCAACATCGCCATCAAGACCAGCAGCAGTACCACCTTGGAAAGTACCATTGGCACCTGCTAGGTTAAACTCGGTTGAGCCAATTGGCTGTGCTGTTAGCCCTCTGTAGGTGAGGTTAAGCTTACTGTAGACGGTTTGGTTGGTTGCACCACCATCATTGGTGCGGCTGTTACCTAGGTAGAATACCTGGGAAACAGGGCCTTGCATGGGCTGAACGCCGACAAGACTGTTTGCAAGGAGCTTGGGGTAAACTCTTCGGACAAGTGGGAACGCGAACTTTTGGAATGTACCGAGTTGACCAGTGGTGGTTGCACCAGCGGAAATACTCTCGTTCATACGATCCTCTACAATGGCCTTGGCTTGGTTCTCTAGAAGTTGAGCGGTGACACGACGGGTATATTCATTATCAATACCCTCAAGTACGGGCTCCCACTTCTGGACTAGCGTTTGGTCCGTTTGATGCATTACATCTAACATTAGTGTATAATCCTATTTTTGGGAGAAGGGCATGAACTTCATGACCTCATCAGTTAAGAACTCATTGTTTGTTTTTAGAGTTCTCTCTTCGTTAATTGGCTCATCTGCATGAGACATAACGATAGCTCTTTCAGACGAGACAAAGTTCTCATCCTCAGAAGCCTTCAGATTCTCAACTTCCTCAAGAAGCTGTGCGTTGTCTGCCTCTAGCCTGGAAATGCTGTTCTCTTGAATGGTATCCTTCGAAGAGAAGACCTTGACTGAGTTTCTCAGCTTTTGGTTTTCTTCGATGATGTTCTTGAGTTGGGAAGATAGAAGGTTGTACTCCTCTTGAAGTTCTTCATTTTGTGAAGCTACTTCAGAGATAGCACCCTCTTCATCCTCAGCATTAAGCTCTAGAGACATGAGAGTTCTTACTGACTCGAAGAGTCTAGCGTTGTGGAATACTTCGCTTTCCTCCGAGAGTTCTGTAAGAGCTTGATCTTTGATCGAATCGATCTTAGTTCTTAGGAAGGCAGTTACTTTGGCTTCCAAGAGGCCGATATGCTCACCGACTTGTTCATTAATGACAGAATCTACCAGTTCGAAGATGGCTTCGACAGTAGACTCATCAAGTCCTTCGGGGAGGATAGAGGCAATGTCCTTTAGGTTTTTCATGTATCTGTTCCTTGGGTCTGTGAATATCTATGACTACACTATAGGTAAGTACAGTTTTTTTTCAAAAATGCAGAGTTCCTTACTTGTCGTCTCTTAGAGCGTTAAGGATATACTCAGCTATGGTATTATAGCCAGTGAGTTTAGCAATGGACTCACCGTACATCTCATCTTTTTCCCCTCTCTCCTCAGTGGGGCAACAGGTTTCCTTTTTCTTGGCCTTAGCCATCTTCTTTTTTTTACTAGCCTCTTGGATAGGAGCATAGGACTCTCTCATCTTAGACTTGAGCATGGTTAGGAAGTTCTGCTCCTTAACTAGCTTTGTGTTCTTCTCCTGTGCGAACTGAGACTGGGTAGACTCAGCAAGGGCTGGGAAGGCTCCTCTTGTGGAGGGGTCAGCTACTAGGTCAAAGGTTACTAGGCGGAAATCATCGTTGACTACCTTGTTGCCTGCTGCATCCTCTGATATGGTTCCCATTCCACGGGAAGAGATGCCAATAGCAACCCCACCCTCGATGAGAGCTTTAGCTGTTAGACCAGCAGGAGTGTTGAGGATCTCAGCCTCACCGATAAGGTCGTTACCCTTCATCTCCAGCTTAGTGATAAGGTGGGATGCGTTAGAGAGTCTAACCGTATCGTTCTGTGGGTGATCTAGCTCACCACAAAGGCGTCTCTCTTGGATAAGAGGACTAACCTTCTTAAGCTGTTCTGCGAGAACTTGTGTTGGATAGATTCTACCGTTGTTATTCTTCTCGTTACAGCGACCAAAGACTCCACGAATTTTAGTGGGGCCTTTACTCTTTGCTTCGGAGATAACCTGTAGATTCTCAATGATAAATATGTCTTGAATTAGTTGCATTATTTTACTCCTCTGTCTTTCTTGATGGAACGTGATCCATACCTAGAAGCTAGCTTATCAGAACCCTTACCATATCGAAGGGTCGTCCTGGCTGCGTGCTTCTTGACGCTGGAGAACGAAGAACCAGGAGTAGAACTTCCTGGGGTAAAGCCTTTAGCGATCTTACCTCGTCCACTCTTTGCTCCCCACTTGCCTTTAGAAATGACATACATTCTATCAGCTCCCTTAGTAGTAAAAATTTGTCCAAAGCCTCCTCCTGAGAGCGCATCCTTGATGGTGTTGTAGGTTTTGACACGACCTTTGAAAGACTTTTTCTTACCTTCAGGCTTGGCAGTATCCTTCTCTTCCTCGTTGATCTCGTCTAGGATTTCGTCAATGTTCATTACTTTCCTGCTCTCTTTTTCAGTGCATCTTTGAAGATAGATTTTTTGTCCTTCTTCTTATCCTTGGACTTAGGGTTTGTAGCAGCAGGACCAGCTAGGTTAGTACCCATCATCCCGCAAGTTGTCATCTCTGACAGCATACCTTTAACCTCAGTCAGGAGAGAGATTAGTTCTTGTGCTGATTGCTCAGTTAGGAGACTAGGAGCCTCTACCTCTTCCTCAATGGTTTCTTGAGGGGCCTCTGGCTCTGGCTCTACCTTCACTTTGACAGCGGGAGCTTTATAGCTCTCACCTAGAAGAGTCTGCATGAAATCATCTGGTACTTCAACATTAGAGATATCTCTTCCCGCTGGGGCGGCTTGAGGGAAACTGGCATTAGTACTAGGAGGTGATACCTTCCCAGCCTTGATGTCAGTCATCTCCTTTAAGATAAGGTCTTCTGCGAATCCACCGATGCTTTCCATTACTCAGTCTCTTCTTCGTCTTCAGTTACATTCTGTAGTAGGATTTCTGCTACAGCTTCATCAATGAGTGTGTCGAGATCTTCGTCACCTTCGTTGATACTAGAGAGTTTGTCTACAAGACCGAGAACTACATTGAGATGCTCTAGAACGCGCTCCTCATCAATAGCTTCGTCAAGTTGAGAGACACAGAGGGGACAAACGTGCGCTTCAGCAGCAGCACTGTCCTCTTCTTCCTCTTCAACGACTTTAGTTGTAGCTTCTGCAACTACTTCTGCGGGCTTTTCCTCTTTGGTTTCAACTAGAGGAGTAATACCAGCCTTTCCCCATGCGGCTGATTCCATAAGGTGTTGACGTAGCTCGTCAGTTAGTTTCATGTGATCCATTTTGTTTTTCCTTAAGACGTAATATTTTCGTCTCTATCTTATCTAGCTATTGTTTAAGAAGTAGCCCCATTATTTTTGAAATTGTTAGCGTATAGGAGGTCTCGTTGTGCTTGGCACAATTTGGCTGGAATTGAATGTAGTTCCAGGAGGCTGTACGATGGTCCCACCTTGAATACTCTTGATGGGAAGGAAGGTATCCTCCCCTGCTGTACTCTTCTTCTGGACAATACGAGTCTTCTTGATAGCGTTCTTACCAGCGTTCCTGATGGGGTTATATAGCTTAATGCCTTCGATGGCTCCATTCTTAATCTGTCTAAGTAGATAGGAGGCATTCTCTAGGGACAGGAAGCTATTGTACTCTCTCATATTCATGCGAGAGAATACGTCATAGGTATTGAGACCTACCTCTAGTCCCTCATCATCTAGGAGATAGTTCCTGTTGATTTCTGAGATAATTTCTTTCAGTAGACGAAAGCCTGTTCTCTTACGCTTAGGTTTGAGCACACTAGCCGAACCTACTACTCCTGCTACCCTGTATCCTTGCTTGAAGGCAGTCATGTTATCTTCAATCCTAGAGATCTTAGCCTGGGTATCCCACTTGCCGTATACATTGGTTGAGTTAGGGTAACCATTTTCTAGGCGAACAAAGTTCCTACTCTTGTCCTTAGAGAAGACGTTATCAATAGAGGGGGACATTCTTAGCTCTCTCTGCGTGATCCCAGAGGGTTCATAGACTGTAACCTTAGACTTAGAGTTGTGGATGTTGTACTCGAACCTGTTGGTTGGATAAACCACAATGTACCAAGGGATTTGTCTAGTGAGCAGGGGGACTTTCTTATTAGTCTTAGCTGCATCGAAAAGGATATCATCCTGTGTGTACTCCATAGCACTAGTGCTTTCAATATAATCTAGGATCCTATCGTCATCATCCAGGATGAGTGTCTTACTATTCGCCTTGTACTTAATGTAATCATTGATAGAGCTTAGGCCAGCAGAGGTAGTACTATCCATCAGTTCGTATCTAGCAGTAGTAGTTTTTACCAAATTAGATACGTTATTGGCACCTAAACTTGGTACTGTTTGTAGGGAGCTAAGTACACAGCTTAGAACATAATAATCTTGCCTGGGTGAACTCAGAGAGTAGTTGAACTCTAGCTCATCGGAGGACATAGAGCTTACGCTTAGGGTACTCTTACCATCAGACCCTAGTAGCTTCAGAGCACGTTGCCTGGTTGCTGAGTCCATTAGGAATGCATGATCCTTCTCTGAATTAGTATACAGTTGTACAGGACTACCATTAACCACACAAGTAATGAAGTCTCCATCCTCAATACGGAGGGTCTTTCTTGCTAGGAAGAAATCAGTGTCACCTACATAGTATTTTACGATGACTCCACTCACTTCAATAGGAATGTGTTTTGCGATATCGGTAGAAAGGATCTTCCAATTAGGAAGTACATTGCTAGCGAACCCCTTAGCTTTGCTTGGGTCTAGGGGGAGGTAAGACCTCTCGATTAATGAGAGAGCGGCCATCTCATTGACTGTAGTATTACTACTTGAGCGGATAACGAGCGGCTGTCGTTTCCTACCCTTATCAGATAGCTTGACAAGGTACTCGTTGCGTATGCTACCGAGGGTGCCGTCTACAATCCTACTCCCCACCATCCTAGCGATATCGTAATCGGTTAGGCGATCTCCTCCTACTCTCCTGATGTCTTTACAGGTAGCATAGAATTGGGGGTCTAGACTGTGAAGAATGTTGTCGGTTGTAATATCAAATACAGGACGACTATCCCAATCCTTCCAGAACTTATTGTTCTTCAGAATGTATTGGATGCTTTCATGGATGTAGTCTCCTAGGATACCAGAGTGCCCTACGTCATTACGGACAAACTTATTACTGAAGCTACCTCCCTGGATAGCGATGTCTTGATCGTAAATACCGCTAGGTCTCTTCCTAGCAAAGTACTCTTGTACTCTAGGGTCGTTGAGGTTTAACTCGTTCTGAGAGGAGTCGTACCCAGCACCGAAAGCCCCCAAGCCTTCCTGGTAACCACCACCCTCAGTGTCTCTGATAGGAGGGTTATTCCCACCTGTGGAACCTCCTTCGGTGCTCCCTCCTACAATACCACCTTGGTTTCCACCAAAGGTTATGCCTCCACCAGTATTACCCCCTGGTGTGCCAATGGTTCCGGTTTCTCCTAATCCTCCAGAGGTAAGAGGACCATCATCAGTTACAAGAATGCCTCCTGCACCTCCTTGGTTACCTCCTGGAGTAATGCCGTTATCACCAGAGCCCCCACCTCCAGGGGTTCCAGGAATACCCTCACCGATACCTCCTGAAATTAGGGGTCCATCATCAGTTACAATGATACCTCCAAAGCCAGTCTGAAGACCACCAGGGTTAATACCACCTCCACCAGGCTTAGGATCGGGTACTAGTCCACCACTAATCCCACCTTGATTTCCTCCAGGGTTAATACCACCTCCACCAGGCTTAGGATCGGGTACTAGTCCACCACTAATCCCACCTTGATTTCCTCCAGGGCTAGTTCCTCCTCCACCAG
>Ga0075119_1000281_pt1 | contig 29077 bp, 30 predicted proteins | sample AntAceMetag02UK9_FD_69791 | JGI IMG/M metagenome (GOLD analysis project Ga0075119, IMG submission 69791) | Saline lake microbial communities from Ace Lake, Antarctica - Antarctic Ace Lake Metagenome 02UK9 | ecosystem: Environmental > Aquatic > Non-marine Saline and Alkaline > Saline | place... | reverse complement strand
TTCCTATAGAGCCGTGGTAGACCACCACGTTGATAGGCTGGATGTGGAAGCGCAGTAATGCGTGTAGCTGACCAGTACTAATAGCTCAATTGGCTTGATTTATGCACTGAAAAAATTTTAAAGATATTGATAGATATAAAATTACTTTAACAAAGTAAATTAGATAAGTATATTCCAACTTAATGGTTAACAATAAAACTTACGTAATAGCTGAGATAGGTGTTAACCATAATGGTTCTTTAAAAAATGCTAAGAAACTAATATCATCTGCGAAGATGAATGGCGCTGATGCAGTTAAATTTCAAACATTTAATGCTGATAGATTAACTTTTAAAAATACACCTAAAGTTAAATATCAAAAAAAAAATTCTAGTAAAAATGAAACGCATTATCAAATGCTCAAAAAACTTCAACTAAATGAAGCTCAGCATTTGGAATTAATTAAATTTTGTAAAAAAAAAAAAATTCAATTTTTATCAACTCCATTTGATGTTGAAGATGCAAAACTTTTAGCAAAGTATGGAATTAAAAAATTTAAAACCTCTTCAGCCGATTTAACAGATTATTTTCTGCATAAATTTTTAAGCAAAAATGCTGAGCAAGTGATAATTTCAACAGGTATGTCTACATTGACAGAAATCTCAAAAACATTAAAATTATATAACAAAAAAAAAACGCAAATAATATTATTACATTGTGTTTCGAATTATCCATGTTCTGATCACTCTTTAAATCTGAACAACATAACCACTCTTAAAAATAATTTTAAATTGCCAGTTGGATTTTCTGATCACTCCAAAAGTAAAATAGCAGCAATTACTGCAATGGGATTAGGCTCTAGAGTGATTGAAAGACATGTTACTTTAAGTAAAAAAATGAAAGGTCCCGATCATTCAGCATCAGACAATCCTAAGCAATTTAAAAATTATGTCATGTCAATCAGGAATAATGAGTTAATTTTAGGTAATTTTGAAAAAAAGTTACAAAAAGAAGAAATTGAGATGCGAAAAGTATCTAGAAAAGGCATCTATTATTCAAATGATTTAAAAGATGGAAAAAAAGTAACTTTTAATAACTTGTTTTTAAGGAGACCTTGGGGAGAGTTATCAATTTTTGATATCAAAAAGTTGATGAAAAAAAAATTGATAAAAAAAGTAAAAAAAAATCAAAAATTGAGGATAAATGACTTTAAAAAGTAATCTTGTTCTAGGTTCAGGAGGTCATAGCAGGGTGATACTCGAAAACCTATATATTTTAAATAAAAAAAATATTAGACTTTACGATTTTAACTTTTCACCTAAAAAAAATAATTTAATTTTTAAAAATAAAGTTAACGATTTCAAAAAAATTTCTAAAAAAGAAATTTCTAAAAAAAATAATATTTTTTTAGCTATAGGTGATAATGCCTTGAGAAAAAAATATTTTATTTGTTATAGAGATAAAATAAACACTCCCAATTTAATATCAAAAAATTCAAATATTTCTTCGCTATCTAAAGTGGGGATTGCAAATTTTTTTAATCATTTTTGCTTTATAGGTCCCAATGCTATTATTGGTGATAACAATATAATTAATACTAAAAGTTTAATTGAACATGATGTGGAAATAGGAAGTCACTGCCATATTGGCCCAGATGTAAAAATAGGTGGAGGCTCGTTTATTGGAAATAATGTAATATGTGGCATAGGATCAATTTTAATTAATAACATTAAAATTTGCTCTAATGTAATATTAGGTGCTGGTTCAATTGTGACAAAAAATATTAGTAAGCCAGGTACCTATATAACTGTTAAAAATAAATTGAGAAAATTATGATATATTTATCTACTGGTGGTTTTCAAAAATTAACCCCACAATCTGTAATTCAAAAATATAATAAAATAGGAATTAAATCTATTGAGTTGTCAGGAGGAAAATACGTTCACTCGCAGAAAATTATAAAATTTTTAAAAGAAAAACATAATATAAATTTTGCTTTACATAATTATTTTCCCGTACCAAAAAAAAAATTTGTAATTAATTTGGGCTCATTTGAAAAAAAAATTTTTAAGAAAACTTTTTTAAATATTAAAAAAAGTATAGATATATCTAGTAAATTAAAATCAAAATATTTTGGTTTTCATGCAGGTTTTCTTTTCGATCCAAATATAAAAGATCTTGGAAAAAAATTCACTGATGTAAGGTTGCAAGATAGAAAAAAAACAATAAATTTATTCCTTACTCGGGTAAATTTATTAGCTAAAGAGGCAAAAAAAAAAAATGTTAAAATTCTGATAGAAAATAATGTTATAACAATAGAAAATTTTAAAAAATTCAAACAAGACCCTCTTTTACTTACACATCCTGATGAAATTATAAAATTTTTCAAAAAATGTGATAAAGATGTTGGTTTATTGCTAGATGTTGGTCATTTAAAAGTTTCAGCAAAAACGCTTGGTTTTGATCTTTTGAAAGCTCATGAGATGCTCAAACCTTATATCAAAGGTTATCACTTAAGTGATAACAATGGACTAAGAGATAGCAATAAAGAGTTCACAAAAAAATCATGGTTTTATGATAAATTAAAAAAAAATGTTAAATATATTTCAATTGAGGTGTATACAAAAAATATAAAAAAACTAAAATCATTGCAAAATCTCATTAGAAAAAAATATGACGTCCAATATTAAAGATTTTACAATCAAGCTTCCTCAAACTTTAGAAGTCATACTCAAAAAAATTGATCAAAATTTAAAAGGATTGGTGTTTATTGTTGATGAAAAAAATAAACTTTTAGGGTCAATTAGTGATGGTGATATAAGAAGAGGCTTAATAAAAAAAAATATTGAAAACCACGTAACAATTAAATCAAAATTTGTAAACACCAAACCTTTCTTTCTGGATTTTAAGATTGATACAAAAGTAATTCTTAAACATTTACAAAATAGAAAAAATAATAACAAATTTAAGTGTATTCCCCTATTAGATGGCAACAAAATTATTAAAGATATATCTACAATAGAAAATTTACGAAAATATCCTATCGCAAATCTAAATTTGGGTAATCAAGAGCTCAGTAAAGCTTTCGATGCAATTAAGTCTGGATGGATATCTTCTAGAGGCTCATATGTTAATCAATTCGAAGAAAGTTTTTCCAAATACCTTGGGGGTGGATATTCAGTAACAACCTCAAGTGGAACAACAGCATTAGAACTAGCCTTAAAAACATTTGGAATTGGTATGGGTGATGAAGTAATCTTGCCAAATTTTTCTTTTGCAGCAAGTATTAACTCCATCATTAACGTTGGAGCTACACCAGTAGTTGTTGATATTGAAGATGATACTTGGACCATAGATATTGATAGCATAAAAAAAAAAATCTCAAAAAAAACCAAAGCTATAATGCCAGTACATATATATGGTCAGTCATGCAGATTGGATGAAATTATTCAAATCGCGAAATTAAAAAAGTTATACGTTATTGAGGATGCTGCAGAGGCATTGGGTGGAGTGTACAAAGGAAAAAAAATTGGATTAAGTGGAGATTGTGTGTGCTTTAGTTTTTTTGCAAATAAAATTATTACCACTGGAGAGGGTGGAATGGCTGTATTTAAAAGAAAAAAATATTCAAAGACTGCAAATTTAATAAAGAATCATGGAATGAGTTCAAAGATTTTGTATTACCATACTGTAGTTGGTTCAAATTTTCGTATGACAAACCCCCAAGCAGCAATTGGATTGGCTCAACTTAATAGAATTAATGAATTTTACAAATCAAGAGAAAAAATTTTTAACTATTACGATAAAAAATTGAGTAAATTTAATTTAATAAGATTTCTTCCTAAAAATAAATGGTCAAAAAACTCATATTGGCTCTATACGATTATTGTTCAAAATTTTAAAAAAAAGGAAAGAGATAATCTAATGAAAAAACTTCTTGTTAAAGGAATAGAAACTAGACCTGGATTTGTAGCATTTGATCAAATGGAAATATATAAAAAATATTGCAAAGGATCATTTCCAGTAAGCAAAAAAATATCTGAAAGTAGTTTAAGCTTACCAACAACAGGTATAAATTATGAAGATCAAAATTATATAATTTTACAATTACTAACAGAAATTAAAAAATTATATAAAGTTAAAAGATGAAAAGAATTATTGCATTGATACCTGCAAGAGAAAGAAGTGTTAGAATAAAAAATAAAAATCTAAAAAAAATATGCAAAAAGCCACTAATATGGTGGACTTTGGAAGCTGCAAAAAAATCAAAATATGTTGATGAAATTTACGTATCCAGTGACTCATTAAAGATATTAGATTATTCAAAAAAAAATAATGTGGAAACTATAAAAAGACCAAAAAATATTTCAAGTCATTTAGCAACAAAAAAAGAAGTAATTTACCATGCTTTAGATTATTTAAAAAAAAAAAAAAATTTTTTTGATTATCTTATCTACTTACAACCAACCTCGCCACTAAGAACAAATCATCATATTGACTATGCTTTGAACAAAATTTTAAAAAAAAAAATTTCTGGTTTAGTATCAGTATTGAGACAATCTAATGAAAATTTATGGAAACTTAAGGTAAAAAATAACAAGATATTAAATAATACAGCAAAAAATAAAAATTTTGCAACAAGATCACAAGATTTAAAAAAGATTTATAAACCCAATGGGGCGATATTCATATTTAATTTAAAAAAGTTAAAATATAAAAGTCAATTTGACATCTCAAAGGGATTCGAAATTTATGAAATGGATAGGTTAAGTTCAATAGATATAGACGATGATTATGATTTTAATTTAGCAGATTTAATATTGAAAAATAGAAATGGGAAAAATTAATTTAATTGTTAATTAATTGTTTTTTTCAAAAATTTCCTTATTTGAGCACCAGCTGTTGCATCTATATTACCCAAAAAGTATTTTAAAGTTTTAATGTCAGGTGTTGAGAGTTTCTTGTTTTTATAATTAAGATCTAGATATAGTTTTATTTTTTTATTAAATTGAATTTTCGAATTAACAAAATACTGTTTATTTTTAATCTTATGTAAAATATTTCTGTAGACCTTGTTTTCTCCGTTAAAGTTTGGAATAATTAAATTTCTATTACTAGCAATTGTCTCAAAAACAATAGTTGAATTGAAGGCAATAACTACCGAAGCGTTCCTCAAAAGTGAATGACCACTACCACCATCTATAAATCTACAATTCTGAGGCAGGGGATTTAGATTTGATTGTCCTTTTTCATGAAAGCCGGTTTTACCCTTAAGGATAATTTGAATATCCGGGTTATTTTTTGCAAACTCAAAAAGATATTTTAAAGTTTGATTATATAATTTACTCCAATTTTTTACCTTAGGACCTGATATAGGTGTAGAACGATTGTATTCAATTAAATAAAATACAATGACTTTTTCTTTTGGAGCAATTTTTCTTAACCTATAGGCGTAATCACTTCTAGGGGTTCCAACTACTGCTATTTGATTTTTAAGTGTAATCTTACTTTTAATCAAAATTTTTTTTTGACTTTCAGAATAAACTGAAACTTTATAAGATAATGATTTATCATTAAATTTTTTATAAATTTCAGGTGCCCTTTTTTCTTCCAAAGGGGTAAAAGCCGATTCTTTGTGCAAAATAATAAATTTTTTATTCAAATTTTTGCATACTTCCTCAAAATATTTTTCAGCATAATAAAATAAATTGAAGCTTACAAACCCATCAAATTGTATGAAATATTCAACGTATCTAAAAGTTGAAGTTAAAAAGCTTACATATGAATTTTTTTTTTTAATATCTTTTAATTTAGTTAATTTAGTAAAATAATCCTGACAATAACTTCTATCAAAAAAACATAAAAAAATTTTTTGTAAAAATGGTCTAGGTAGTAGAAAAAAAATTATATTCGACTTTTTGTTTTTAAAAGACTCGATTATATCTTCAGTCCCATTACTTTTTGGAAAAATTAAGATTTTTTTTGGATTTTTTGAGTTTGATTTTATTATTTTGAGTTTTCTAATATTCAGTGAGATTATAAAAGCACATATTTTTGGTGAATTTATTTTCACAAAAAGATTGATTAAAGCTAAAGATATATAGACAAAAAAATTATAAAGTTTTTTTTTCATTTTAATTGTTTTTATTTATTGACCTTATTTAAAATTTTAGACAAATTTTTATTAATACATCAAGTTTTCAAATCTATAATTCAAAAAATAATTTGTAACATACTCGTTTTATACTAGATTTAAAGTTATTTGTTTGATTTAAAAAAAATCTAAAGTTTACAAATATTTAGATCCAACCTCGAGGATTTACCCATAATTTTTTATCTAGAATGATTTATAAGTTGCCTCATAATCCTCTGAACGTTAAGAAATTGTTCATTCTTTTAATAATTAAATCTTATTATTTGTTTAAAATTTTTGAAAAATTGTTAAGATAATTTAGATGAGTTTACTTTATTCCTTAGATAAAAAAATGTCTAGAAATCGGCTTGATAATTTTATTAAAAAAGATATTGACGACTTTAAAAAGAAAAAAGATCCAAAAATCTTGTTCGTAGGATCCGGAGGAGAACTCAATGACTATGTTAAAAATTTCTCCACCTATTTATATTCTATAGATATTGATCCATCAAAAAAACCAGATCAAATAATAGATCTAATGGATCCTAATTTTTGCCAAAACTATCTTGGAGAAAAAGTAAATTTAGTTTGTATCTTTGAAGTTTTGGAACATACCAAAAATCCATCCTTAGCTATTAAAAATATTTACAATTTAATTGATAAAGACTCAGTAGTATTGCTTTCAACCCCATTTATTTTTAATATCCACGATGCCCCAAATGATTTTTATAGATTTACAAAATATGGATTAAAAGAAATTTTTAAAGAATTTTCTAAAGTAGAGATAAAAGAAAAAAATGGTTGGCTCGAATCTATTTTTGTTCTAATAATGAGAATTAAAAAAACTAGAAGTTTTCCAAATAAAATTTTGGGAAACTCATTTTTATTACTTTATTTTTTTTTATATCCTTTAATTTTAATTATTCAAAGTATCTTTAAAACTAACGGTCTAACTACTGGTTATTATCTTAAAGCGATAAAATAAAGTTTTTGATAAAGAATTAATTCTCAAAAATTTTCTTTGATTAACAGCAGTGCCTATATTAAATTTAAAAAATTTACAAAAAACTAACAAAAACAATAAATATATTCATTAAAGATTATTTGTTCATTTTTATCTTGACTGTTCAAATTTTGAACGGTATCAATGATCAATTTTTGAACATATGAAAAACAATTTAGACGAATTTAATGTATTAAGAAAAATACAAAATAATCCAGATTCAACTCAAAGAGAACTTGCAAAAGATTTAGGATTTAGCTTAGGAAAATTAAATTACAGCTTAAAAGCTTTAAATAGCAAAGGACTCGTTAAAATAGGGAATTTTAAGAAGAAGGAAAAAAAACTTTCATATATTAAGAAATACATTCTCACACCAAAAGGAATTGATTTTAGAATTAACTTAACAATTCAATTTATGAAAAGAAAAATGAAAGAGTATGATGAGCTTAAATCAGAAATTGAAGAAAAGAATTAATAAAATGTGGGTAGTTATTAGATATAAAAAAAATCAATATTACTCTTTAGTAAAGGAATTCATAAATACTTTTGGTAAAGAAGTGGAATTTTATAAACCAACTATAAGATGTGAAAAACCCTCAATTAAAAAAAAATTTACAAGCAAGAATTTGTTAAATGATTATGTATTTTGTTTTCATAAAAAGCTAGAAAATTTTAAACTAATAAATGTCCTAAAAAATTTAAGAGGTCTAAAGGAGATAATAAATGGACATGTATTTAGCCAAAAGGAAATATCAAATTTTATTGAAATGTGCAAATCACATGAAGATATTAATGGATTTATAACACAAGAATTTTTTAATCAATTGGAAATAACCAAAGGTAAATTCGTTACAGGTCCGTTAACGAATTTAATTTTTGATGTTGTATCAAGGAATTCGAAAAAGTTAAAAATTTCGATAAATAACAAAACAATAATATTAGATAAAAAAACTGGTTATATTTACCAGCCAATTTAATTGTTGTTTTTTTGAAAAGTATGAGAAACTTGAAATCTGAATTCAGGAAAGTGCGGAGCTATACTATGCCTAAATCAAAAAAAAAGATTATTTGTATTGACTTAGATAATACAATCTGCTGGACAAGAAATAGTGATTATAAAAATTCAAAACCTATAAAAGAGGTAATAAGTTTAATAAATAATTTATATGAAAAAGGGCATATAATCAAAATATATACAGCGAGATATATGGGACGAAGTGGCGATAATAGAACAAAAGCTATCAAATTAGGATATAAAAAAACAATAAAACAATTAATTGCTTGGAAAGTTAAATTTCATTTTTTAATAATGGGCAAACCGTCATACGATATATTAATTGATGATAAAGCAATTGGTTTTAATAGAAAATGGTTTAAAAGTTTCAAGTTGTAATAAATGAAAAATTTTAAAAATAAATTTAGTTCTAAATCAAATAATTTAGAAGAGTTTTATATAAAAAATGGTTATCTTCTGATTAAGTCTCCAGAAACTGAAAAACAGGCAAAAGAGATTTTAACACTCCCTATTAATCAGGAGCTAAGTCCAAAAGAAATAAAGTATATCTCAGAACAAATAAAGAAGTTTTATAATTCGTAATGATTTATTCAATTTTCAATTCATTAAATTTATTTAAGAAATTTCCATATTTTATTTTTACACCGTTACCTTATGCAATTGGTACAGCTAATGATCAATTAATTTTAGTGGTCAAAAAGGCTCAATTTCTAAAAAAAAAGGTAATTATAATCACGCCAACTATTTTTCAAAAATTATTAAAATATGAAGTTTGTAATAATTGTTTTTTTAAAAATACCTTAGTAAATGGTTTTAATCTTAACAAATTGGGATATTGGAAATATTTATTGATTTTTTTAGTAAATGCACAATTTTTTTTTGTTAGATGCCTAGTCTTGTTTTCAAACTATCTTTTAAATGTAAGAATTAAAGAGTCACTCAGGTTTCCACACGTTGGAGTAGAAGACAATTTTGATAAAAAATTTTTTAATTTTAAAAATCTAAAAAAAGAAAAATTTGAAAATATAAGACCTTTGCCAATTAATTATTCAGATATATCTGTCTCTCTAGAACCTGAAATAATTAAATCATGTGAAAAAAAACTTTCTCAAGAAGGGCTGGATATTAATAAAAAATTTATATGTTTACACGTAAGAGACTCTAAGTATAGAAAAGATTTTAAAAGACGGAATTTTAGAAATTCAAATATTAAAAATTATGAGGAAACAATTAAATTTTTATTAAATAAAGGTTATTACGTTTTTAGAATGGGCAGAGTTGCAGAAAAAAAGGTAAACATTAATCATGAAAAATTTATTGATTACCCATTTAGTAATTTAAATAGCGACATGATGGATTTATATCTTCTTAAGAATTGTTATTTTTTTATGGGTAATTCCGCTGGTATCACCTCTTTGTCCTTTTTATATAATAAACCATCTCTTCTGACTAATTGTGTTAGGATATTTGAGCTCAAAGGAACAAATCAATTAAACCGATCTATATATAAAAAACCTTTTTGGAAAAAAAATGGAAAATTATTGAGTTTTAGAGAGTATATTAACCTCACATATAATTACCATCACATTAATTTTATAAATGACGAAATAGACTTTAAAGAAAATAGCTCAAAAGAAATTTTAGAATCCACAAAAGAGTTTTGTCAATTATTAGAGAAAAAAATAGATTGTAATCTCACTGATAGTCAAAAAAAATTTAATCAATTATTATTATCTAGTATGAAGGAAAAATTTTATTATAATAATTTGCCAAAAGGTCAAAATTTTTCTGAAAGTGTTGACAGTGTTAGATTAATAAGAGAAATGAAAGAAGAAAAAGGAAGTGCTAGTTTATCCTTTTTAGAGGAGAACTTATGAAAATATTAATTACAGGAGCTGGTGGGTTTATTGGGTCTCATCTTACAGAAAAACTTGTTAGAGAGGGATATGATGTCAAAGCAATGGTAGAATATAATTCCTTAAATTCTTGGGGATGGCTTGAGCAATGTGATCCCGATTTAAAAGGCCATTTTGAAGTATTTATGGGAGATATTAGATATTCAGACTCTGTAGAAAAAGCTTTGAATAAGACCAAGGTGATAATTCATTTAGCAGCTTTAATAGGGATACCATACTCTTATATTTCTCCTCAATCGTACATTGACACAAATGTCAAAGGAACTCATAATCTTTTACAATCTGCGATAAATAATAATGTTGAAAAATTTATTCATACTTCAACTAGCGAAGTTTACGGTACTGCAAAAAAAATTCCAATAAAGGAAAATAGCGCTCTAGATGGACAATCCCCTTATGCGGCATCAAAAATATCAGCTGATCAGTTAGTAAATTCATATTATAAGTCATTTCAACTACCGACCTTAACTATTAGACCTTTTAATACTTATGGTCCTAGACAATCTAATAGAGCAATTCTACCAACTTTAATAACTCAATTTTTGTCGAATAAAAAATATCTTAAAATTGGAAATCTAAATCCGACTAGAGATTTTAATTATATTGATGATACAGTTGAGGCTTTTCTAAAAGCATTAAAGGTACCAAAAAAATTTGGTGAAACGATTAATATTGGATCTGGAGATGAGATATCGATTAAAAATTTGATAAAAGTTCTTGAGGAAATATTCAAAAAAAAAATGGGAATTGATTATGATAAAAAAAGATTTAGACCAAAAAAAAGCGAAGTTCCAAGATTATGTGCAGATAATCTTAAAGCAAAAAAACTATTAAATTGGCAACCAAAATATAATGGTAAGCAGGGGTTTAAAAAAGGACTAAAAAAAACAATCGACTGGTTTTCTGATAAAAAAAATTTAGATTTCTATAAAACAAATATTTATAATTTTTAATGAAAATTAATAGCCAAGAAAAAATTGTTAATGAATTATTAAAAATACTTTCTGAATTAAATCTCGAAAGAAAAAAAGGTATTCATGAACCTTATTTTAATAAAAAAGAGAGCATATATGTACAAAAATCTATAAATTCCACTTATGTATCTACTGTAGGAGGTTTTATTAATAAATTTGAAAATGAAATTAAAAATTTTACAAAGTCAAAATATGCTGTAGCGACTGTGAATGGGACAAGTGCTCTCCATATTTCGATGATGACCTTAGGCATAGGACCAAATCACGAAGTTTTAATTCCAAATTTAAATTATATTGGAAGTTCAAACGCTACAATTTACTGCGGAGCATCTCCGCATTTTATTGACGTGGACTCAAAATATTTAGGTATTGATACAAACAAGCTAAGAGATTACTTAAAGAAGAATACATATACAAAATCAAAACAAACATTTAATAAACAAACATTAAAAAAAATTGTTGCAATAGCTCCAACGCATATTTTTGGTCAACCAAGTAAAATGAATGAAATACTGGATATTTCAAAAGAATTTAATTTTAAAATTGTTGAGGATGCCGCGGAGTCTCTTGGAAGTTTTTATAAACATAAACATACCGGAACAATAGGAGATGTTGGTATTTTAAGTTTTAATGGCAATAAAATTATAACTACCGGCGGAGGTGGAATGATATTAACAAATAATTTTAAAATATATAATCAAGCTAAAATGTTATCACAGGTATCAAAAAAACCTCATCCTTGGAAATATGACTACAAAGGATTAGGATTTAATTATCGTATGCCAAACTTAAATGCTGCTTTAGGGTGTGCTCAAATTAAGAAATTAAAAAATTTTTTAAAAGCAAAAAAAAAATTATACTCTAAATATGAGTCAAAATTTAAAAATCACAAGGAATTTTACTTATTAAAGGAATTACCAGATACAAAATGTAATAATTGGCTTATTACGATTATATTGAAAAAAAAGAACAAAAACTTATTAAATAAGATTTTAAAAACTACAAATAAAAATGGATTTAATACAAGACCAGTCTGGCAATTACTAAGTCAAGTACCTCATTTAAAAAAATATCCTAAAATGGATCTATCAAATTCCATTAATTTAAGCGAAGCAATTGTCTGCTTACCAAGTAGTGTAAGTTTATAATAAATTTTATTACAGAGATGAAAAAAATTTTTATTGTTACATCTAACAGAGCAGATTACGGATTAATGAGTAATCTAATTCATCTTCTAAAAAAAGAAAAAAATATTAGACTTAAACTTATTGTGACAGGATCTCATTTAGAAAAAAAATATGGGTATACAATAAATGAAATTTTAGCAGATAAGATTAATCCAGATTATATTATAAAAGTACTCCTTAAAACAACCGATCCAAAAAAAAATATCGAAAGTATTACAAATTACATGAAAAATTTTTCAAAATTTTTTTACAAGCAAAAACCAGATTTACTCATTTTATTAGGAGACAGATATGAAATATTTTCGATTGCAGTCTCAGCATTTATACATAAAGTTCCTATCGTTCACTTATATGGTGGTGAAAGTACACTAGGAGTTTTTGACGATTTTTTTAGATACTCAATTTCTAAAACAGCTAAATATCACTTAGTTTCAAATAAATTATACACAAAAAAATTAGTCAGTTTAGGTGTAATTAAAAAGAACATTTTCACAGTTGGAAGTTTAGGTTGCGAAAATATTAAACTGATGAATTTTGAAAAACCAATTAACCTTGAAAAAAAATTTAAATTCAAATTTTTGAAAAAAAATGTTTTAGTTTCATTTCACCCTGAAACGTTAAGTGAAGATTATGGGTTAAAAGGTTTTAATATTTTATTGGCGTCCTTAAGTAAATTTAAAGACATAATGATAATTTTTACCGGAACTAATCCAGATGTTTTAAATCAAAAAATTTTAAAACAAATTAAAAAATTTGTTTCAAATAATAAAAATTCAAAATTAATTTATTCAATGGGAAAAAAGGGTTATTTATCATGTTTAAAAAACTGTAATTTGCTAATAGGTAATTCATCAAGTGGAATTATTGAGGCTCCCTCTCTTAATACCCCCTCAATAAATTTAGGTAGTAGACAAGAAGGAAGAATATTTGCAAAAAGTGTTATCAATGTGAAATTCAATAAAAGATTGATTATTAAACAAATCAATGAAATTATATACAATAAGAAAAGAAAAAAAATTATAAACCCATATTATAAAAGAAATACAGCTAATGAAATTGTAAGAATTATTAAAAAAATTAATGGAAAAATATAAAATATTATCTAACAAAAAAATTAAAGATGCCTTAGAGGCTATAGGAGAATTTGGTCAAAATTGTTTAGTTGTCGTTGATAAAAATAATAATCTTCAAGGTACATTAAGTGATGGAGATTTAAGAGGTGCGTTGCTTAATAAAAAAAATTTAGATGATAGTATTAAAACCATATATCAAAAAAATCCTACCTTTTTAATTAAAAACAATTTTGATAAAAAAGAAGCAGAAAAAATTTTAATTAAAAAAAATGTTGATTTAATCCCAGTTATTACGAAAAATAGAAAAGTAATCGATGTGATCTATTGGAGCAAGATCTTTGGTAAAAATAAAAATATAAATTTTGATATTCCTACTTTAATTATGGCTGGTGGAAGAGGAACAAGATTAAAACCTTTTACAAATATTCTTCCGAAACCATTGATTCCTTTAAATGATAAGACAGTTATAGAACATATAATTGATAATTTTGTAATTTCGGGAATTAAAAATTTTTACATTTCTATCAATAAAAATTCTCATCAAATAATGAAATCATACTTAAATCAAAAAAAAAATAAATATAAAATTAAATTTATTGAAGAAAAAATCCCGTTAGGTACTGCTGGTTGCATTAAATATTTAAAAAAAAATAAAAAAGATTTTTTTGTAGCAAATTGTGATGTAATTTTTGATATTAATTTTCACAACTTATACGAATTTCATAAAAAAAATAAATATGACTTTACTGTAGTTGGCTCTTATGAAGAAAATTTATTATCCTATGGTGTTTGTAAATTAAAAAAAAATGGGCTTTTAAAAACTATTGAGGAAAAACCAACTTTTTCTTATTTAGCAAATTGTGGGCTTTATCTTATGAGTCCAAGAATATTTCAAGTTATGCCAAAAAAAATTAATCATTCTTTAGATATGAATGAATTGATATCTTTGGCCTTAAAAAAGAAATTTAGAATTGGTACTTATATTGTAAGCCAAAATTCTTGGCATGATGTTGGTCAATGGAAAGAATATAAAAGCACCTTAAACAGATTTTAATTTATTTTTATGAAAATTATTTGCACTATATGTATGAGAGCCAATTCCCAAAAAATAAAAAATAAAAATCTGATAAATTTAAACAACAAACCTTTAATGTCTTATACTATAAAATCTGCTGTAAATTCAAAATTATTTGACAACATAGTCGCATCATCAGACTCCAAAAAAATTCAAAAACTATCAAAAAAGTTTGGTGCAGAAGTATTATTCTCGAGACCAAAAAAATTTAGCACTAACTATGTTCCTAAATTAAGTGCGATAAAACATGCTGTGATGATGTCAGAGAAGCATTACAAAAAAAGGTATGATTATGTATTCGATTTAGATGTTACAGCGCCATGTCGAGATGCTAATGACATTAAAAAAGCTTTTAAAATATTTCAAAAATCAAAAAAAGATATGCTTGTCTCGGTAACAAAATCCAGAAAAAATCCTTATTTTAATATGCTAGAAATTAAAAATCGAGGTATTTCATTAGTAAAAAAAACTTCTAAGGAAATAAGTGCAAGACAAAAATCTCCCGTAGTTTATGATATGAATGCATCTATATATATATGGAAAAGAGATAAACTTTTCAAATCAAGAAATCTTTTACAGAAAAGTCTTTCAATTTATGAAATGACACCAGAAAAATCAATAGATATCGATACTAAATTAGATTTAAGAATTAATGAAATGTTGATTAAAAAAAATTAAATGATTTAACTAGCATGTCGAAAATAGCTTTAGTGATTGGATATGGTTCAATAGGAAAAAAACACGCTAAAATTTTAAAAAGTTTAAAAGAAGTTGATGAAGTTGCTGTATTGACTTCACAAAAAAAAATACCTTATAGGAAAATAAATAGTTTTAATGAGATTAAAAGATTAAATCCTTTTTACATTATCATAGCTTCCCCTACGGATAAACATAATGAACAATTAAGATTTTTAGAAGAAAATTTTTCTAAAAAAAAAATTTTAGTTGAAAAACCATTATTTGAAAAAATATATAACCTTAAAATAAAAAAGAATAAAGTTTATATAGGTTATAATTTAAGATTTAATCCACTAATTATTTTCATAAAAAAAATTTTAAAAAAAATTAATGTAATTTTTGTCAGTGTTTATTGCGGATATTATTTACCTTACTGGAGAAAAAATATTCCATATACTAAATCTTATAGCGCGAGCAGAATAAAAGGTGGAGGTGTTATATTAGATCTTAGCCATGAAATAGATTATATTACCCATATTTTTGGTAAAATTAAAATTATAAACTTTATAAAAAAAAAAATTAGCAATTTAGATATATCAAGTGAGGACTTTTTTTTTTTAAATGGAACGTCCAAAAAATCTAAGATTGTTCAAATTAGTTTAAATTATATCTCCAAAAAGAAAATGAGAGATATAAAAATCGAAACTAATAAATTTGGTTTATACGGTGATATCGTAAATAATAAACTCGAAATTGTTTATAAAAATAAAACTAAGGTTAAAAAGTGGAAAAATGATAAAAATTTTTTAGAAACATATAAAAAACAACATTTAGCAATAATTAAAGGCAAAAATAAAGAATTATTATGTAATTTTAATGAAGGATTTAGAATATTTAAATTTCTAAATAAATTAAAATATTTAAAAGATCAAAAATGAGAAAAATTAGTTTATATATACCGATAGAATTAAAAGCTAGAGAGTTAGCCCCAAAGGTTTTTCTTTCCTTAATTGCTGCAAAAAAAAACTTGCGAGTTTATTTAGGAACACAAGAAACAATTTCAAGAATTATAAATACAAAAAAAAGGACAGGAGGTGTTTATTTTTTTAAAGGTGGTCTAAGTCTCGATTTGATTAAGAATATCAAAAAAAAATGTTCCAAATTTATTATCCTTGACGAAGAAGCTGGCCCAGGAGATGAAAATCCAAAATCGACTATGAGGGAAAGAATAAACAAAAATATAGAGCAAGAAATTGATAGATACTATATTTTAGGAAAAAAAAATTTTGATATAGCCAAAAAAATTTTTAAAAATTTTAGACAATCTTTAGTATTATCTGGTTGGCCACGAATAGACTTTTTTAGACTTTCAGCAAAACAAAAAAAAAATAATACAAATGTTAAAGATATAATAAAGAAATATGGAGAATATATTCTATTTGTTTCTGATTTTGGTCAAAATTCAAAAAAAATGGTATCTTATACAAAAAGCTCCAATAAAAAAATTTTCAAAAATAATAAAAAATTACAAAATAAAATTCACAAAACTAATCTAGATATTTTTACAGAATTTAATGAAGTAATAGATTTATTGATGGAATTGGATAAAGATAGTTCAATTCCGATGATTATAATTAGACCACATCCATCAGAGGATCATGAGCCATGGGATAGAATATCAAAAAAATTGAAAAAATTTAAAGTTATCAACGAAGGTGAAATTTCTCCGTGGATATATGGATCTAGAGCAATTTTACATAGAGGATGCTCAACCTCAATTCAGGCCTACCTAGGAAATATACCTCAAGGCTATATAGTGACTAATAAAAAGAAAATAAGAAAAGCACTACCATACACTCTCTCAAAAAAACTTTTTTCTTTAGAAGATATAAAAAAGTTTTGTCAAAATTTAACTAGTGTGAAAAATAATAAAAATAATTATTTTTTACTAAAAAAAAATTTTAATCAAATTATTCATACAGAAAAAAAATTTGCATCTGAGTTAATTATTGAAGATATAATTAAAATGAATCTTTCTAAAGAGGATCTTTATAAACCTGATATTATTACGATTTCTAAAAATTGGGTTAGAAACTTTATACATAATTATAATGTAGCATTTTTTATTTTAGAAAATTTTTTTTTGAATTTTACAAACAATGTTTACGAAAGACAAATTGGTAGAATTGTTTCACAACATCAGAAAATCCCATTCGGAATAAGGTTGAAAGATATTAAAAATGAATTATCTAATCATAATTTTAAAGATAAAATTATTGTAAAACAAATATTTAAAAATGCTTTTCTAATTGAAAAAAAAAATTGAAAAGTTGATTATTGGTAGAATAACAAATATGAATTATCTTAAAAAAATTTCTCTAAAAAGAAAAAAAATTTTTATAATGGGTGGCTTAGGTTTAATTGGTGAAGAAACTTCTAAAGCATTGTATCAACTTGGAGGAAAAATCTATGTTTTAGATAACAATTTTCCAAAAAAATATAAAAATAAAAGATACTTTAAAAAAAACGGTATAAATTTTATAAACTTTGATTGTAGTAATTTATCTACTTTAGAAAAAAATTTCAAAATTATACTATCACAATATGGGTGTCCTGATGTCTTTATTAATTGCTCATACCCAAGATCGGACGATTGGGCACAAAATTCATTTAAAGAAATAAAATTAATCTCACTAAGAAAAAATATTGAGTCAAATTTAATTTCTCAATCATGGTTAGCAAAAATTGTTGCAGAAAAAATGGCAAAATACAAAAGTAAAAATTCTGATAAGAGCATCATTTTTATTGGTTCGATATACGGACTACTAGGACAGGATCTTTCTTTATATAAAAACACAAAAATGCGTGAAAATATGACTTACTCAATTATTAAAGGTGGTATCACAAACCTTACAAGACAAATGGCATCTTATTATGGTAAATACAATATTAGAGTAAATACACTTGCTCCTGGAGCAATAAAAGGTCCAGTAGCAGGTTTAGCTGCCAAACAATCTAAAATATTTATAAATAATTTTTTGAAAAAAAATCCTATAAAGAAATTAGGCAAATCAAGTGATGTCGCTGGTGCTGCAATTTTTTTATCTTCTGAAATCTCATCATATATTACAGGCTCAACTATAATAATTGATGGTGGCTGGACAATTATTTAATGAAACGAAAATCAATTTTAATTCTTTTATTAGATTTATATAACTTTTTAAACAAAAAAAGAAGATTTCAAATTTTTTTAATTTTCTTGTTAGCAATTTTTTCTGCATCAGCTGAACTTATTACTATCGGATCGTTGATTCCATTTGTGGACTTAATGATAGAGCCAAAAAGATTATTTAATTACTCTTTATTAGAAAATTTATTTTCATTTTATGAAATAAACGATTTAGAAGATGTTATGATTTTTATGACTACATTATTTGTATTTTTAATAATCGTCTCAACTTTAATTAAGATATTTATAGCTTATTTTACGATAGTTATAGTGCATGGAATTGGTCATGATTTGAGTATGAACATATTTAAAAATACTATTCATCAACCGTATCAGTATCATATTGATAATAATACAAGCAAAACAATTACAAATTTATCAAGAGGGGGTGCATCGATAGGAATTTTACATCTTATAGTTCAATCTTTTGTGTCATTAGCATTAAGCATATCAATCATTTTTATGCTGTTATATCTAGATTTGAAATTAACAATAATTGGTGGATCAATATTAGTGTCTTTTTATGTATTGATTTCATTATTTTTTAAAAGAAAGTTGTTTTTAAATAGTTTTCAAATTTCACAACATGAAGAGTCGAGAGTTAAAAATATGCAAGAAAGTATCGGAGGTATTAGAGAGACTATAATTGGCAACATGTATAATTTATTTCTCAATAATTTTAGGAAAATAGACTGGGCAATGAATAAAGCCCAAATTAAGAATTCTGTTATTTCAATTATTCCAAGCCATATAATTATGATGATTGCAATGACTTCTTTAACTTTTTTAATTTTTTATAAAAGTTTTGGCGATAACAGTCTTGTAGATTCACTTCCAATAATTGCAGGTCTTATCCTAGGTGCACAAAAGATTATTCCACAATTACAAATTGTTTATGGTAGTTGGTCTAAAGCACAAGGAAATTATAAAATAATTGAAGAAGTTTTATTTATTCTCAATAAATTTAAATCTAATATTAAAATTACAAAGTCTTCTTTACAAAAAATGCCCTTTAATAAAGAAATTAGAGTGAAGTCATTGTCTTTCAAACATCAAAATTCAAAAAAAAATATTTTTGAAAATATATCTTTTGTAATTAAAAAAAACCATATTGTAGGTATTTCTGGAAGCACAGGTTGTGGAAAAAGTACTTTATTAGATTGTGTAATTGGACTTTTGAATCCAACTAGTGGGTCAATTAAAATTGATAATGTTGGATTAAATAAAAGAAACATAAAAAATTGGCAAAAAAATATTTCACATGTGCCTCAATTTATCTATCTTGCAGATCTTTCAATTCAAGAAAATATAACATTTGGGCTAGAAAATTCAAAAATTGATAGAAAGAAACTAATTGAAAGCTGCAAAATTGCGGAAATTTATGATTTTATAAAGTCTAAAAAAGATGGATTTAATTATATAGTCGGTGAGAAAGGTGGAAGACTTTCTGGTGGTCAGAAACAAAGAATTGGAATAGCTAGAGCCTTATACCTTGACAAAGAATTACTGATACTAGATGAGTCAACCAATGCTTTGGATGATAACACTGAAGAAAAAATATTAAATAATTTAAAGAAATTTAAGAAAGATACTACCATAATTCACATCACACATAAAAAAAACTTAATGAAATATTTTGACTCTCATTTTGGTTTTTCAAAAAATAGATTTAAAAGACTCAAATAGTGATAAAATTTTCTGTAGTAATCCCTTCTTGTAAAATTAATAAATTACTTTTTAAAACATTGTCAAGTGTTTTTAAGCAAACAACTAAACCTTACGAGATAATAATTATTTTTTCAAATAAGATATCCCAAGACCAAAATAATCTTTTATTAAAGAAAAATAAAAATTTAAAAATATTTTTTTCTAATAACGGAAATGTATCTCAAAACAGAAATTATGGAGCCTTAAAAGCAAAGGGTAATTATCTAGCCTTTTTGGATGATGATGATTTATGGAGTAAAAATTATCTAAGATATATAGAAAAAACATTAAATGAAAATAAGTCAAAACTGATAATAACATGGTTAAATAAAATTAAAAATCAGAAAGTTAGTAAATTTAAAAAAATAAGCCAAAAAGTAAAATCTGAAGATTTATTTAATTTTAATCCAGGAATAATAGGGTCAAATATAGTAGTTGAGAAAAAAATTTTTAAAAAAATTGGTGGTTTTGATAAAAAATTAACTTCATCAGAAGACAAAGATTTCTTTATCAAATTTCTTGATAAAAAAATAAAATTTAATATTTTGAAGAAACCACTAGTATACCATCGACAAAAAAATCAAAAACAACTTTCATATGATACTACTGGGAAACAATTATTTTTAAAAAAATATAAATATAGGATGTCAAAAAAAGATATTTACATCAACGAGAGAAGAATTTTTTTATTAAAATTGAAAAATTCAAGCTTTTTAGGAAAAATAATATGTTTTTTTATTTTTCTTTATAAATTAATAATTTATAAGATAGGGTATTAAAATGAAGAAATTATTTAATAACTATAAAAAAAATTTATCTGAAACTCTTGGAAAGCTGGAAGTTGAAAAAGTTAAAGAATTATGTCAACTAATTTTGAGTGCATGGAAGACTAATAATACTATTTATTTGTGCGGAAATGGTGGTAGTGCAGCAAACGCAATACATGTTGCTAATGATATGACTTATGGTGCTGGTAAAAAAAATGGAAAAGGTATAAGTATAGAGGCACTTACCTCCAACTCTGCTGTTTTAACTTGTCTAGCAAATGATTTAAGTTACGAAGATATTTTTTCCGAACAAATTAGGGTAAAAGGGAAATCCAAAGATTTACTTATAGTTTTTTCTGGAAGTGGTAATTCTAAAAATGTGATTAAAGCAATTGAAATTGCAAAAAATAAAAAAATGAAAACTTTTGCTATTGTAGGTTTTGATGGAGGAAAATGCAAAAAAATTGCAGATAACTCTATTCATTTCAATATAAATGACATGCAAGTAGCAGAAGATTTTCAGTTAATTGTGAGTCATATGTGTATGCAATGGTTGTCAAAGCAAAAGATCAATTAATTAGAAGTATTAGAAGATAGCCATGCTAATGACAAAGCTTACTTTTTAATAATTTCAGTATAATTTTATTTACGATTAACTAATCTTTAATATATGTGATAAATAAAGTAACAAATATTTTTTCATAAAGATAATAAAAATATTTTAAAACAGCATCTTTAAATGAATAAAAATTTAATTAGAATTATTCCTAAATTAGATATTAAAAATGGTTTATTAATTAAAGGAATAAATTTAGAGGGGTTAAGAGTATTAGGGAATCCCTATGAATTTGCTGAATTTTATTACAAAAGTGGTGCTGATGAAATTTGTTACATAGATAATGTGGCAACTCTATATGGAACAAATAATCTTCAAAAATTTGTAACCTTAGCATCTAAAAATATATTTGTGCCTTTATCTGTTGGTGGCGGAATTAAGACAATTCAAGATATAGAGGCAATGTTAAGTTCGGGGGCAGACAAAGTAAGCATTAATTCTGCAGCTATAGATGATATCAATTTTATTTATGATGCAGCTAAAAAGTTTGGATCTTCAACAATTGTTACAAATATTGAAACTATAAAAATAAATAACAAATATTATATATCTAAGTCAAATGGACGAGATATTGTAAATATAGATCCTGTTAGTTGGGCAAAAAAAATTCAAGATTATGGTTCAGGTGAAATCTTTATTACTTGTGTAAACAACGAAGGGTTACAATCTGGTTTTGATATAAATATAATTGGTAAAATATGTAAAAATGTAAATATCCCAGTTATAGCACATGGAGGAGCAGGTAAATTTGAGCACGTTTTAAAAGTTATAAATGAAACCAGTATCTCTGGTGTCTCATTATCAAGTTTATTTCATTATGGTATTTTTAATGAATTTGATTTTAAGTCTAAGAATATTGGAAACACAAATTTTTTAGAAAATAATAAAAATTCTAAAACAAAAGATAATTTAAAAGAATTAAAAAATTACTTACATAAAAAAAAGGTAAAAGTAAGAATATGATAACTAACAAATTGAGGATTGGTATAATTGACTTAAAAATTAATAATATTTTTAGTATTTTTAAAGCAATGCAAGTAGCAAATTTTAAATGTAAAATAATTGGTAAAAAAGAAAATTATAAAAAATATGATTTAATTATTTTGCCTGGCGTTGGATCATTTAAGGAAGCAATGAAAAAAATTAAAAAGGAGGACATTGACAAAAAGATATATGAATTTGTTGAGGATAATTCAAAGAAACTGTTTGGTATTTGCTTAGGAATGCAGCTTTTGTTTGAGAGAAGTGCAGAATTTGGGAATACCAGAGGTTTAAATTTATTAAGTGGGACAGTGGAAAAGTTTAAAAAAAAAGAGGTCAAAATTGTTCCTCACATGAATTGGAATAAAATTCATTTTAAAAACTTAAACAATACATCTGTGCTTAAAACTTTTGATAAAAAAGATTTTTATTTTGTACATTCATTTTATTGCAAAATTAAAAAAAAAAATAATTTGTTAAGTTACACTAAACACGAAAATCTAAAATTTTGTTCATCTGTACGACATGAAAATATTCTAGGGACCCAGTTCCACCCAGAGAAAAGTGGAAAAATAGGTATAAATTTTTTAAAAAAAATCGAAAAATTTTATGAAAAATAATAGTAAACCTCTTTATGGCTTACCAAGAAAAGTGATTTTTTGTAAAAAAACTCTTATTTCAAATCAGAAGCCAACATCATCTATTGAATTTAATCATAATTTGAAATCGAAAAAAAAGACTTTATTTATTGATAAAAATCAAATTTCCGATTCTTGGAAATATTCTAGAATAAAAAAAAAGATAAATTACAAAAAAAGAGAGAAAGAATTATTAAAGTTATTAGAGAGACACAGAAGTAATAACAGAAATTATGATTGCATAGTTCCTGGTAGTGGAGGAAAAGACAGTTGTTATGCTACACATGTCCTTAAATATAAATATGGAATGAATCCACTTACAATCACTTGGCCCCCTATATTGTATACCAAATATGGAAAAGAAAACTTTAATAATTGGCTTTCAAATTGCAAAGTTGATAACATTTCGGCAAGTAGGGATGAGTCAACAATGAAGATGTTGACAAAATTATCTATTGAAAACTTAATGCACCCATTTCAAACATTTATTTTAGGACAAAAAATTTTTGCGGCTAAAATAGCATTAAAATATAAAATACCTTTAGTTTTTTTTGGTGAAAATGAGGCCGAACATGGAAATCCAATTGCTGACAACAATTCATCTTTGAGAGATAAATCTTATTTTACAAGTGAAAATATGGATAAATTACATTTGGGTGGTATTAAAATTGATAAATTGATTAATGATTTTAATTTAAAAAGAAAAAATTTAGATGTCTTTCTTCCACCTTTGTATAAAGATATAAACAAGCAGAAAATTGAAGTTCACTACCTTGGTTATTACTTGAAGTGGGTCCCACAAGAAACTTTTTATTATTCCGTAGAAAATTGTGGCTTTCAACCAAGACCTTTTAGAACACAAGGAACATATAGTAAATATAATAGCATAGATGATAAAATTGATGACCTACATTATTATACAACCTATATTAAATTTGGAATAGGAAGAGCAACGTATGATGTCTCTCAAGAATTGAGAAACGATCATTTGAATATAGATGAAGGAAAAAAATTAATAAAAAAATATGATGGTGAATTTCCAAATATATATTTTAATGAGATAATGGAATATCTAAACATAAAACCAAAAAATTTTTTTAGAAATTTAGATAAATTTAGATCACCCCACTTATGGAAAAAAACTAAAGATGAATGGAAATTGAGACATACTGTAAATAGGGATGGCACTGATGACTAATTTTATTCTTTTACGCTCAGATGACTCAGCACGTAGAAATAGAATAAAGGATAATCTTTGATTTACTTGGTCTTTCAAGATAAAATAAAATTAGGAGTTATTATTAAATACGTGTGAAATGTACGAGTTAAAGGTTGTATATTAACGTGGAGAAACAATAGCCCTTATTGTTCAATTTATTTAATAATTTTTAGCTACATTAAAAAGATAGGTAAGGACCAATTAGACTAGATTAAATGGCTATTCACATCAATTAGTGATGCTTTTGGAGTAGAAGATAATTTAAATGATTTGGTTGCAGTAGAAAAACTGCTAAAGTTGCAAATATACATCAATTTAAAGTTGAAGAGTTCCCAAACAAATATCAAACTTCTCTTGGAGAAAGTGGAATAAGATTATCTGGGGGACAACAGCAAAGGGCTGGAATTGCTAGAACTTTGTATCACAACTCTAAAATTTTGGTCTTAGATGAAGCTACAAGTGCGCTAGATAATGATATTAAAAAAAAGTAATAAATGGTTTGCAAAATTTGAATAAGAAAATGAATATAATAATGATTGCACATAGAATTAGTGCAGTTAAAAATTGTGATAATATATTTCATATGGAAAAAAGTGAACTTAAAGAGCTAGAAACATTTGATACATTAATTAAAGAAAATATATAGTTAATAATTTTTGTGAGTTTTAAAAATGAAAATAATATTAATATTGTGTAAATCTTCTTATAGAAAAAATAATTTAAATAATTTTTCTAAGATATTATTTTTGAATAAATATTTACTCTTTACATTGTCAGGTCCTTTTTATTATGTAGGGTTGTTCTTAAAAAGTTTAAACATATTTAAAATTATCTCAATCGATGGAAATCCAATTGTTTATAAAGATAAAGGTTTTAATTTTTGGTTGTCTGGAACTACAGCCAAGATACCAGAAAAATATCTTCACTATAAAAATAATTTTTTAAATATGAAAGCTGTTTTTCATAATAAAGATAAAATTTTTCAATTGTATCCAATAATTAATAAAAAAAACAAGATAAGTAAAGAAACTAGAATTATTTATTTATCTAGTTGTAATTTAAGACAACCTAATATTACTTTAAAATTTATTAATTTATATGAAGAATTTTTAAATAAAAACCTTACACTGCTTGATAAGCATACTTTTTGGAATAATAAAAATTTACAAGAGCAAAATGAAAAGAATAAATTTTATATTTATAGAGATTTAAAATTAAACCAAAGAGTTAAAATTATTAAATTTCTTATGAATAAATATTCAAATAATATCGATATATTTGGAGATGACTGGAGTGAACATATACAAAACTTTAATAAAACAAATTTTACAAATAAAAAAATAAGAGAAATTTATAATGGAAATATTTGTTTAGATTTAGGTTCATCCTCGGGCTCAATTACATTATATCCGAGATCTATAGAAATTATAGAAAACGGAGGACTATTGCTGCAGTTAAAACAAGCCGACTCCAAATCCATATTTAAAGAAAATGAAAACTATTTTACCTTTAGCAATAAAGAGGAGTTGGATAAAAAAATTGAGGAATTAATTGATAATAAATTTTTATTATGTAATCGGATAAAATTATTACAGGATATATTTAGAAATAGTAGATCTCTAATAGAAAAACAATTAGATAAAATAATTAAAGGTTAAATGGTCAGATTATTTTTTTGGTCCCCACATATTGATCCACAAGTAGCAACAGTAAAATCTGTATATAATTCAATAAATTCTTTATCAAAACACAAGAAAAAAGCAAAAATTACCTTATTAAATGTTTTTGGTGAATGGGATAATTTTAATTTTAATAACATAGATGTAATTAAATTAGTTACAAAAAGAAAAATTATTAAAAAAAAATATAAAGGATTTATTAATTCGAGAATACTTTACTTTAGAATCTTATTACAGTCATATTTTCCATTAAAAAAATTAATTGAAAATGAAAATCCAAATTTTTTAATAATACATTTATTAACCGTAATTCCTATTATGCTATTTATCTTCAACAATTTTCAAACAAAATTAATACTTAGAATATCTGGATTACCAAAATTAAATATTTTTAGATATTTTATATGGAAAATCGCATCAAAAAAGATTTATTATGTAATTTGTCCAACAGAAGAAACAAAAATTTTATTAATTAAAAAAAAAATTTTTAGTCCAAACAAAATAATATGTATACAGGACCCAATATTTAATATTAAAAAAATTAATTTTGAGAAAAAAAAACCATTGGAGGAAAAATATGAAAAGTCATATTTCCTTAGCGTTGGAAGATTTACTAAACAAAAAAATCATCAATTTCTGTTGAATTTTTTTTCAAAAAATAGAAAATACCTTGAAGATATAAATCTATTAGTAATTGGAAACGGAGAATATGAAAAAAAATATAAAAAATTTATACAAAATAACAAACTAGAGGCTGAAATCAAAATTTTGAATTATAAAAAAAATGTAATTAATTATATTCACAATGCTAAATTAATTATTTCATGTTCATTATGGGAAGATCCAGGTTTTATAATGGTTGAGGCTGCTTCAGTAGGTACTCCAATTTTAACTTCAAATTGTCCAAGTGGCCCAAAAGAGTTTATAGGTAATAATGAAAACGGTTTCATATTTAACACAAATAATGAGAAGAGTTTTAAAATGGCATTAGATAATTTTTTAAAAATTCCAGAAAAAGATTTAAACCATAAACTAATTTGTGCAAAAAAAAAATCAAAGCGTTATACTGGAATATATAATGCAAAAAAATTTGCTAATTTACTTAAAATCTAAACCTACTTAAAATATTTTTTTATTTTGCTAGAATTTGCAATATTGAAACGTCTAATTTTATTTATGAAAAAAAATGATTTATTTTATTTAAAATTTCAAATTTTTTTGAAAAATTTTTTATACTTTTATTTTTGGGCTCTTGAACGTCTTTTTTTAATAACCATATTTTAAATCCTCATGGTTATAATTTTTTTTATTATTAGTGATAATTTTGTTAAACGTACATTGTTTTCTATTAATCTTGAAAACTACAATATTTTCAAAAAATTTTATTGAATGAACATAATTATTTAAGGAAAATTAAAATTTTCCAATTCCCGGAAATTTAAAGTTAATATCATCTACTATTTTTTTACAAAAATTCATAAAAGAATATTTGCTAGGATTTCCAAAATTAAAAGAATAGCTACACATGACATCTTCTGTAACCAAATACCCCCATCTTTAATAAATGGTATACAGGATATAGCAGTACTAATTTGTTAAGTGTTAGTGTGACCTCCGTTATCAATGATTACATCCACATTTTGATGTTTATACAAAAAATCTTTCGTAATTCTTGTGAACTTTGGTCAACTATTTCTATAATAAAGCGATCTTTTTCAAATTTTTTGCATTCAATATTCAAGTCTATCCCTATTATTTTTGCATGTGGAAATAGTTTTTGCCGAATAAAAAGGCTTCCACCATCTTTAACGCCTATTTCGGCAACAGTTAAATCCTTTCTTAATTTATATTTTGATAAAATTAATTCATAAATATAAAATATTTTTCAAGTTTCATTGAAAAATACTTACTTTCTTTAAAGTATTTTTTAATTATATTACTCATTATCTTCCATAAATATTATTGTTAAAATCAAATTTTTTTTCCTTATAAAAATAATTAACTATTTTGACACATCTTTTTTCCCATGTATTATTGATTGCAGTTTTGTAGGCATTTTTTTTGAGTTTTGATTTGTTAATTTTATTTCTAACTATTTTCATAATTGTATCTGACCAAATTTTATCATCGTTAATTTTAATTAATTTACAATTGAAATTATCTTTCAGAATATGTTGATAAACTTTTAAATTTGATGCTATTATAATCATTCTAGCAGCCAAGTAATCAAACATCTTTAAAGGAGACATATATCTTTCGAGGTTAATTGATGATCTTCCTTTTACTTTACTTTGATAGGGCATTAGTGCAATTTCATATTTAGATAAAATTTTTGGAACTTTATTATAGGTTATATAATCAAACACTTTAACATTATTTATTTTTATTTTTTCATTAAGAAACTTTCTCTCACCATAGATATGGAAAGTAATATTTTTATTTATTTTTGCCAACCTTAATATTTGCTCAACTCCTTTTCCTTCAAAAAAACTACCAATATAAACGCAAGTTTTTTTATATTTTAAGGATCTATTAACTTCGAAATCATCAATGTTTACAGCATCATCTAGTATTAAAAAATTCTTTTTTTTAATTCTGTATATTTTGTTTAAATTTTTATTAAGCAAAATATATTTCAAATTTTTTATTAGATTTAATTTTTTGAATGTAAAATAAATAATTTTTGAAAAACCAGTGATCTCATGATGAAGCTCTAATATAACGTTTCTACGTATTATTGATGCTAATAGGGAAAATATTATACTTCTAGAAACAAATAATGCATCAAGGTTTGTTTTTTTAAATAAAATTTTTAGGGAAAAAATTATTCTGTACAATAAATTTAATTTTATGGCTTTATCAAATATAGAATGAATCTTAAATTTATTATTTATATTATAATTTTTATTTATTTTCTTTAAATTTTGATGATTGATTATGTATAAATTAATATCGTACTTTAGTTTAGCAAAAGCCTCACACATTTTCATCACATGTATTGAGTATGCAGATTTAGATGGAATATTAATCTCTGCAATATAGTAAATTTTTTTTTTAAGCATTTATTTAAAACATAAACTGTTTTAAGGTTTTTATCTATGATATGATTTTAATTAAATGAATATATTTTTTTTAAATGAAAGTAAAAAAAATTAATTTCAGTTATTATCTTATATTCTAAAAAAAAATTATATTTATGAGTGTGTAT
>Ga0075119_1000280_pt1 | contig 29120 bp, 39 predicted proteins | sample AntAceMetag02UK9_FD_69791 | JGI IMG/M metagenome (GOLD analysis project Ga0075119, IMG submission 69791) | Saline lake microbial communities from Ace Lake, Antarctica - Antarctic Ace Lake Metagenome 02UK9 | ecosystem: Environmental > Aquatic > Non-marine Saline and Alkaline > Saline | place... | reverse complement strand
CGTGAGCAGCTTAAAGACAGACAAACACGTGAACGGATGCAAGCAAGAGCACGTGATATGCGTTCACGTGTTCATCGTGAAGAAACTGTTTATGAAACCAAAAAACCGAAAGATTCCGATCCTTGTTGGAATGAATATGAAATGGTTGGTCATAAGAAGAAGGATGGAAAAAAGGTTCCAAATTGTGTCCCAAAGGAAGATATCGTTCATGAAGCATCTGCACTGGATAGATTGAAGAAGTTTGACAAGTCTCGTGTCGCTGCTGGGCGTCCTGCATTCTTTGATGATAAGAAAAAAGACGACAAAAAGTCTGAAACTAAGAAAGAGGGATATGCACCAGTTGAGTGGGGGACACCTGATTCTGTTGAGAGATACACCAGAGAAACTCCGGGACAAAAAGACGTGACTGAAACACCCAAGAGATCATCGAACAAGATGGTCAAAGACCTTATGACAGCGAAGTATATGAAGAGACGGGTTGTTCCGAATAAGAAAAAATATGATCGAAAAAAAGATAACAATAAAACCCAGTCCTAATTTGACATAAATAGTTGGGCAACTTTTGAGGATAAAATGACACTAGAATCAGCAATTCGTAAAATTCAATCTGCTAAGCAGGATGTCAATCAGCGTAAAACATCGTCTCTTGAGGAAGAGGTTCTTGATGAGAAGAAGCTTGATCCAGTTGGTAAGGAAGATGGTGATATTGACAACGATGGTGATGAAGATAAGTCAGACAAGTATCTGAAGAATCGTCGTAAGGTTGTTTCTAAAAAAGTCAAGAAGAAAAAGGACGACAAGGATAAGAAAGCCGGTTCTGATTCTGCTGATGATATCAATATTAATCCTAAAGAGGAAGAAGGTGATACAACTCGTGTCGCTGAAGAAACAGAACTGGATGAGCTTACTATGGCAAGGCTCAGAGGTAGGGTTAAGGGGAAAGTGATGTCCCCAGCGAAGAAGAAAGAACTTTTGCAGATCATTAAAGACAAGGGCTATAACGTAGCATCTCAAATGTTCAACATGTCGCCAAGAGAACTTCAGTCAATGGTTGAAGAAACTGATCTTGAAGAAGGTAAGTCAGGTAGTGGGTATGACCTATATCATAAAGATTTCTCAAGTGCTATGAAACACGCATACGATCATGCAGAGAAGAAGCATGGTATCAAAATTCACTCAAGTGAGATCGATAGAAAAGTCGCTACTGGTCCTAAGAAACCATCTGAGGGTAAGACCAATTCTTATCGCCTAAAGGGTGATAAGGGACACATTCAGGTGCAGGTATATAACAAGGGTGGTAAAACACCATATGAACTGAATATGTATAAAGAGGAAACAGAGATGGGTGATGCGACCAATCTAGATGAGGCAAATGTGATACATCAGGGGCGTAAATACAAAAACACTAAAGTGTTCACTTCTGATGATGCCGCAAACGATTTCATGAAAAAGAACAAAGGTTGGGGTGTCCTAACTGTTGATAAGAAAGGTGGTCAGGTAGTGGTTGCTAAGAACACCAATAAGGGAGAACCTGCTGGAACTCCCAAGGGCTTCACTAAAGAAGAAATCGACCTTGATGAGGCTTCACCAAACAAGGCAAAGTCAGATGTCATCGTCATGAAGAAGGGCAGTCCCCCAGTTGTGAAGAGTGTCGTTGGAGCTCGTGCTGTTCGGCAGGCTGAACGAGATGGGTACAGAATCTCATACGCAATCACTGCATCAGGGAGGAAGGAGACATCCACCATGGGTATCATGAAGGCAATTAAGAGCGGCGATAGAATCAACATCGGTGAGGCGCAGCGCGGTCGTCCCAAGAAAAATGCAGATGGTGAGGATGAGCAGGGTCGTGAGCACATTATCATGCAGCTTCGTAAAGCAGTCAGTCTTAGAGGGCAGCACAATGTCGAATTTGCAAATGGGGATAAGGTTAAGGTTCCTGCTTCCCATGCAATCAAAGCTCTTAACAAGCACAAAGAAGCTCGTGGAGCTGACAACAAGGATAAGCTTCAAGCGAAGTATGATCATTCACATGGGTCACTGATTGATTCTCTTAAGGAATCTGCGCGTGCTTCATTGAGGGATGTACAGAAGATGGATAGTGCTCATGCAGACTTTAAAAAACGTGAGAAGCAAGAAAACAGACGTAGAGCTGGTCTAGATGCCTCTAACAAAGCGGCTGGGGTCAACCTAACAAGAGAAGAAATAGAGAAGGACGAAACAATGAACGAAGCATCAATGGATGGCGAAAAGTCACAAGTGAAACAGGGAACTTCAGATGTGAATGTTCCTCATTCAAACAAGGATGCAAAGCGTCCGCAAGATAACCCAAAGGGCGAAAAAGAAATTGTCAAGCAGAGCAATTCTAAAGTTTCTGAATCTTGGCTGAATGCTATTCGAGAAGCTAATTCCCGTGGTCGTGTTGGTCGTACTGCTGGAGACATGTTTGCAACTCTTGATGAGCGTCATGGTCGTTCAGCTAAAAAGGCGGAATCACTTGACGAAGAGCGTAAGGCACAACACCAAGAATACCACAAGGGTGCTGTTAAACATGCTCAACGTCTGGTAAAACATCTGTCTGATATTGGTCCGAGCTATGATAGCAAGCATATGCACAGGCAGCTTCAGGATATGGCTGATGAAATGGAAAACCGCGTACATGATAAAAAAGCAGCTAAGAAGAGACAACAAGAAGATTACTAAGATTTATTCTTATAAATAGAAGTAACAATATTATGCCGAGTAGTCAAACGTTGACGAAAAGCGAAAAGGAGAAGAAATAAATGAGTAAATGGGGCTTCCGTAGAGAATCTACACAAAGTAATGCAGGTGCCAACACAGTTGCAGGTATGAAGGCTGGTTACCAACCTTTCTATAATGCTGATCAGATGGCTTCAAAGCGCAATGTTATTGTGACTAATAAGGGCTGGGTTCGGCGCGAAAATCGTGGAGCTCGTACCATTGATGAAGTGCTTGTAGCAGCTAATCCGGGTGTGGCTGGAATGGGTTACAACTCAAACAATTACACTGGTAAGGCTGACATCTCTCAGATGTATGTCAAGCTAAACGCCAACGGCACTATTTCGGCTAACGTGGCAGCAAACCTTTATGTGGTTTTCAACACGCCTTTGACCTTCTCAGGTTCAGCGGCTAACAACCTTCAGATTACTGTTTCCAACACTGTTGGTGGTAACGCTGCTGTTGCGGTATTCAACTCAAATGTTGGTTCGGCTGGTATTAATGCGGCTGATTTTATTACCAATGCTAACAACACGCTGGTATTTAAGATGCCAGCTCTTCAGGGTGGTACTGGTTCGGCTGCTGCTACATATCGAGTAGGTGGTCAGGCAATTGCTCTCGCTTCTGGACAACCTTTGTACAATCCAGATAGAGGAACAACCCACACAGCAAATCTAGTCATCACTGGTGCGGTTGCAAACAACCTAACCAATGTTCATGGTGTTCGAATTGGGACATTTACGGTAACTCCGGGGGGTTAATAGATGGCTGACCAAAAAATCAGTCAGTTAACATCATTAACCACACCCGCTAGTGCGGACCTTTTGGTTATTATTGATGATGCAAATGGGACACCCACATCGAAAAGGATCACACTAAAGAACCTTTTCGGTGGGGTTCCTTCCAATACTGCTATTAGTGGGACAACCACACTGACAGGCAACACAACGTTAAATCACAGTAACACGGTGATTTCTTCAAATGTGAATTTTACTGGTTCGAAAGGACCAAAGATTAATTCAGGGTATGTGACTCTGGCAAATGCTACAACAGTGTCTTCTAACAATACGACTACTGTTCTTGGTTCTGGTGGGCTACAAGGTTCGTTTTTTTGGGATGAAAACTATCTATATGTTGCGGTGTCCAATACAGAAATCAAGAGAGTGGCTATTAGCGCATTTACTCCATAATCATGAAGCTTAGTGATAGTACGTTTGATTTGTATGCTGCGAAATATTATGACAATCCAAGCTGTACGGATGTCACCGAATTCGCAGATGATTTGAACCGGATAAAGTATATTAGACGATTGTTCAGTAAGTATAAGCTGAAGGGTGAGATTAAAGAGAGGTTGGTTATTAACCATCTTATCGTGCTCTACAATGTGTTTCCACAAAAACAGTGCACAGAGATGCTTATGCTGAAGTTAGGTGATTTTGATTACCTCCTTAAACCATTTCTTCTTTATCTTAGTCGATGGCCTACAACAATCGAATTAAACAATAACATCATTTATGGTTCAGATGTGCCTATGAGTGATGATATTGTAGAAAGATTGAGGAAGTTTGAATGTCATCGAGAGTAATAGACACTTTCATAGTATATCAGTTTGTTAAGAGGATTGCAACTCCTTTTAATGAGACTGATGCATTTGGATTGGGTCTTATTGATGCAGATGGAAAGCTTCTAAAAAAGGCTTCTACTAATGAAGAAAGAAAAGCCTATACTCTTTTTGATCGGTTAGTGTTTAACATCAAAAGAATTCTTCAAAAAGCGCGTCTTGATAACAAGTATGCGAGTATTGCTGGAGCAATGCTTCTTATGCGTGAAGATAGAGATATCGAACGCTTGGCTTATTATGATGATGATGAATTGATCGAAGAACTCATTGAGGAAATGGGTTCAAACTACTCTACAATTTCGATGTTGGTAGAAGACGCACCAACAATGTCTACCGGGGCAGCAGTAGCTGGCACAGGAGACGATGCCGCACACTGGAAATCACCTTCTTTAAAGATTGGTCCATACGGAGACAAGAAACGGAAGGGTAGATACATTAATGGGGTTGCGTATCTGAAAAGGTATGCAAAGGCTAAAAACAATGGGTAGAATCACAGAGAATTTTACGCTTGAGGAATTCACTCATAGCGATACAGCAGAAGAGAGAGGTATTGATAATACCCCATCTCCACTACAGGAAGACAATATCATTGCTCTTGCTGAAAATATTATGCAACCAATTCGCGATCACTTTGGGCGTTCCGTAAGAATTACATCTGGTCTTCGTGTACCCATGCTAAACGAAGCTGTTGGTGGAGCACGAACTTCACAACACACAAAAGGAGAGGCGGCTGATTTTTATGTAGAAGGCGTTGATCTTGAAGAAGTTTTTGATTGGATTATCGAAAACCTAGAATATGATCAAGTCATCTATGAGTTTGCGAGATGGATTCATGTTTCGTGGTCGAATGATACACAGAACCGTAGTGAAGCTCTTATTGCCGAAAAGATCAACGGCAAAACTAATTATAGGAGAGCATAATGTTTGGATTATCTTTTGTGAAAATTCTGCCAATTGTACTAAAGGCACTTCCAGTAATTCTTATTGGGCTTTTTGTGGCGTATTTATTCGTTCAGAATGGCAATCTCAAATCAACGGTTGCTGTCTTAGAAATAAATAACGAGAAGCTTACAGAATCGATTAGTAAACAACAAGATGTTATTGATCAACAAACAAGGGATATAGGAAACGTTATAGAAGCAAACCTTAAGCTTCAGAGAGTTAGAGATCAACAGGCAGAGGGTATTAACGAACTTCGTGATAAGTTTAACAAGGTTAATGCTGTTGGGAAAAGACGAGATATTGGGGAACTTGCAACCAACTCATCAAACTCTGTAAGAAGGATAATTAACATAGCATCCAAAAACGCTTTGCGTTGTTTGGAAATCTCAATGGGAGCAAAGCTGACTAATGCAGAAACATCAGCAACCAAAAAATCAGAAATCAACACTCTCTGTTTCGACATCGCTAATCCTAATTTTACTAGCTTCAATTAGTCTTGGGGCTTGTTCTTCGGTAGACGCAATTGATGTTAGAACTGTTGAGAGCGAACGAGTACAACTGAACATACCAAACACAGCCACTCCTAGATTGGGAGATGTTGAATTTGTTGTGATAACAAAAGATAATTTCGATGAGGTCTTTGCAGAATTCGGTGCGAACCAAAGTCCGGTCTTGTTTGCCCTAAGAGTAGAAGATTATGAGGCTCTTGCACTCAATCTAAAAAAGGTTCAGAGCTATATTGTTCTCCAGAATTCCATCCTAGAGCAGTATAGGGAGTACTACGAAGGCAACTCCAATGGACAGAGATAATTACGACAGACACACCTCAATAAGAAGCAATAGATATCGGCCTAAAGAGGAAGCTGATGTTAATAACGATGGTATCGTTAGCGACGATGAAGTTGATATTTTTGACAGAAAACAACTTGCTCAGCGTCATATGGCGTGGGTATCACTTGTCTCTATCATTATAATCGCAATCATGCTATTTGTCGTTGGTGTGTTCGGTTTTATCCCAGATGCAAGATTGGCTATTATACTTGGTGAAATCGGTATGGTGGTTATCGCGCTTTCCGGTATCGTTGGTGCGTATATGGGCTTTTCATCTTGGCTTGGCCGCAAATAATCCTTGACTAATTTAAGAAAATCGGTATAATGGGCCTGTGGTCCATTTGAAATATTGGAATCTTTTAATTGTTTAGGATTATAGAATGTCACTTTGGTTGGATATTAAATATGCTTCAATGCTCAGTAATAGTCTTGAACGATATACTGTAAAACAAAACAATCCATATCTATCTAGTTTTCGATGTCCTATTTGTGGTGATTCAAAAAAGAATAAGAGTAAGACAAGAGGTTTTCTGTATGTCAAACATCAGAAGCTTGTATTCAAATGTCATAATTGCTCTGAAGGTTTAGTCTTCAAGAATTTCCTTAAAACAGTGAATCCACAACTCCATCAACAGTATGTTTTGGAGACCTATAAAGATGGTAATTCGGATGAAGAAAAGGAAATGGTATTCGAACAACCAAAATTTGATATACCAGAAGATGAGAGACTCATTGATAAACTCATGGATCGGGTAAGTCGTCTAGACGATGATCATGTGGCAGTTAAATATTGCCGTTCCAGAATGATACCAGAAGATAAATTCAGACTACTCTACTATGTGGATGATGTGTCAAAGATTGGGCAGCTCCTTCCAAGATATGCCGATAGGATTGATACTCATGAAGCACGTCTTGCAATTCCGTGTTTTAGTCGTCAAGGGAAATTGATTGGTCTAACCTGTAGATCGTTCGACCCAAATCACCCTTTACGATATATGATTATCAAAGTTAACGATGAGCTACCTCTTACGTTTGGTCATGACAGACTCGATATGACGAAGACATCGTATTGGTTTGAGGGTCCATTGGATTCTCTGTTCTTTGAAAATGCTGCTGCTGTTGGTAATGCAAATCTCACACTGGCAGGAGAATATGTGTCTAAAGATAAGGCAGTTCTTGTGTTCGATAACCAACCAAGAAATAAGCAGGTGTGTCGAGAATACATCAAGGCTGCTAATCAGGGCTTCAGAGTTGTTGTCTGGCCAACACACATTACAGAAAAAGATGTGAATGAGATGATTCTTTCGGGTTATTCACAAGAAGAATTGCTAGAGACTATAAATACTAATACCTTCAAAGATGCCCGTTTGAGATTGGCAATCCAACAGTGGAGAAAATGTTAATGAGTGACAGTAATTATGTGCATATTGATGACAAGTATAAAGCAGCGATGCAGTATGTTTTGGACAATGGTGAATGGGTAGAGACAAGAACCGGAGTGGAATGTCTTACAGTATTTGGTGGGGTGCAGATTGTCCATGATGTTGAGCATGAAGGTTTCCCGCTTATATCACTGAAGAAAACACCTATCAAGTTGGTTATGGGTGAGTTGTTATGGTTTCTATCTGGTAGTTCTGATAATGCTTCTTTGGCAAGGTTCAGTGAACAGAATGAGGCTGATACTATTTGGTACGAGAACATCAAAGCTAATGGTGGTCCGGGAAACCTTTATGGACATCAGTGGAGAAATTGGAACGATAGTGTTGATCAGATCAAGAATATTGTTGATCAATTGAAGAATTCTCGTTCGTCAAGACAGATTATGCTCACAAGTTTTAATCCAAGCGATACCCCAAACGCAGCTTTACCACCATGTCATGTTATGGTACACTTCAGGGTTCTAGATGGAAGATTAAACGCACATGTCTTCCAGAGAAGTTGTGACATGTTTCTTGGGGTTCCTTTCAATCTGGCTAGTTATGCTGCATTGATGAAAATCCTCTGTTTAGTCGTGGGTGATATCAAGGTCGGTAAACTTGTTTGGACTGGTAGCGATGTCCATATCTATAGCAACCATATGCGTGGTGTCCATGAGATGATGCGTAGGAAGTCTACAAAGAATTTCACAACTTTTGATATGCCAAAGCCAGAAAGTCAAAGACTACATGTTTCGTCTATAACTGATGAGATAGCCAATATTAAAGGGGTACAAGAAGCAAGGGGAGAACCTTTTGATGAGGCTGCTGCTTATTCTTTGGCTCGGGCACGTATCAAAAACCCACATATGCAAGTGCGCGATAACATAAGTGATATCAAAGAATTGAAATTTGATACATTCACAGCAAGCAATTTTGGGGTTAGGTATTATCACCCACTTCCTACAATCAAAGCACCAATGGCTGTATAAACCCTAACGATAATAAGAAAGAGATTTTCAAGATATGCAAGTACACGGAATTACAATAGACCCAAACAGGGATGTGCTGATTGGCCCATCTGGCAGAACACGATTAAAGGAATCGTATATGATGGATACAGAAATCTCTCCACAAGAGAGATTTGCGTTTGTGGCTAAGACATTTTCTTCGAATCCAGAACATGCACAGAGACTGTATGAGTATGCATCAAAGTTATGGTTATCATTCTCTACACCAATTCTGGCTTATGGTAGAACCGATAATGGATTGCCCATTTCTTGCTATCTAAATTATATTGATGACACGTCTTCAGGTCTTGTAGACACTTTGTCGGAGACCAATTGGCTATCAATGCTTGGTGGTGGTGTTGGTGTTGGTTTTGGAATACGATCAGCGGATGATAAGTCCACTGGTGTTCTCCCCCATTTGAAAATGTATGATGCGTCTTCTCTTGCATATCGTCAAGGCAAAACACGTAGAGGTTCTTACGCGGCATATCTTGACATTTCACACCCTGATATTACAATGTTCCTAGATATTAGAAAACCAACTGGTGATCCAAATCTTCGTTGTTTGAATATTCATCACGGTATCAATATAACTGATGATTTTATGGAAATTATCGAGCAGTGCATGATTGATCCTAATGCTGATGATTCATGGGAATTGGTTGATCCATTCAGTAAAGAAGTCCGTGAAGTGGTATCTGCTAAATTGCTTTGGCAGAAAATTCTTGAACTTCGTATGCAGACGGGAGAACCTTATCTACATTTTATTGATGAGTCGAATAGACAACTCCCAGAATACCTGAAGTCCCGTGGATTGAGAATCAATCAGTCCAATCTATGTTCGGAAATCATCCTACCAACTTCAGCAGAACGTACAGCAGTATGCTGTCTTTCATCAGTAAATATTGAGTATTTTGATTCGTGGTCTAAGGTTCCTTTGTTCCTACAAGACATTGCAGAAATGCTAGACAATGTTCTTAGGGTTTTTATTGATCGTGCTCCTGACACAATTTCACGTGCAAAGTTTTCCGCTATGCGTGAGCGTTCTATTGGTGTTGGTGCTCTTGGTTTTCATGCATACCTTCAGAGTTATAGTGTGCCGTTTGAGTCTGTAGGTGCTAAGTCGATTAACAAGAAGATTTTTAAACATATCAGAAAACGTCTTGATGATGCAAATCAACATCTTGGTAGTGAGCGCGGTGAAGCTCCTGATTGCGCTGGTACTGGGCAAAGATTTTCACATGTCATGGCTGTTGCGCCTAATGCCAGTTCATCCATTATTATGGGGAACACATCACCATCTGTTGAACCGTGGAGAGCAAACGCTTATCGACAAGATACTCTATCTGGTTCTTACACAAACAAAAACAAGTTTCTTGATCAGATCATCAAGGATTATTGTGCGAAGAATGAGAAGCTAAAATACGATGAGATTTGGTCTTCCATCATGTCTAATGATGGTTCGGTACAGCATCTCAAAATGTTCACTGATATTGAGAAGAGTGTGTTCAAAACTGCAATGGAGATTGATCAGCGTTGGGTTATTGATCTAGCAGCAGATAGACAGAAGTTCATCGATCAATCCCAGTCACTAAATGTGTTTTTTAGACCGGGTGCTAATATCACGTATCTTCATTCTGTACATTTCATGGCTTGGAAACTTGGTCTGAAGACGATGTATTATTGCCGGTCTGAAAAGATCGGTCGTGCGGATCGTGTGGCTCAACGTATCGAGAGAGACATTATTAAGGAAATCGATCTTCAAGCTATGGTAGCTGGTGAAGATTGTCTTGCTTGCGAAGGTTGATATGAAAACCATTAGTGATAAAGAATATGATCTATGTCAAAGGATGCTCAAAATTCTAAAGCATTCGAAGGCAGAAGACCTTGCCGGGGTGTATTTCATCTGTGGTGAGGCGGGGGATAAGGATCAGAATGGATTACCAGACACCATTCATGTTTGTCCTGCATATGGGGCAGACGTGAGTACAACTGTGGCTTATAAGAAGGTGGTTAAATGACTAAGAAACTGACACTAAGAGATACAAGAGATTCGTTCAAACCATTTCTGTATCCTGAATTTTATGATGCGTGGATTCAACATGAGCAGTCACATTGGCTTCATCAAGAAGTGCCAATGCTTGAAGATGTTAAAGATTGGAAGAGCAAACTATCTCAGGAAGAGAAGTTTTTCCTAACACAAATTTTTCGTTTCTTCACACAGTCCGATATTGACGTTGCGGGTGGTTATGTGGACAACTACCTGCCACATTTTCCACAGCCCGAAGTTAGAATGATGCTTATGGGATTTGCTGCACGAGAAGCAATTCACATTGCAGCATATTCCCATTTGATTGAAACCTTGGGGATGCCAGACTCTATCTATAACGAGTTTCTTGAATATGATGCTATGCGTGATAAGCATGAATATTTTATGAAAACAGTTGACAACAACGATAATCTTGCAGTTAAGATTGCGGCTATCTCTGCCTTCACTGAAGGTCTTGCGTTGTTCTCATCCTTCATTATGCTTTTGAATTTCCCAAGGCACGGTAAGATGAAGGGTATGGGTCAGATCATCACGTGGTCTATTGTTGATGAGACAATGCATGCGGAGGGTATGATTAAGCTGTTCCGGCGTCTTTTGGAAGAGGATCGTTCTCTTTGGAATGATAAGACTAAGGGTGAAATTTACAGCATTGCTACCAAAATGGTTGAGCTTGAAGATCAGTTTGTCGATCTTGCCTTTCAGATGGGACCAATGGAAAACCTAACAGCAGATGAGGTGAAGACGTATATTCGCTATATCGCTGATCGTCGTTTGATCTCTATGGGTATGAAGGGTATCTTCAAGGTGAAGAAGAATCCCCTACTATGGGTCGAATCAATGATTAACGCACCAACACACACAAACTTTTTTGAAAATAGAGTGACTGATTATGCTAAAGGCACTTTGACTGGATCATGGGAAAACGTTTGGCAACAGGAATGAATGAGCTACGATAACCCTTGGTTATTTAATGGAAAAGTATTTGAGACAGAAAACATTGAAGGTACCGAAGGATTTGTCTACTTAATTGTGGACAAAACTAACGGGAAAAAATATGTGGGTAGGAAATATTTTTTCAACCTAAGAAAACCCGCAAAGGGTAAACGGCGTGTAAGAAGTGATTCAGATTGGAAGAATTATTATGGTTCTAGTCCCGAATTAACCCTTGCAATTAAAGAGAAAGGTGTGTATAATTTTACACGTTACATATTGAGTCTTCATAAGACACGGGGAGATGTGAATTATGAAGAGATAAAACAGCAGTTTCTTCGTAACGTCCTTGAAGACGACACGTATTATAATGGCAACATCAATGGTAAATGGCACACTAAACCACAGCATATAATTGAGGCGAGACGATATAATGAAGACAGTGATAACCTTTAGTGATGAACAACTGGAATCGAGTTCAGGCACACACAGACAACTTCGCATAGATATTGCTAGTGCTCTGGTTAAAGCAGCGACGGTGTGTAGTGAGGAAGTATACACGTCTTCGTTTATGTCTCATGCTATGGGAAGACCTATCAAGGGGCTTAATGAAGTCGATGACATTGATCGGGTATGGTTGATGCGTCATATAAACCAGACGGAAAAGAACACTTTAAACAGATACACAAGGGAGCTTGGGTTAGATAATGAATGAGGGCGTACTACCAGACCATCTAGGTGGTCATATGAATAAAGTACATACTGATAGAGGCACACTGGAGTTTCTTAAGAAGGCTTACAGTGTCAAAACAATGGTCGATATTGGATGTGGTCCCGGTGATATGGTCGATATCGCAATCAACAAGGGAATTGCGTCAATTGGGGTTGACGGAGATTTCACGTTAGATCATGGGAAGCTTCCTATTTATATCCATGATTTTACCACTGGTCCCTTTTCGATTGAACGATTGGAGACAGGCAACACGTTCGATTTGGGATGGAGTGTCGAGTTCCTTGAACATGTCGAAGAAAAATATCTTCCAAATTACATGAAACTTTTTAAGCGGTGCAAGTATGTGGTGTGTACTGCTGCTCCACCTATTGAGAATGACCACGGACATCATCATGTCAATTGTCAAGAGATTTCGTATTGGATTGAGCAGTTCGATGAGGCTGGTTTCACATTCAGTCGTCAAGTGACAAACGACATCAGGAATATGCACAGCAATATGATCAAACCGTTCATGCAGCATAATGGTATGTTCTTTATCAATAGGGAATTGGTATGATGAATATCAATGTCCGTGGTGCTCTTGGCACTCAGATTATTGAGTTGTTTACTGGATTTTCAAACATTATTGAAGCTAAAACAACACCTTCAAAGATCATAATCAACACTGGGGGGAATCCGTATCATACTGTACAGAGAGACTATCTTTCTGAGCTATTTGACACGTGGGTTCCCATTGAAACGAATTCCCAATCAATGAATAAAACTGGGATTGACGGCACCAACCTTGAGAAAATCTTAAGACATAGAGCACATATTATCAACATTTATACACAATTTCGTATTCCCAAGTTCCAGTATGCAGATGTTGTTGTGCATGTCCGAAAGGGCGATAAACAGTTAATCAGTGACAGTAAATATATAGAAACTGTTGCGACGTTGTTAGAGACACACCCCAACCTATTTGTGATGGGGGATGATTTTCTCCTCATATCTGACATCTGTAATAAGACTGGTGCTAGGTTCATCCATCAAAAGCCTGTAATGGATTGGTTTACAGTTGCTAATGCGAGAGAAGTGTTTGCTGGTGTATCTGCATTTCCTCTGAGTGGAATGGTGATGAATCCTGATCTTAAGATCAACTTCTTTAGCGAAAAATCAGGATATTATGATGGTCCTGTGAAACTCCATCATATGCAGGGGTATATGGACATATACAAAACTTTCGTTATGAGACACAACAATTTGCGGTGGGTGTAAATGGAATATAAGCTTGGATATGATAGCTGGGGTGATGAAGAGCGTTCTGCTATTCAACGTGTTCTCGATTCTGGTAGATACTCTATGGGAGATGAGACTAAAGCGTTTGAGGCAGAATTTGCGGAGTACATTGGAGCAAAACATGCGGTTATGGTCAACAGTGGTTCCTCTGCAAATCTAGTCATCATTTCTGCTCTGGTTCAAGATGGGAGACTTAATCCGGGTGATGAGGTCATTGTTCCCATGTTGAGTTGGGCTACGATGTATTATCCACTATGGCAACATGGTTTGATTCCAGTGTTCATGGACATCGATATTCAAACACTTACACTTGATGTGAGGAAGCTTAGTCATGAGAGGTTGCTTTCCGAAAAAACTAAGGCTGTATTTGTCCCTAATATTCTGGGAAATCCTGCTGACTACAACGCATTGATTAGTTTCTGTTGGGAGAACGATCTTATTCTCATCGAAGATAACTGTGAGGGTCTTGGCTCAGAGCATTTCAGTGCATACGACACCAAAAAGGTTGGCAACATTGGGATTGCTGGTTCGTACAGCTTTTTCTTTAGTCATCACTTACAGACTATGGAAGGTGGTATGATTACCACCAACGATGATGGGTTGGCTGATATGATGCGTAGCATTCGATCACATGGTTGGTCTAGAGGAACCCAGTGGGAAGATTCGAGCAATCCATATGACTTTATTTATCTTGGTTATAATGTTCGTCCTATTGAAATGAGTGCAGCAGTTGGAAGAGTGCAATTATCACGTATTGGGGAGTTTCTTACTGAGAGAACAGCAAACGCAAATCTGTTTATTGGGTTAATGGGTGGTATCCTTGGCACTTCAGTACAACAGGTTTCTGTTGATTGTAATTCGTCTTGGTTCGGGCTTGCTGTTAGGTTTGAGACCAAAGAAAAGCGTGATTTGGTTAGGGATGCTTTGATTGCTTCTGGAGTGGAAACAAGACCAATCATCTCCGGGAATTTCTTGAATCAGACAGTTATGAGTGGTTATGCGTTAAATGATCCAAGAAATTTGGATTACCGTATTGTATGTGACAAAAATATCGAACATACGAATTCTTCGGTGATAGAAGATACTGGTATCATGCTTGGTAATGATGGTTTTGATATGAGTGATAAGATTGAAAGTGCTTGTGAAATTATAGGGAAGACAAAATTAGATGTCTAAAACTAAAGTTGCTGTATTTGGTGAAACTGGAATGGCAGGTAGGGCTTTAGTCAAAGTCCTGAAAGAATCAGGTTATTGTGATGTTGTACCAACAACACACAACGTATTTGGCGATAAGCTTGATTTTAGAAAGCAGATGGATGTAGACAGTGTTTTTGTTGAATATAGACCTGAGATAGTATTCAACTGTGCCGCAACAGTGGCAGGGATTAAAGCCAATCGGGATGATCCTGTTAAGTTCCTAAGTGATAATATTCTTATGACAACAAACATTGTCAATTCTTCGTTCACACACGGGGTTGAGGATTTGATGAACTATTCATCCTCATGCGTATATCCTGCTGATTGTCCACAACCAATGGACATTGAGCATTTGTTTACAGGGCCGTTTGAGACAACAAATGAGGGATATTCGATTGCTAAAGTTGCTGGTATGAAACTTGTTGAATACTATAGACGACAATATGGTTTGAATTATGTGAGCATCATTCCCAACAATATGTTTGGTCCGGGTCAAGATTACAACCCAGAAACCGCACACGTTCTTGGTTCTTTGATTGCCAAGTTTGTTGATGCAGCGGATAATAGGGACGATATTTTGGTTCTTTGGGGTGATGGTTCACCTAGACGGGAATTTGTTCATGTGGAAGATGTCGCGAATATTGCAGTTGAAATCATTCAGGACAAGCCTAAGTTCCCATACATCAACATTGGTAATTACGAAGATGTTGCTATCAAAGTCATGGCCAAAAAGATTGCAGTTTTTGTCGGTTTTAATGGGAGAATCGTATGGGATGTTGATATGCCGAATGGGATGATGAGAAAGAAGCTTTGCATAGAGATAATGGAAGACAGTTATGGTAGACCATACATGATTGATTGGGAAACCTGTATTCCAGATATGGTTGAAGAATATAGAAAGGGTAAAATTTAATGGGGTTATTGTATCTAGCGGGTGCTATTAAAGATTGTACGGATGAAGAGGCGAGGGGTTGGAGAGAGCAGGTGAAGGAGATTTATCCTGATGCACTCGATCCTATGGTCCGTGACTATCGTGGATGTGAAGACGAAAACGTAAATGAGATTGTTGTTCTTGATAAGCGGGATGTGGATCAGTCAGACATTGTTCTGGTCAGATATCTGTGGGCTTCTGCTGGCACCAGTATGGAAATTTACCATGCTTGGCTACAGGGAAAACCTGTAATTGTCTGGCATGATGAAGGTCAGAAACTGTCTCCGTGGATCACTTATCATGGGACAACATTCGTAACATCATTTGAAGCAGCTATGGAGAAGGTAGAATATTATGACAAAAGACGATAGAGTACATTTCACCATTCGGTATATTGATGGTGAAGGCTCATGGGAGCACCCGGTCTATGCAACTGGGGGTTATGAAATTCATGAGAATGGATGCGTCACCTTTTACGAAGACAGTGGTTCGATGGTTCTATCAATTTCGCCGGGTTGGCACACAATCAATATGAGGGGTGCGAAAATCACATGAGTGACACGATCAAACTGTTCGTAGGCTGCTCCCCGAATGGAGAGGATGCAGAATCTCTTGCTGTACTTGAATACAGTGCGAAGAAAAACTCATCTAAGCCAGTCGATATTGTTTGGATGAAAATGTCTCCAAGCAAAGACACCTTCTGGGATGGGTGGGACACTTCTGAATGGGCTACCCCATTTTCAGGGTACCGTTTTGGTATTCCAGCATACTGTGGTTTTGAAGGTCAGGCTATATACATGGATTCTGATATGATGATCCTTGGTGATTTGGCAGAGCTTTGGGATGCTCCATTTGAACCGGGTAAAATTGTCCAGTCTAAAGGTGGTTGGCGTTTTTGTGTTTGTAAGTGGGATTGTGCGGCAGCACAGAATCACATTCTTCCATTAGACAGATTGATGTTTCTACCAAACGCTCATCAGAGAATGTTTGCTGCTCTTGGTAATAGTCCTGAGTTGGTTCAGGTGTTTGATAGACAGTGGAACAACTTTGATGGTGAGAATGATCCTCTTGAAGATATCAAAATCTTACATTATACATCAATGAACCATCAACCCCATTTGAAATACGCACTTCCAAGGCTTGAATCTTCTGGGCAGAATCATTGGTTTGATGGAGAAGTGATCCCCCATTGGCGTCAAGATGTTGTAGACTTGTTTGATGATCTATATAATAGATCAATTGAGAATGGTTACGATGTATCTGATTATGTTCCAGACACCATTATCAATTTCGATAAACAGTCTCAGAAAGGATATATCAACGCTCACCAATTTGTTAAATGATATATACTAAAATCCTCTCTCATAAACAGGGACAGGTTGCATCACTAACTCATAAAAATAAAGTGGTGAGTGGGGCTACCAGAAAAAAACAGTCATTGGCTCATATAGGCAAGACGAACTCCACGAAAGGTAGTATATATATCAATAAGGAAGGTGTGGTAAAAAGAGTCGATAAGGTGGTTGTGAATGAATTCTGTCGGTTAGGTTGGGTTTTGGGGAGAGGGCCACATAGCTGGTCAACAAAAAAGAAAGGTCAGTAATGGAATTGTATGTCGAGAAAAGTCCAACAACAAGCAGGTTCTTCTATTGCGCTTGTGATAGTGTGTATTTCAACACCTACACAAAGGGTCTTATTGGGTCAGCTTGTTTGTATGAAAATCCACTACACGTTCATGTGATCAACCCTCTCAATGAAGATGTTGCTTTGATGAAGGATTTGAAACATAATCCTTTGCTATCATTCTCGTATGAATATACAGTAAAGGCTTCAAGAGCTGACTATGCGTCAAATAGGTTCCATAGTCTTCCAATGCTTATTGACAAACTAACACTAAACAAGGATACTAACGCCTTCGATGTTAGTAACATGGAAGTCATGATTCTTGATGCAGATGGGTTCTTTATCAAGAATTCTATGCGTGATCCTTGGTTCCCCGGATATAAGGCAGATGTTGGGTTGTATTTTAGAGACCCATTGCCGGGAACTTCTGGTATGGAATATGAGGCAACACACGTTGCGGCAGGGGCTGTATATGTTTCGCGTGGTGGGATGGCGTTTCTGAGAGAGGTAAGTTCTCGTATGCTTGAAGTGAACAGTAATCAGTGGTTCATCGATCAACTTATTTTGTGGGAAACATACAAAGCGTTTAAGACCGATTACACGTTTGTAAATGTACCGTTCGAATTCATCGACTGGGAGTTTTCCATGAATTCCTTTATCTGGACTGGTAAGGGTCCACGTAAGGATAACAATAGTGGGTATCTGGCCAAGTTTGAAACTTTCTCAGATTACTTCACAAATGAGGTTTGTAAATGAATACTGATAGGTGGGACAATTTCTTTATGAAACTCGCAAGAGATCATGCGGAAATGTCAAAAGACCCAAGCACTAAAATCGGTGCTGTAATTGGTCATGGAAAACAGTTTGTTTCAGGTGGATACAATGGGTTTCCAGACACCATATATGATGATCCAGAAATACTGAATGATCGTGTGATGAAGTACAAACACATCGTCCATGCTGAGGTTAATGCGATCAATCGTGCGGCGAAGATCGGGTATGATCTTTCTGGGTGTAGTCTTTACCTTTGGTCTAATAGTGGGGTTGTTTTGCCATGTGTTGAATGTGCTAAATTCATTGTTAAGTCTGGATTGGCGGCTGTGGTTTATGAGTATAAGGAAGTGCCTGAAAGATGGAAGGAACGGTTCGTTATGGCTAGAGGCATACTCACATATGAGGGTATTAATCTTAGAGGAAGGGAACCATTAAAAAATAAGGAGAACAAGTGATGAGTACAATTGAACATGCTAAGCAAGAGCTTAAGGCTGCTGGTCTTTATGATAGTGATTCGGATTATGGCGGCATGTTGGCCGAAGCTGTTATGAAATTGAACACGGATAGTCATGTCCCTGTTCAATTTCCATACACTCCAGTAACCGAATATGTTGGTGTTGCAGTATGAAGATAGGCTTCTTATTTCCAAGACTTGATATCTCGTTCAAGAATTTCGGTGGTGAAGTTCCCAAGGTTCCCGGTGAACCTAATCATCCAGTCCGATATTTCTGGAATGATTTCATGTCAAGGATTGTCCCAGTTCTGGAGAATGCGGGGCATGATGTTCATGTGATGATTAAACCCATGTGGGAGATTACACCTGAGTTTGTGCAGGGATTGAATGAGGATCGTGATGAGGTTGATCGTTTCGATCTGTTTATTGTTCCACATAAGGAACGTCAAAACTTCAATGTGTGGCCTACACCAGTACTTTATTACATGCAGATGGTTTACCCGTGGACATTCTCAATCGATCCTTCTGGGTGGTTGAGTAGTGCATTCCACTGGCCAATTTCACCAAAGTATCATGAAGAACACCCAAGATATGAAGAGCTTTCTACGTTGGCTGGAAGAAACATCAGCAAATTCGACCAACCCAATTTAGGTAATGCGTCTTCTCTTCCAGAAAGGTTTATGCTCCTACCGTTGCAGTTACCTCACGATGAGAATATTGTCCTGCATTCATCTGTATCGATGGCACAGGCACTACATGCAACACTAGGCTATAGCACAGCACTTGATATCCCTGTTGTGGTCAAACCACATCCGATTAATCCTTCTGCTATGGTAGACATGAAAAAAGTGTTTGATTTTTTTGCTAATACAGAGTATCAATTCTGGGTAGACGATGTATCGATTCACGAATGTCTTGAGAATGCAGAAGCGGTGTTCACTGTAAATTCTGGAGTCGGTATGGAAGCAATTATGCACAACAAGCCAGTGTTTAGTTTTGGTGAATCAGAATATGATGAGGTGTCACATGAGTTAAGAAGTTACGATTCTATCGTGATAGAAGAGCTGTATGAGGATAAGAATAAATATGTCCCTCAATACAAGGATTTTATTGAGTCTTGGTGTGAGATGCATTACAGCACAAAACACCCAGATACGTTTGATAAGTTAGTCGCGTTGGTCTCTGCTACTCGGTTGTTATATAAAGCAGTGAAACGATAACACATGGTCACTAAGGGGGTGAAAGCTCCCTTTTTTTACAAAATAACACTTGCATTAATCTCTGGTATCACCTATGTTAAGAACAGAGAGAGAGATATGAAAATGACCAAATATACCTACTCCGATGAGCTTTATTCTGACCTTTACAAAGATTCGTGTGGATCACGTCCTTCTGTAGACTCCATCAATCGGTGGAAAGCTAGTGATCCTGATGATAAGCAGAAGAGTTGGGACTACATGAGTGATCTTCTTGCTTCGAGTGAAGCAGTAGCACGGATTTCAGAAGCGAAGGCTTCTGAAGAAGTTGAGAAAGAGATCAATAACAATATCGATCTTGGTGCTCCTACACGTAAGGATGCTATTCGGTGGCTTTTGGATAGTATGTCACTTGATGATGTTGATGTGATGTACGGCGGTGAAAGTGTCGCGTTCGCTTATGGGGTGTCTTTTCGTGATCCGCTTGTGAAAGAGTTTGATGAAATTTTGGAAGAACGAAAGGATGAGGCGTATGGAAGATTTTATGATGAAGCTGCGTGATATTGAGTTGGTTATTTCGTACCCTCTCTTTCCAACGGCAACTGCGATGGACGTGATCTACTGGATTGCGCTACTGGATAAGGTGTTTTAATGGTTGATTTTCTTTGTGATATTGATGGTACGGTTGCTGATGTCAATCATCGTCGGCATTTTGTGACAACCAAGCCGAAGAATTGGAATGCCTTCAACAAGGCTATGGTCGATGATGGTGTTGTCTGGCCTGTTGTTAATGTGGTGCAGACCATGATTGGTGCTGGAAATCGTCCCATTTTCCTGAGTGGCCGTGGTAGCGATTTTCGGGACATTACCACCACATGGCTGAAAGATCAGTGTGGCATTAATGTAGTCCCACATGATTCTGTAGCTACGCAAATTTCTAAGAATGTGTTTCCGCTATACATGCGGGATGCAAAGGATAACCGGAGAGATGATATTGTTAAGCGTGATTTGCTGGACAAAGTTCGTCAAGACGGGTATGATCCTACTTTCGCAATTGATGATCGTCCACAAGTAGTTCGTATGTGGAAGGATATCGGAATGTTTGTTTTTGATGTTTACCAAGGTAATGGAGATTTTTGATATGTTGAAGTGGGATGAAATGAATATCACTGAGGTTGTCATCGATGATGATGTTGAAGGTGAGGTTGACGAATTCGGTTGCACTGATCTTCTCGATGAAGACGGTCGGAGTCACAGCGGTGAACTTTTAACAGTTGAAGAGTACGTTGACATGTGTGAAGATAACGCTTTAATCGATTACGATGGTATGGGTAGTTATGTCAAAGATGGCGTTGTCTTTGGAGATGGCTTCACCTATCCGTCTGAATACGGAAATATTCCAGAGGATGTTACTCACATTCTGTGGTACAACAACTAGGAAAAATCATGTTTTACAAATTCCCAATAATCGAAAATATCAGCGAAATAGAGCACATTGTTGCTGAGTGTGATGAGTTCATCATTGCTGAGAAAGATGGTTATAAGGTTGTCAACTATCTGGTGTCTATGGAAGGAACCTTTCCGCCTGTAGAAACCAGAGACGACGCCTTGCGCCGGGAACTTCGTGGTATGGTCTTCAATGAAGATGGTAGCGTTTTGTCGCGACGTTTTCACAAGTTCTTCAATGTGAATGAACGTGAGGAAACTCAAATTCACCATTTTGATGTGATGCAACCTCATGTGATTCTTGAGAAGCTTGATGGTTCTATGATCACTCCACTATTTCTCAATGGTGGTTTCCGTTGGGGTACCAAGATGGGTATCACTGACACTTCCATGATGGCTGAAGATTTTGTTATGGATAATCCTCAATATGTCAATTTTGCAAAGTTCTGTCATGGTGAGGATATAACTCCTATCTTCGAATTCATGTCAAGACGAAATCGAATTGTCGTTGATCATCCTGAAGACCGTATGGTTTTGCTGGCAATGCGTGATAACCTTGATGGTTATTATTACACATACCCTACTATGGTCGAGATGGCCGCAAAGTTCGGTATTGATGTTGTCCGTGCGTATGAAGGTACTGTAGAGAACATGAAGAATCTTGTTGAAGAAACTCGTGGGGTTGAAGGTGTTGAAGGTTGGGTTGTTCGGTTTGATAATGGCCACATGGTCAAGATTAAGTCTGAATGGTACGTCAACCTACATCGCACTAAGGATGCAATTCGATATGAAAGAAACCTTGTTCGACTGATCATTGATGATCAGTTGGATGATCTTAAGGCTTTCATGCTTCAGGAAGATATTGATCGTGTCGAAAAGTATCACTTCAATTTCCGTAAGGATATTGCAGCTATCATAGATGGTGTGGTCAATGAGCTTGAAAACACTCTTCATATGTCTCGTAAAGAATATGCCCTTAGTGATGATTATGCTGACAAGATGATCAAGCCTTTGATTTTCAAGCTCTGGGACTATATTCGTGAAAATCCTCAAGGCTGGGTTCGTCCAAAGGTTCGTGAAATTGTCCTCAATACTGTGGGAAAGGGTCTTTCCACTAACAAAAAGTTCGACGCTAATATCAAACCATTACTTCCCAGTTGCCGGTGGAATGAGGGAGAAGAATGATGCACAATATGGACATTGAGAAGCTTGAGTATCAGAAGCAGGTGGATTCAGAAAAAAGGATTTCTGCACAGGAAGTTAAGTCTAAGGTTCCAGAAAGCAACACAGAAATTGTTCTTGTTTCGAATGAATTTTCACTTGACGACTAAGATGTGTTGTATTATAATGTAAGTGCAGATTAACAAAATTTATAGGACAGTAAAATGCTTAAAGCCTTTATTCTTACGGGTCTTCCTGCTTCTGGAAAGAGCACGTGGATTGAAAATTCAGCTATGTTGGCTGACTGTAATCCTATTATCGTTAGCAGTGACAACTACATCGATACCGTTGCAGCACGTCTTGGTAAGACGTATAATGACGTATTCAAAGACGCAATTAAAGATGCGACGAACCATGTGAAAAATCAGAAGGCTTATGCTATTGAAAATGAGCGGGATATTGTGTGGGATCAGACAAATCTGACTGTAAAAAAACGTAAGCAGTGCCTTGAGGGTTTGGATAAGTATCAGACTATCTCAGTGGATTTCTCCATTCCTTCGCTTGATATTTGGTTTGAGCGTCTTGGTTGGCGGGTTGGAAAAACCATCCCATACCACATTATGGGTAGTATGATTAAGAGTTACGAAAAGCCTACTATTGATGAAGGCTTCCATTCAATTATTCGGGTTTAAGACAGAAACGGGGTACGATGGCTTCCAAGAAAAGATCACTGAAAAACATAGTAGCACTGGTACACAAGAACGGTGGCATTCGTGCCGCTGCTCGTGCATCTACTATACCGTATTCAACACTAAGAGATTTATATGCTAAGGCAGTTGATGAGGGGTATAGCAACAAAATGCCTGAGTCTGGTGATGCTGCTAAGGCTATCGGTAAGGATCAATCTGAACCTATTGTTAAGGGTCGTATTGAATATCGTCCTACGATTGATCGTCCTTTACCGAAGGGTGATGATGTGACACGATATATCCTGACTGCTGCACAGAATAACACAAGAATCCATGAGGGTACTTGGAAGAATCTGAACGCTCTTGCAGACTATTTTGATGCTGAGCTTATGGTATCTCGTTTCACATATGATAAGGGTTCGTATCGTGAAGGCAATGTTAAACCGGGTACTACAGCTCCACAGCCAAAAATGGACCCTATGGTTGGTATCGATACAGCTCATGAGGATGACTATTCTGATGTTTGGTATGACGCAAGACTAGAACCGTATTTTCAAGATGATCGTATTCGGTTAGCACCATCTCTTATCTGGTGTGGCGAAATGAACATTCTACCAACAGCAGTTAGGCCATTGTCTGGTTTTGAAAACTACACTGGTGGTAGCAGTGGCATTTTTCCTCATGTGAAATTTGCTATGGAATCTGTACCATCTGGTAAAACAGAACAAACGAAGATCAACTACACTACGGGTACGGTAACTACCAGAAACTATATCCAAAAGAAAGCTGGCCTGAAAGCTGAATTCCACCATTGTTTTCATCCAGATACAACATTTTTAACGGTTGATGGTGTCAAGAGTCTATCTGACACTATAGGCACGATTCAAACAATATGGGATGGTGTTGGATGGGCTAGTGCTGAGGTTAAAAGTTTTGGTGAACAACAACTATACGCTATTAGCCTAGCGCCTTGTAGAAAAGGTCATCGATCTGGAACAAAGTATCGAAAGATAGTAAAGGCTACTGTAGACCACACTTGGATTTTGCAGAATGGGACAACCACAAACAGGTTAAGTGTTGGGAACATTGTTAAGGGTGCTAAACCAACAATAGAATATTCTTCTGTTGAATATGATGAGGGTATGCGTCATGGTATGATATTTGGTGATGGTAGTCAATGCTATAGAGCTGTAGATGGACAATATTCATTCCAAATTCCTCTTCATGGTGAGAATATATCTCAACACAAACATCTGTTTGAGCACATTACACATTGGAAGTCTAGAGAAAATATTGATAACTATACAGGAACAGCATATTACAAATCATATGATGATTTTAAAGACATACCCTATGGCAAATCACCAGCATATATTTCTGGGTTTTTGAATGGGTGGGTTTCTGCTGATGCAGTATTTCATGATTATGGTTCTATCGAGTTGTCTTCGATAAACGAAGATGCACTTAACTGGGCAAAGGAAGTAGCACCATACGCCGGATGGACGGTAACAGGGGAATGTGTGTATGGAAACAAAGAAACTAATTTTGGAAAGCGTTCGTTTCCCCTTAGAAGAATCACATTTACAAAAGATGAAATAGATTGGGTCGTAACAAATATCACTCTGGCTGAAAAATCTGAAGTTATGTGTACAGTAGTTGAATCTAATCACCAGTTCACTTTGGCTGGTGGGGTGTTGACTGGGAATTGTTATGGGTCTGTTATTGCAGAAGTTAACAGTGAAGGTAATTGGTGGGTCAGACAGTTAAATGCCGACAGTGAAGGAACGATTTATGATTTGACTTTGCGGGTTCATGATGGTAAGGTGACTGATGGTCATTCTGTTACCGCTGCAAGTTGGGGTGATATCCATGAAGCAGATATTGAGCCTAGTGTCCAAGAATCTACGTGGTTGGCAGAAGACAGTATTTGTTCTGTTCTGAAACCTGAGACTCAATTTTCTCATGACACAATTGATTTCAGATATAGAAACCATCATGACGTGGGGAATCCTCATATCGCGTTCGATAAGTTCGTCAACAATAAGGATAGTGTTGAGAGTGAGGTTGGAAGTGCTTGCGAATGGCTTGTTGCCAGATCGATAGAAGCTGAAGAATGGGGCGGTAAGATTGTGGTGGTTGATAGCAACCACGATAATGCTATGATGAGATGGTTGCGTGAAGGTAATTATCGCAATGATCCAGTAAATGCGCTGTTCTTTCTGAGATTACAAACAGCAGTCTATGAGGCAATTGCTAGAAATGAATACAACGGATTTCACCTATTCGAGTGGGTTTTTGAAGAGTATTTTGGGTATGGTTCAAAACACGATATTCAGTTTCTGAGAACTGATGAGAGCTATATTATCTGTGATAATGCGTCTCCGGGTTCTGGTATTGAGTGTGGTATGCATGGACATCTTGGACCAAATGGATCACGTGGTAGTATTAACAATCTTGCCAAGACTGGGCATAAAGCCAACGTTGGGCATTCCCATACGGCGGGTATTCGAGATGGTGTGTACCAAGCTGGTACAAGTTCGAAGCTTGATCTTGGTTATAATAAGGGGCCAAGTTCTTGGTCACATTCACATATCATAGTTTACCCTAATGGTAAGCGAACAATCGTAACAATTTGTAATGGAAAATGGAGAGCATAATGGAAGAAGTAAAACGCGGTTTTCAGAAGAAGACCATCAAGCAGAACATCGAATACAAAATGATTCAGTGGATCAAGACTATCTCCACCGCAGAGGCTGAGGAAGCTACGAAAGGTGACTTCGAAAAGACTGAAAACAGTATGGGAGCTACCGAAAATGGCTCTGAAACGAAGATCAATACCAAAAAGGGCTCTGAAGAACCTGAGACGAATGAGCTTGGGCTGACAGTCGAGCAGCAACGTATCTATGATGCTGTTGTGGTGACTGGTGGTAGCATCGCGTCTATGCTAGACGGCGACCTTCCGAATGACTATGACGTGTACTTCACAGACATGGACGTTGCTCAGGAAGTCGGAGAGCATTACCTGAAGATTCTTCTGAAAAAGGGTTATCACAATTATCGTATTCCAAGCGAACCATTGGTGCGTAAGCGTGTAGATGAAGAGGGCGTAGAAGTCTTTATCAAGTCGGCAGGCGTTATGAGCGACAAGGTTAACTTGGATGAGTATCTCTACTTTGAATGCTCACCAGAAATCGCTCTCAAGAAATACATGAAGAAATTCGATCATGTGAATGATGAAGATAACAAGGGAAAGTTTCGTCCCGTATTCATCTCATCAAACGCAATCACCTTGACAGATGGGGTGCAACTTATTTTGCGTTTTTGTGGAGATGCTGATACAATTCATACCAACTTCGACTACATCCACACCATGAACTACTGGACAGCGGCAACTGGAGTGGTTCTAAATTTGGATTCCGTTGAAGCTATTATGTCGAAGACATTGAAGTACGTTGGTTCCAAGTATCCCATTTGCACACTCTTCCGTATGCGGAAGTTCATCAAGCGGGGGTGGAGCATCAGTGCTGGTGAGGTTCTAAAAATCTCATACGATGTGAGTAAGCTGGATTTGGATAATCTTGGAGAGCTTCGTGATCAATTAATTGGGGTGGACTCAGCGTACTTCATTGAAGTCATTCAAGCGCTTCAAGATGCCAAGCAGGCTGATGTAGATATCGATAGAACATACCTGTTCGAAATCGTGAACCGAATTTTTCAGGAGTAATAATATGCCGTATATTGATGAACAGTCGCGTACTGAGTTAGATGTGCATGTCAAAAAACTAAATGTCGATCATGCCGGTAAACTCAACTACATCATCACACGTTTGTGTTTACTGCATGCGCATGGACCAGATAATCTCCGTACTGATCCACCCAACTACGAGAAGTGGAATGAGATCATGGGTGTGCTTTCTTGTGCACAGCAGGAGATGTATCGTCGTGGCGTAGCTCCTTATGAGGATACGAAGATCAAATCTAATGGAGATGTGTTTCCAGACAAGAGAGATGAGTCTTGACAATTACTGATGAAGACCTGATGAAATTCCAAACATCATATAAGGCATTCGACACATACCCATTTAACGATCTTGGGTTAGCTCAGTCTGGAATACACTATGCGCGTCTACAAGAGGCTCTATCTTGTCATGCAAGACGTGAAGAGCAGTCAGAATTATTTAAAAACCCAGAATCTGCTGAGGCTCTCTCTAATGCGTTCGTTAGGTCTGGATTGATTATTAGACCTAATTTTTTTGATTCAGAAATCTATGAAAACCTTCGCTTAATTTCTATGCTATATCCTGAACATATGAATAAGCACGATGAGGTCATTCTGTCTAAGCAAAATGAACCCTGTTTCGAATTATTTTTAAATGGAATCGTGGGATATTTAGCAGCAGCTTGTTTGAAGGTTGATATTAATCACGAAGATTTTAAGAAACAGTATAGAGAAAACACATTCGTTCAATCGGTGAAGTTCGATGGCAAGAATGATGATGAGCAGCAGATGCCCCATATGGATACCTTCTACCCATCTCTGAAGTTTTGGTATTTCTTCGATGATGTTAAAGCGGACCACGGCGCGTTTTGTTATTCGAAAGGGTCAGTAAATTATATGGGGGGCGCGAATGGTATGTTTCCGAACTGGTACAACGAGCAAATTCTCGGTGTCGTTGATGGGTCATATGATGGATCACGCGGGAGAGGAACGCCTGAAGGAAGTTTGAGAATAACACTTGACGAACTAGAGCAATTTGGTTTAGGTTATAAACCAGTTGTCGTAGAAGGCAACACCCTAGTGATCGCTAATGTGATGGGGTTCCATGGAAGAGGAATTTCAAAAAAGGAATTGACACGAACATCGATCCATGGTAGTATCCGTTTAAATGAACCAATGAGGTAAGAATATTATGGCAAAGGGTAAGAAGAGTGGTGCAGTTAAGTATACGTCGAATGGAGAACGTCCATCGGTGACACGCAAGACTCGCAATGCGGTGAGAAGTTCACGCACCTTTAGTGAACGCAGAGCAGCACAGATGGATGCTTGGAAGAAGGGTAAGCGGGTTATGTTGACCGTGGCCAACCCCAACACAAACCAAACGAACAAGAGGTTCATTCGGGTTGAAGCACGTGATGTGTGGGGTGATCCAAACAGCTCCCTGAGAATGCCTTCCATTAACGAGCAGATGGGAAAGTAAAAACTTCAAAAAAAAGTGAAAAAGTTCAAAAAGTTTGTTGACAACGTATAAGTAACAGTGTATAACGTTAATCAAGTTGAACGACAGAATAGAGAAATATGAAAACCCAAGCGTACTTTAAACATTGTAACCCCATTGACATCCCTTCGAAGGATGTCCGTGAATCCGCCCAAGAACAGGGTTGGAATTATGGGGAATGGTCTATCTGGTAAACACACTTGTAGTGCATGTTTAGATTAGATAGACCCTCAAGGAAACTTGGGGGTTTTCATTAAGTGGAATGCGGAACGAGGCTGCTGGACCACTATAAAAAACCAAACGGGCGGAACCGTGGATGAAGTCTCTCTTGTGAGATGAAAAATACGGAAATTGGTATACTTAATTGTGTGCTGTTTCATTGCAAAACAGAGAACACGAAGTCTCTCTCTCAAAACAAGTGGTTTCTGGTGAGTTGTGGGCAGCATACAATTAAGTGTATTTTGGATAACGGATAGGCTGGGTACGTGGCGAACCCAAGAGACTGTAACTCTCCCGCTTAGGCTGTGTAGGTTCAACTCCTACCCTATCCACCATTCTTGCGAGCGCCGGTAGGTATTAATAGGATTTGCCCGACTGAGTATTCAGGGTAGAACCACGTGGCGCAACTAATTATTGCGGGAAGAGTGTTGGTTTCTCCGGTTAGGCTCATTACCTAATTTACGTTGGTTCAATTCCAACTCCCGTTTCCAAAATGGTGGAGCTAGTTCAGTGGTAGAATGTCTGACTGTGAATCAGAAGACTAGGGTTCGATTCCCGGTTTCACCCCAATTTTTTGCTTGGCATTTAATTCCTGACGTAAGGGCATGGATGGGGACCGTCTAGTGACAAATTTTTATAAATAGTCCTATAGTCATATAGGAGAATTT
>Ga0075119_1000278_pt1 | contig 29173 bp, 23 predicted proteins | sample AntAceMetag02UK9_FD_69791 | JGI IMG/M metagenome (GOLD analysis project Ga0075119, IMG submission 69791) | Saline lake microbial communities from Ace Lake, Antarctica - Antarctic Ace Lake Metagenome 02UK9 | ecosystem: Environmental > Aquatic > Non-marine Saline and Alkaline > Saline | place... | reverse complement strand
TTACCTGGAGAGTCGCTGGTCGCTGCACCCATTGTAAAATTAGGAGCCTCCTATTATTTCTAAGGGACATGACTAGAGAGATTTTGGAAAAATAACATTATATAACGTGAGTGAGGGAATATGATAGAAATGTACCAACTATATGAAGAAACGCCCGAGAATCTTTCTAGAATGAAAAGAGGCCTTGCTCCGAAACGATTGAATCCTAAAACAGGAAAAATAGAACTGATAGACATAGATCAAGAGTTGTATCTAAACTCACAAGAAGTTCATGAGGTAATAGCAGAACAACAGTCAAAAATAGACCTATATAGGTCTATTGGACCTGAGGTCTCTAGGAGATTTTGAAATTGAAGTTCAAAAGCTCTTCTTCTTGTAAACAAGATCCGCGCTTTTGCTCTTTTTGGGTTTTTTGGATTTTTTCTTTCCAAGAAAGGGCTTCTTCAATGAAAAGAGGGATAAAACGAGCTAGTAAATGAGGATTTTCTCTATCAAGCTTCATTTTTTGTACAAAATTTAAGGCAGTTCGATCAGCGTTGGCAACCAATTTACCCACTTTTTTGTCTCTGATAATCAAATCACTGAAAAGTTTGATCATCATCTCTTGAAGAGCACCCTGTGAATTTGGAATAGAATAGGAGAGGGGAGCATCAATAATAATACTCTGATCCTCTACATTATAGCGGATATTTACCACGAGGGGAGTGGATCTATTAACGATAAGAGAAACCCCCATTGAACTGTTGATTTCTAGTGGGTTAGAAAGTTCTAGGGCTGCCCTTAGGTATTCTAAATTTGTGATAAATTGATCAATTTCCATGTATTTATTTTGCTGGATTTAGCATTTAAAGTCAAGAAAATTCTTTAATTATAAAGAAATTTCTTTCTTTTATCTTGAGCTAAAAGCAAATCAGCCTTTATATTCCCTTGCGTAATTCTTTTTACAAACTTCACAAACTAAAGCAAAAGGATAAAATTATGGCATCAATTAGCCCAACAACAAGCCCAGTAGTACCAGCTGCTGTTAATGCAACTCCAGAGAAAATGGTTTCTACTTTAGATGCAAATTTAGCAGTAGCAGTTAAAGCTGATACTAAAGTATCAACTGACGGTAAAGTTGCTGCTCCAGCAACTACTTCAGCTACTACTGAAGCAGCTGTATTAGCTACTACATCAGCTACTACTTCAGCTACTACTGCATCAGCAACAACAGTTGCTCCTGCATTAGATGCAAGTGCTGTTAAAGTTTAATTTCTGATTTTATATTCAGTGCTCCTAGGAGCACTGAATTATTCTATTGTCAATTGACAGTCCTTTTCAAAAGCAATCGTAATTAAATTCCTACAAGCTTCTTTAGAAAATGAATTCTCTTTTATAGAGAGCGATTGATACTGCCCTCTTAAAACTAACTCTTCTAGATCGCTTACGCTTTCGTCTGTGATGTCTACTTTGTTTAAACTGATATGAACAAGAGTCTCATTATTTTTTAAAGCAGAGGCAAGAGATTCAAATCCCTCATCAGAGAGAGGATTATCATCGAGATGAAGAACTTGAATTGTGGGGTGAACTTTAATGAAAACAGCCAGAAGCTTCGCTTCAAAAGCTTTTAAATTACAGTGGTCGATTCTGAGTGCTTTTAGAGAAACGGTGAGTGAAAGAGCAATGACAAGTGCTCGAAAAGATTCTTTTGAAAATTTCAAATGCAGAAGTGTTAAGGTCTGAGAATACTCCTCAGTAATCTTCTTCCTCCAAGCTTGAACAAGAATATCAAAGCACTCTTCTTGCAATTTTTTAGGGATGACTAAAAGAGCTAATTGGGATAAATCAAGCCTTAAAAATTCATTGATAATTTTTTTCTGGAGAGACTCAATAGCTGAGTCTTTTTGTTCTTGAGAGGTTCGATTTTCTTCAACAAATTGACTCAAACGGACCTTTTCCCCTCGAATAAGCGATTTTAAAAGCTTGAGGTTGTCCACGATTTTACCCTCTAGAGATGAGGCTTGAATATCAAAGGGCTCTGATGAAGGAGAGTGAGAGGATATTCTTTTGTAAATAGGATCTTCAAAGTTATCAGGCATTGGGACTCTCTTACTAGTAAAAGTCCTTTGTAAGAAATTTCAATTAATCAATCAAGAAGAGAGATTTTTTATCCTCTTAGAAGGAGAGATAAGATTATCTGATTAAGCTTTGAAATGATTTCAAGTAAATGCTGGTAAAAGTCCATCAACTCTTTTCTCTTCTCAGAAGTGATTCTATGCTGGTTTTGGACCTCTGTTGACTTTCCTTCTAATGCAGATTTGATCTTATGCATAAAAGTAACAAGCTGATCTTCGTCAGTAAAAGCGTAAACGCGCTCTTCAATATCCTGCAAAAGATCTAGGTCATAAATGTCATCTAACAACTTGCGATTGGTTGGGTGAGTCTCCCAGTTGATGAGTTCATTTTTTGACATTTCTTTTCTGGCTTCTTGATCCAAACGCTCGATAAGATCTCTTTGAGAGTTTAGCTTTTTAAAGTCTGATTCAGACTCTGTTACTTTGTGGATGTGTTGATCTAGGTGGGCAAAGGCAGGCTGGAAACTAATAGACATATTTAAATTAATTTTAAAGTTTAAAGAACTAATAATACCACTTTATTTATTAAGAGTAAAGTCGAGTGATTTAGTAGTTTAACTTCCACTGTATAAAGATCTTAGATAACTCATTCTCATCAAAATAAGTCTGAAGCTGCCATCCTCCTTTGATGTGTGCCGTAATGACAAAAGGAGAGGTGCCTGTGGTAAGAGGCCTATTTAAAGTGACTAATACATTACGAGTAATATACTTCCCCACTTGAATAGTTGTATAATCTCCACCTTGCTCGATTGATGATCCAAAAGTCAGTTGGTCAACACCAATTCCTTTTCTTACTTTATCCACGATATCAGGACCTAAATAAGTGCCTCCTAAAGTGGCTAAAGAGTGAGTGAGAGCAACCGCCTGAAAAGGGGTCAGTTTTTGAACAGGCTCATTGAAGAGAATAAGAGAAAGGATTTCTGTTTGAGAATAGGGCGGATCAGATCTAAAGGTGAGCTTTGGGCCTAAAATAGGCCCCTTTAAATAGGCTGTAATTAAAGCATTGTGCACGCTTGTATAGCCCCTAAGGTTAATGTGAGTGCCTTTAAGCAAATGTCCATCGAACTGAATAAGACCTTCTTCAAGGGTTAAAACTTTTCCTGCAAAAACAAAACTTCCTTCTTTGTTATACAGTTTACCTTCGAACTTTGGATTTTGGTCATCGCCAAGAATTTTAAAATCTCCTTCCCAAGTTGTATCGAGTCCTCGCCCTTTTAAAGTTAAAGTGCTGTCTACATTGAAATGAAGATCAAAGTCCATTGGAATTGAAGGAACTAGTTTAGAGTTTGATGGGGCGCAATCTGTTTCTTTTGGATACAAATAGGTGACAGGCAATGTAGGCAAAGTACTTCCAATACGATTAGGAATAGAGACATTTGCTTCCAAAATTTCTAAGTCACCTTTTAATCGAGCCTTGTCTAAGTTACCTGTGAGATAAAGGTCTCCATCAAACGTCGCATCTAAAAAATCAAATTGTATGATTTTCCCTTTATTCATCTTAAGGTCCATCTGATAAGGCATTTTATGATTAAAATTTGTAGATAGGGTTCCATGAGCAGTTACGTTTCCTTCAAGATCATCCTCTGCGTTGAAGTATTCAAGATGAAGTTGATCTCCTTTCCCTTGGATCTTAGCTGAAATCTTCTTAAGCACTAGTCCCAGAAAGAGATTTTCATAGTGACCTTTTTCAAGAGTGGCACTGCCTTGAACAACAGGATGATCAAGAGGACCTTTTAACTGAAAGGCAAGGTCGGCATTTCCTTCTAAAAGATGGTTTTGAGGAAGAAGTATTTGAAGGAATGGATTTACCCTCCCTTTGTACTCAAGATTCATATGAACTCTATCAGCTCGGTTAACTTCAATTTTAAAAGGATGGAAATTCATGGAAAGAGGAACGCTAAGGTCTATCGATCCAGCATCTTGATTGCGTCCATTAAAAGACGCAGTTCCTTTCAGTAGCTTTCTCCCAAGCTCCAGGTTGAATTGTCCTTTATAGGGAGCCATATTGTGATTATTTTTAATTGAAAGTTGACTCAAGGATCCTTTTAAATTTCCTCTCATTTTAGAATAGAGATGGTTAAAGGAGCCTTCAAGATCCACATAGCCTTTTACATCAATTTTTGGAAAAAAAATAGAGAGTGTTTCTATAGGGAACTTTTCAGTTTTAGTTTCTAACTTTTCTTTTTGAGGATCGAGACTTAAATAAAGAGAGCCTATTCCTACTTTTAGATAGATAGGGGTAAAGAGAAGTTTCTCTTTAGATATTTCAAAAGTGGAACTTCTTTGTAAGGTATAGAGTTCTCCTTGAAGATTGCCTGTTAAAGTTCTCACAAAAAGAGTTAGATTCTCCTGGTTATAAGTTAACTGTCCGGAGGACCCCATGGAATCATAACCTTGAGATTGCAACTGGAAGGGTGAGGTTTTATTTTTTGGAGAAAGGGCAAGCTGCATTTCATCTAATTGATATCGATCCCAAATAAAGGCCTGATTCTGGAAAAACAAATCTCCTTCAAAGCTTGTGTAATCTTTAAGATTAAGCGCTCCTTGTGCATGAAAAAAATACTCTTTTAATTCAAGTTTGGTGACTTGAAAGGAATCTCCTTGAGCCGTTAGGTCTACTTTTTGATCAGGCATATCTTGAGAGCCATCTAGATCTAAAGAGATCTCTCCTTGGGCGCTTCCATGAAGAGCATAGTTAACTAAAGGGGAGAAAAGGGCTAGGTTTCCTAAGTTAAACTCTAACAGTCCTTGGTAACCTTCTTCGGATGTTTTAAAAAAAGAAGAGGTGATTTGGTTTTGACCATACTCTAAGTTTAAATCTTTGAGAGCGAATTGACCGGAATTGAAAAGTGAGAAGTCAGAAGAAAAAGAGCATGGGTTTTGATTGAGCATTGCCTTAAGAGTAAGAGCTCCTTGAAATTGATCTTCAACGCGCTCAAGAGATATTTTTCCAATGACCTTTTCTCCCAAATACTTTCCTGATTCTAAATAGTTACTGGTAAAGCCAGCGATAATTTTGGGATTTAAGTAAGGCCCGAAAAGTTCAACTTGAGTCTCAACTTTCCCTTCAATTAGGGCCTGTGTCCAAGGAAATAAAAAATCAAGGTGGGAAATTTCTCCTTTAAGCTCAGTTTTTTCAAAGATGTAGTTTCTAGTTAAGTGTCCGATTCCCTTAAGAGATACATTTGGCCCCTCTAATTCAAATTGCTTGAGTGAAAGTCCAGTTTGATCCTCAAAGTAAAATTGAGAAAATAGATGTATTGCCTCTTCACCTAAAAAACCTTCTACAAGATCAAAATCTTGATCAACTGGAACAAAATCTCCTCGAATCGTCCCGTTGAAAGAGCCGATCCCATTTTTGGAAGGGTGTAAAAAAGCGGCCATTGATTCAGGAGTGCCTGATGCTGAAATTTCACCTGCAAACCCAGGAATCTCTCGTTTAAACAAATACTCCGAGAGCTGGTGTTTTAAATCTCGTAGCCCAAGCTTTAAATAGATTTGATTGTTCTTTTCAAAGCCTCGCACGTCCAAGAGAACATGTACTTTAGGTAATTCAGGAGAGTCTAATTTAGAGGCTAAGTGGAAGATGCTTCCTTTTTTCTTAATATGTAGATTAGCCTCGGCATTAAATTGAGGAAGGGGCTTTTGAGCGAATTTAGGATTGATTTCAACTTGATGGGTCTTAAGGTGGATAGAGAGCTTTTGAAAAGGAAGCCTAGGCCATTGGAATCCAGCTTCCTCTTGATCGGGAATATTGGGGAGATCTATGAGATTTGGGTGAATTAAACTCACATCAATTCCTCTGTTTTTCCAAAAGAAAAAGCGGATCAAAGTTCTATTTAAACTTAAACGATCAATTGTAAGCCAAATCACACCGTTTTGGCTAAAGGAGAGTTTATAGATATCAAAGCTTATAGGAATAAGTCCCTCATAAGATTGAATCTCTATTTTTGAATGAGTTATTAAAGAGAGGTTTTTAATTACATTTTTTGCGATGGTTTGTTTGAACCAGGGCGTTTGCACTGCAATAAATAGAAAAACAACTAGCACAACAACAAGGGTGAGCTTAATTCGTAATATCTTTAATAGTTTTTTTTTCATCTCATACTCATAAAGTTAAAACGCCTGTCCAAAACTGAAATAAATTTGATAATCTTTTCTTATATTAGGTCTTTTATTCATAGGAAACCCAATATCAAGTCTAAGAGGTCCAATAAAAGAAAAGTACCGTATCCCTGTTCCTAAAGATTTTAAAAAGGCATCGTTCCAGGTAGGCCAGGGATTCAAGTATACATTTCCGACATCAAGAAAAGCTACAAGAGCTATTGATTTTGAAATCATAAATCTAGGTTCGATACTCCATAAAAACATTGAGCGCCCCCCTATAGGTCGACCTCGTCCATCTAGGGGACTTACTTCTTGATAAGGATATCCTCTCAAATGATTGGGTGAACCTGCAAAGTAACGGTAGGGAGTTGGAATTTCGAAATCGGACCCTCCAAATAGACTTCCAAAAACCATATTCATCGCTAAAACAACTCGTTTACTGGGGATTAGAAATTGATAAATTGAAGCCTCAATCTTAACTTCTGAAAAATCTGTACCATCATTATTTAAGCTAAAATATGGAGCGAAACTTAAATTTGCCCACCCTCCTGAAGTTGGGTTAATTAAAACTTTTTCAGACGATTGTGTATTAAAATTAAAAGGAATTCCAAAGAGAGAAAAGAAGCCATTGAGATCAGATTTCGTACTTTCAAGTTGATCAAATCTTACGCCTAGTGAAGTCTTGAAATGAGTACTTAAAATGCGTTCTACAAAAAGATCCGTTTTGACCGCTTTTTCTGTGTAGTTCGGTTGCTCGTCATTTGAAATGTTAGAAGATAAAACAATCACTTGATGAGGAGATAAAAAATCTGGAAACGTATATTTAAGGCCTGCTTCTTGAAGTTTTTGATTGATCTGATAATTTAATTTTAAATCGGTCCCTGTCGAAAAGATGTTTCGTGTTTGCCAAGTAGCTTGCCCTCCTAGACCTTCCCAAACAGTTGTATAACTGCCCCCTATTGTAAATCCGTTATGTTTTGAATCAATTAACTGTATGGTCATTTGAATTTCATCTGATGATGAGAGCTCACTTCCAGGGGTAATAGAGACCACAGAGAATAGACCTGTGTTATAAAGTGCTTTTTCTGTTCTCTTAACTGTTTCAGAGCTGTAGAGCTCTCCAGATTTCCACTTAATCCTATTTCGAATAAACTTAGATTTGATATTAGATTCTGTTTCTAAAGAAGTTTTTCCAAAATAAGCTTTAGGGCCGCTCTCAACTTTCAGCTCTACCCCAACCTTTTTTTGAGCTTGATCAACTAAGATATCTTCAGATGTAATTTTAGCTAATGGGTAGCCATTGTTAGTAAAGTCTTCAATAAGCTTTTTTTCAGCATCTACAATATTTACTGAAAGTATTGGCTTTTTCAAACGAATGTCTAGTTCCCTTAAATGGAGCTTTATTAAGAAAGGAGGCTCTACCTGATCGGGATCTTTTAATTTGATCTGAAATTTGGATAATTGATAGCGTGCACCTCTATCAATCGAAATAACAATTTTGTATTTTCCCGAAGGTAGGCGGAAGGTTTTGTTGGAAACACAAGCATCATAATAGCCATAAGCATTCAAAATATCTAGAAAGCTTGATGTGTCAGAATTAGCCCTGTACTGTAGCGCTGCCATAGATCTAGGGAAAGTCTTTCGATAGCGGACCAAATTAGAAGAGTCCTTCAAGGATCTGATCTGTGATGGATTTTCAATTCCTCTAAAGTCGACCTTGTAAGCTCGACCTCCTGCTGTAAGTTTAAATGGAGCGTTTAAACTGGAGCACAAAAGACCGATTAGGAAAAAACTTCTTTGAAAACCTGTCTTGAACCCTCTGAATCTCATAAGCAACTTGTTATAAATAGTTTGAAAAATATAAACCTATTTCTAATATGGATCTCATACTAGGTTATACCCTCCTAGTGATCAAGGATTTAATAAACTTTTTTTTACAAAATCGAAGAAAATGGATCGAAAATGAAGGTTAATTGCATAAGTTCCCTATAATCAGATATTTAAAGCGAGCTAAGACTCTTTTTACATCTAAAAAAGTCTTGACTTTTTATTAGTTTCTAGCTATAATTAGTTAAGCAAAGGAGCTAATTTAACTATGTTTACAACTATTCCACCTGTATTTTCAGAGAAAGCTTTTTTTGACACTATTAACTCGATTAGAGATGATCAATCAGAGACTGAGTCTTTTAAGTCAGCACAATCTATTTCAGATGTTGCACAACCTGCTATCCAAGCCCAAACTCGAGTTCTATCAGGTAAATATCACTATGACAAAAATATCATTTTACTAAAAATTGAACATAAAAAAGTGGGTGCAGATGGAAAGTATGAGCCTTCGACCTTTGAAGATGTTTGTTACGAAGTCGTCTCTTTAAATATTAAAGAGAAAGAATCTCTTGATCCTGTTGAACTTTTAGGAGCTAGAACTGAAGCTGCTATAAGACCTATTATGGACGAACTGATTAAAAGTTTTGTTAAGTTAGAAGATGCACGTTCACTTATAAAGACGAGCATCACTCAAGGAGCACACGAGTTAGATGAGTACGCTTCAGCAAAAGGTCAACTCAAGACGATTACTCTTCCTATAGTAGAGGGTAGAGAGCCTGTCTTTGACATACTTACTAGTTACATTTCTAGAGTGGGAAAAGAACTTGCTCATCGTGCACAAGATAGATTAAAAATACCACAAATACAAAACCTTGATGTTTTAAGACAATTACTCGCAGCGACTTCATTTAAATCTATGCTTGATACTGCAAAAGCGGAAAAGAAACAATCTCATGAGTATGTATGTACTCATCGCGGAGCAGAAGAGAATAAAAAGCTTATTGAAGACTTTACTTCGGCCTTATTTAAAAAAGGATCAGATGGAGTCACTTCGTTTAAATATTTTGAACAAATTTCGATAGAAGGGTCAGAACACCAAGAAGACTCTTTATCTATTGCCGAAGAAAGATATAGTCGGCTTAAACTTAGATTAGAAGAAGCCATAGATAATTTACAACAGCTACAACAGAGCGATCCAGATGAAATATTGAATGTTAGGTTTCAAGAGCATCAAGACCAGCTATCTGAAACAAAAAACAAGATACTGCAAATAAAAAGTGAATTTAAACATAGCAAGGATTTATCTAGTTTAGTGTGTTTTGTTAAAGAAAAAAGAGTTGCAGAGCAAAGAGCTAGTTTTGGATCGGCTCCGTTTACAGAGCTACACTCAGAAGAATGGTATAGAAAATTAGACGCATTAGGTCTTTTAGATCCGAACCATTGGGACAATTTTAAAGGCGTCTCAAAAGATGATATTGAAAAGCATGTTCAGAGTATTTTAATAAAAAATTTAGCCAGAAGAAGTTCAGATGAATTTGAAGCTTTTTTAGATGGGCTTCAAAAATTCGATAAAATGCTAGGCTCTGAGATTGATAGACCTCTAATTTCACTAGACGAGTTATCAGAAGTGGATGGGTTGTCTGATGTAAGTGCTTCACCTTCTCCTTTGAGTCTTGCTGATATTAGTAAAATGCGCTCTGAAATAGTTCCACAAGACGCATTATCAAAAATGGGTAAGTTGTCTGATGTAGGAGATTCACCTTCTCCTTTGAGTGATGATGAGGTTAGCGAAATGTTATCTCCAGGTGTTGCCGCCTCCTTTGAGAGTCCTAAGGAGCTAGATAATCCAGTTGACTGGTCTTCTTTCGTAGATAGACCTGCCCCTAAAGAAGATATTTTAGATGTTTCTGTCGTTGATCAACCTGCATCGATTGCTCAAATAGCTCCGCAATCAATGCCTAAAGAAGCTCTAGTTGTTTCAGGTGCACATCATGCGACAAGTAGTGTTAAGAGTGTGTCTGCTGTGTCTGAAGTTGCTCGAAACGAAATAGGTCGTAGCAGATTTCATGGGTTTAGCGTTACTTCAAAAGCGTGGGAGCTTATTCAACAAATAGAGAGTAATTTGTAGATCTAAAGATTCAAGGTTAAATTCAAAAAACAGTTTTCATTTAAAGACCTTCTCCTTATAAGTTTTTTTAAATTTATTTTAAGGTCACACTATGTCTTTTCAAACGTCTGAAGCAGTCTATCAAAAACTTTTGCAACTTATTCCAGGAGGAGTGAGCTCTCCTGTACGAGCTCTCACTGATGCGCACCGCTCTCCACCCATCCTTGCATCTGCAAGTCAAGATCAATTAGTTGATATCGAAGGCAATACCTTTACTGACTTTTGTGCTTCATGGGGAGCTCTTATTTTGGGTCACGCAGATCCAGGTCAAGTGGAAGCGCTTACGCAGGCTTTAAGGAAGGGGACTTCCTATGGAGTGACCAGTATTCTAGAAAAAGAACTGGCAGAAAAAGTAATAAAGCTTATGCCTGCTATCGAAAAAATACGATTTGTATCTTCAGGGACTGAAGCTACTATGTACGCTCTTCGTTTAGCAAGAGGGGTTACAGGAAGAGACTATATTGTAAAATGTACAGGGAACTACCATGGGTGCGCAGATTTTTTACTGACGCAAGCAGGCTCAGGGTTCGCAACTCATAAAGCGGTTACAAAAGGGATTCCAAATGAGACTGTTCAGTATACCTTAAATTTGCCCTACAATGATCAAGAAGCGCTAGAGGAACTCTTTACAAAACCTGAATTTCGCAATCGAATAGCAGCGGTCATTATTGAACCTATTGCAGCTAATATGGGGTGTGTTTTATCTCAACTAAATTATCTAAAACGTTTAAGAGAGGTGACTAAACAGGCAGGTACTCTTCTCATATTTGATGAAGTCGTCACTGGATTTAGAGTGGGACTTGGAGGGGCTCAAGAATATTTTGATGTCGAGCCAGATCTTACTTGCCTTGGAAAAATCCTAGGAGGAGGACTTCCAGCTGCAGCTTATGGCGGAAAAAAAGAATTTATGGATCAACTTTCCCCAATAGGTCCTATCTATCAAGCAGGAACCCTTTCAGGAAACCCCCTTGCAATGGCAGCGGGTCTCTACGTGTTAAATCAAATTGTTGACCCCAATTTTTATCCCGAATTAAATCATAAAACCAATGCGTTTTTAGCTCCTATAGAAAATGCACTAGCTGAAAAAAATGTGGGATGTGTACAGAAAGTAGGTTCGATGTTTACCCTCTTCTTCGGAAAAAACCGTGTGTTCAATATGAAAGACTCAGAAGAAACCAATAAAGAGCAGTTTTGGAAGTTTTTTAATTACTTGTTTGATCGAGGTATTTACTGGTCTCCCTCTCCCTATGAAACTTGTTTTATAATGAGAGCTCATAGAGAAGAAAAGCTCAAAGAAGCGCAAGAACATATACTTAATTTCATTCACTTACTATGAGCTCGCTATTAGCTTTTCAAAAAGAACTTCAAGCTGCACTCAAAGATGCTAAAAGAGACCCTCGTTCTGTCCGGTTTCTCATTGCATCAAAATATTTTGAGATTGAGGAAATCTTAAAGTTTTATGATCAAGGTATTCGGGATTTTGGAGAAAATAGAATTCAAGAAGCACAAAAGAAAATGGATCAGCTTCCAGATGATATTAGGTGGCATTTTCTAGGGCACATTCAATCGAATAAAATATCTAAGATTAAAAATAGATTCTCATTACTACACTCCATAGACTCTCTCTCTATTGCTCAAAAGCTTTCTTCATCGATAGAAAATAAACAGTCTGTTCTCATTCAAATTAAAACGAGTTTAGAACCTAGCAAAACAGGGTTTTCTCCTTTAGAATTTAAAGAGAAATATAATCAACTCATGAAATTTGACCATTTAGAAATTAAAGGCCTTATGACTGTAGCGCCTATTGGGGAGGAGAAAGAAACGCGTGCAGCTTTTAAAACGCTTCGCCTTTTAAAAGAAGAATTTCAAAAAGAGAGTTGGGAACTTTCTATGGGGATGAGTGTAGACTACAAAATTGCTATAGAAGAAGGGGCGACCCTTCTTCGTATAGGCCGACTACTTCGTTAATCAAAAATTACGGGGTGCTGACTTTCTGATGTTTTGTCGTATTTGATTCCAGGAACTTTAAACGGTTTGACTCCCCAAATTTTTTCTGCATATTCCATGATCGCTCGATCAGAAGAAAATTTCCCCATATTAGCTGTATTTAAAATAGATTGAACCGTCCACTTATCTTGATCCTTATAAGCTTCATCTACTTTTTTCTGACATTCTATATAGGCATCAAAATCTGCCATAAGACAAAAAGGATCGTCGGTTTTTAAAAGCTTAATAAGGGGTTTGAACAAGCCTGGATCTTCTAGGTTAAAATATCCATCTTCAATCAAGTCTAGAACTTCTTTAAGTAAAGGGCTCTTTTGATAATAGGTTTTAGGATCATACCCTTTTTTCTTGAGTGCTAAGACCTCTTTAGATTTCAACCCAAAGATAAACATGTTCTCTGCACCAATCTCTTCAAGCATCTCAATATTAGCTCCATCTAGAGTCCCTATAGTTAGGGCTCCATTTAAAGCAAACTTCATGTTTCCAGTTCCAGAGGCTTCATAACCAGCTGTAGAAATTTGTTCTGAAAGTTCTGTTGCAGGGATGATCTTTTCAGCAAGAGAAACTCTATAGTCTGGAATAAAGACCACTTTCAAAAGATCCTTAATTTCTTCATCAGAGTTGATCACGTCAGCTATTGTGTTAATTAATTTAATAATGAGTTTAGCTGTGCTATAAGAAGGTGCTGCCTTCCCTCCAAAGATAATTGTTCTTGGAACATGCTTGTCTGTAGGGTGTGCCTTAATGTAGGTATAACGAGCAACCACATGTAAAATATTCATGAGCTGTCTTTTATATTGATGAATTCGTTTAACCTGTACGTCAAAAAGTGAGTGCGGATCAACTTTAATCCCTTTGATTTCTAAAATGTAATCGGCAAGAGCTTTTTTCTTACCAAGCTTGACGTCGTGCCACTTTTTGATGAAATCTTTCTTCTTCGTGAAGGGGATTAGTTTTTTTAACTCATATAAATCACAAGCCCAATCCTTTCCGATTGCACTAGTAATAAGTTCACCTAATTCAAAATTACACTGTTTCAACCAACGTCTTGGTGTAATTCCGTTAGTAATGTTGATGAGTTTTTCAGGGAAAATATCTTGAAAGTCTTTAAAAATTCTGTTTTTTAAAATCTCAGTGTGGAGTGCTGAAACTCCATTAACTCGATGAGATCCTACAATGGATAGGTGCGCCATATTTACTTTTTCACTTTTGTCTTCCCCTTCAATAATAGAGATGCGTTTCAAAAGCTTTTTGTCATTTTGATGGTGATTTGCAACCTCTCTTAGGAAATGACTATTAATCTCATAAATAATTTGTAAATGCCTAGGTAGAATCCTCTCTAAAACTTTTATAGGCCAACGCTCTAAAGCTTCAGGGAGAACCGTATGGTTTGTATAGGCAAAAGAATTTTTAGTAATTGTCCATGCTCTCTCCCAATCTAATCCCTCAAGATCAATCAAAATGCGCATGAGCTCTGGAATAGCTAACGATGGGTGAGTGTCGTTGAGCTGCATGGCTACTTTTTCAGGGAAAATGTCAAAATTATCATTTTTAAACTTAAAGTGAGAGACTATATCTTGAAGAGTTGCTGAGACCAAAAAATACTCTTGGTAAAGCCTAAGCTGAAGTCCTTTCTCTGTCGAATCGTTAGGATAAAGAACTCGAGTAATTGATTTTGAGATAGCTCTTTCTTCTACCGCTTGAAGGTAATTGCCATGATTAAAATAATCTAAGTTAAATTCCTGTTTTGCATCTGCAGACCAGAGTCTAAGTGTGTTTACAGTATTCGTATCGTAGCCAATATAAGGGGTGTCATAAGCCTCAGCTAGAACGTCTTCAGTATCTACCCACAAACAAGTGACCTTGCCGTTTTCATCTTTGTCTTTAACGACTCGCCCTTTGTATTGAACCGTGTAAGTATGCTCAGGGCGTCTTATCTCCCATAGAGATCCTTGCTTAAGCCAAAAGTCAGGTTGTTCAATTTGGTAACCTTCCTCAATGACTTGTTTGAAAATACCATATTCATAGCGAAGTCCATAGCCGTGTGCAGGAAGCCCTACTGTTGCCATTGAATCTAAATAACAAGCAGCAAGCCTGCCAAGACCTCCATTACCAAGAGCTGCATCTTTTTCCAGCTCGGTGATCTCCTCTAAATTAATACCCAATTCTTTTAAAGCTGATTGACATTCAGTATAGATTTTTAAATTGATCATATTCTTCTTCATAGCCTGACCCGTCAAGTACTCTAAAGATAAATAGTAAACTTGTTTAACATCTTTTTCATGGTAGTGTTTTTGAGTCTCAATCCAGCGATCAACTAAACGGTGCTTAATTGACCAAGCCAAAGAAAGTAAATAATCTTCATCTACCGCACTTTCAAAATCTTTGCTCTCTTCGTATCTAAGGCAATTAATAAAGGCCCTTTTTAAACTACTCTTATCCATCCCAGGATGAAAAAGTAGAAGGTCATTATCGAAAAGCTTCTTCTTTGTCTCTTTAGGATCTTTAGTTTTCACTTTTTTCTTACTGTTTCTGTAGTGCATATACTTTAACCTTGCTGAATTTGTACAAAGAATTTCCTATTATCAATTAGGTTTAAATAGTCAATATTTTATTATAATGAATAGTGATTCTCTAAAAAAATGAGTTTTTTTTTCTCTTTAAAGGGAATATGCATCATATAAGTAATTTTAAATGAAGCTTTTAAGTGAAGATAGAGCAATTTCAACTGTCAATTAATTTTTCTTTATTGTACTATGCCTAACTTACTTATAATTTTTTGGCACAAGATCTCTTTGTAGGTTGCGAGGTAATTTATGATGGTTTATACCCACGAGAAGGAGGGGAATCTAAAAAAATCCCTAAGCCGTGCTATGACTGAAAAAAACAAAGAAAAGTCTTACCAGTTTGATTCCTTTAATAAGGGTGAGCTGATTCAAAGACTTGGAAAAGAAAAGCTTATATCTTTATTGAAGCAGATGCTTTTGTCTCGAAATTTTGAAGTTCGGGCTGAATCTGCTTATCAACAAGGGAACATTGGAGGCTTTTTTCATGCTTATATTGGGCAGGAAGCTATCCAAACCGCTTGTGTAGATGTATTTGGAGTCGAAAATTGGTGGTCTGCATCTTATCGTTGCCATGCTCTTGCTCTTTTACTCGGAGTTACTCCAAATGAGCTCATGAGTGAGCTTTTTGGAAGAGCTAATGGTAATGCCAAAGGAAGAGGGGGCTCTATGCACCTTTTCTCAGAGCGAATGCTTGGAGGATTTGGAATCGTAGCTGGGCAGGTGCCTATTGCTATTGGAGCCGCTCTTAGCATCAAATACCTGAAAAAAGAAGATGAAGTATCTTTTTGCTTTTTAGGAGATGGGGCTGTGGCTCAAGGGGTCTTTTATGAGTCGGTTAATTTAGCTGCTCTTTGGGATTTGCCTTGTATCTTCGTCATCGAAAATAATCAATGGGGAATGGGGACGGCTGTGAATCGAGCGATTGCTCTTGATCCCATTGGAGAGAAAATCGCAAATGCTTTCAATCTAGATGGATATGCTATTAATGGAATGGACCTTTTAAGTAGCTATTACTCATTTGAGAAGATCAAAGAAAAGGTGATGAAGGAAAGAAAGCCCATTATTATTGAAGCTCATACTGAACGCTTTAGGGGACACTCCATTTCAGATCCCGCCCTCTATCGATCAAAAGAAAACTTAAAAGGCATCATGAACAAGGATGTACTGATTAATTTAAAAGAAGACTTAATTGGAGCTGGATTTCTTGATGAAGACAGTTACAAAGCTATGGATAAAGAGGCGCGCGAGATCGCTATTGAATCGATTAAGCATGCAGAAGCAAGTCCTTGGCCTGACCCAATTGTCTTAGAAGAAGATGTTCTAGAGGAAGAATGACAGAGATGCAAACAGTCGATACACGTGAAGCGATTAGGCAAGCACTTGATGAAGAGATGGAGCGAAGTTCCAACGTGATTCTTTTAGGTGAAGAAGTGGCCGATTATAACGGTGCTTACAAAATCACCAAAGGAATGCTCAACAAGTGGGGAGCCGACAGAGTCTTAGATACTCCTATTTCTGAAGCTGCCTTTACAGGTATGGGAATTGGAGCTGCTATGACAGGACTGATTCCAGTTGTAGAGTTCATGAGCTTTAATTTTTCATTTGTAGCGGCCGATCAAATCATCTCCAATGCAGCCAAACTTTTCTATATGTCAGGGGGACGCTTTTCTGTTCCTATTGTCTTTAGGGGGCCTAATGGCGCTGCTGCTCAAGTCTCTTGTCAACACTCTCACTGTGTAGAGGCCATCTATGCACACTTCCCAGGTCTCATTGTTCTAGCGCCCAGTAATGCATATGATTCCAAGGGCCTTTTAAAATCTGCTATACGAAACCCAAATCCAGTTCTCTTTTTGGAAAATGAGCTCTGTTATGGGGATAAAATGGAAATTCCTACAGAAGAATATTTAGTTCCTATTGGTCAAGCAAAAGTCGTTCAAGAAGGTGATGCGCTTACGCTCGTCACACATGGCCGAATGGTTGATGTTTGCGAAAAAGTAATTGAAGAATATAGAAAAAAAGGAATTCAAATTGAATTGATTGACTTGAGATCTATTCGACCTTTGGATATCACGACCATTGCTAAATCTGTGCGTAAGACAAACCGCTGTGTTCTTGTTGAAGAAGGACATGCCTTTGCAGGTATCGCTTCAGAAATTGGCTTTCAAATTATGGAACACTGCTTTGACTTTTTAGACGCTCCCATTGAAAGAGTTACCCAAAAAGAAACTCCAATGCCCTATTCTAAAGTTTTAGAAGCCAAAACCCTTCCCAATCCAGAGAGAATCGCCTTTGCGATTAATAAAGTCTTAAATCGATAGGAGACACCATGCCTTTTACTGTTACGATGCCCAAATTATCACCGACAATGGAAACCGGAGTGATTGTTAAGTGGCACCTAAAAGAAGGTGACAGAGTGGATTCTGGGGATGTGCTTTTAGAAATTACAACTGATAAAGCCACTGTGGAACATAACGCACTTGATGAAGGCTTTGTAAGAAAAATTCTCATTCAAGAAGGTGAAAGCGCGACCATTAACCAACCCATTGCTATTTTTACAGTAGATGAAAAAGAGAGCATTGAAGGTTATGAGCCCGAAGGGACAGCTCCTAAACAAGTAGAAGCAGAACCCGAAAAAATAGACTCTTCCACAGAACAAAAAGAACCTAAAAAAGAAATCCAAATTGAAAAAAAAGGAGCGGCTTTTACTCAGCCCTCTTTTGTGCCGGAACCTCCTTTAGATCGATATACGTTCCCTTTTCCTCAAAATATTGTGGAAGGAAAGATACCCGCTTCTCCTTTAGCTAAAAAGATAGCTAAAGAGAAAAATTTAGATCTTTCCACTATAAAAGGGAGTGGCCCTGGTGGACGTATTATGAGCGAAGATCTGGCCTTAGCTCAAACAAGCTCTGTTACCGGTTTTGGGCAACACATAACACCAAAAGAACCTCCTGGAAGCTATGAGGAAGTTGCAATGTCACCTGTGCAAGAAATTGTTGCTAATCGCTTGCAGGCTTCTAAAACATTTATTCCACACTTCTATCTTGATCAAAATATCAACGTCTCAAACTTAATCCAGATACGTAAAGAGCTAGGCTCTCAAAATATAAAAGTAAGTTACAATGACTTTGTTGTACGAGCTGTAGCTTTAGCCCTTAAAGAACACCCAAAAGTCAATAGTGGCTTTAACTCCTCAAATCAGAAACTTATCCGCTTTAAAACAATCGATATTTCGATTGCTGTGAGTTTGGAAGAAGGCTTGATTACACCGATTTTAAGATATGTAAATTATAAGAACCTTGGGCAAATTTCTTTAGAAATTAAGCAGCTCGCTAAAAAAGCACGCGAAGGGACCCTTGCAATGGATGAATTTAAAGGGGGATCTTTTACAATTTCAAATCTAGGCATGTATGGCATTACAAATGTAAAGCCTGTCATTAACCCTCCACAAGCTGCTATTTTAGGTGTTGGTGGTATTGAGGAACTTCCTCTTGTAAAAGATGGGAAAATGGTAATTGGCCACCGTATGGTCTTGACCCTTGCAGCGGATCATCGGGCTGTAAATGGTGAAGATGGTGCTCGTTTCCTGAAAACGCTCAAAGAACTCTTAGAAAATCCAGCTATCTTACTGATCTAAGGCCTTATTGGAATCTTCTTTTTCTAAAGCGTAATAGATTCTATGAAGTAGCTCTCTTACTTCCTGTGGGGACTTTAACTGAAAGGTACTCTTCACTGAAGATTCTCCAACATGAATAGAAATAGCCTCTTTAGGGAGCACTTGATACATATCGTGATCGGTTAAATCGTCGCCCATGCAAAGAATAAAGTGGTCTGAAAAGTCATTTTTCAAAATTTGTTCGATGTATCGAGCTTTGGAGATACCTTGCGCACGAACTTCTAGAACTTTTTTTCCAGGAACAATTTCTACGGGCAGATTTGAGAGGTCTTGGATTAAAGTTGAGTAGAGCTCATTGGCTCTCCAATCTCCATAGTTTGAATCTGCAAGCCTATAGTGCCAGCTTAAAACAGAACTCTTTGTCTCAAGTAGACTTCCTGGAACCTCTTCAACGGCTTTAATTAAAATTTCTTTGACGTAAGGCATCCAACTTAAGTCGACTTCTTTCACTGTACTCCAATTTTTCTCTTCATGACTTTTGCTTAAAAAACCATGTTCCGCAGATAAATGAATAGGCAAATGCCCAAACCAAGAGTGTAGAGTTTGTCTATCTCGTCCGCTTACGATGTGGACACTTGTATTTTTCAAGTTAGATAAATTACGAATAAGGCTTAGAATCTCTTTGGAGGGGACTGCCTCCATAGGATGAGAAGTCAGTTCTCTAATCGTTCCATCATAGTCCAAAATAAGCGTTCTTTTTTTACTATTAACAGCTCTTTCAATAACTCCTTCTGATTCCTTTTGAGTTAACTTCAGCGTCGAAGAAGCCTCTTTATTACGATCAGCACTGTTATTCATTTGCTTTAGAAAGCTTTTTGCCCAAAGAGGACTATCTAGCACGCGAATGTTCTCTTTCATTTTATTTAATTTAAGTTTCTTTTCATGCTCAGGAACCTCAAGTGCTTGCTTGATTGTTTGGGACATCCCTTCTATATCAAAAGGATTGACTATCATTGCATGAGGTAAATGATGCGAGGCTCCAGCAAATTCACTTAGAATTAAAGTTCCTTTAGTTTCTGCTCTTTGAGCGCAATAAATAAACTCTTGAGCAACTAAATTCATTCCGTCTCGGATCGAGGTGACCATACAGATGTCTGCTAAACAATAAAGAGCTATGAGTTCTGAATGGGGGAGATTGCGGTACATATAATGAATCGGGTTAAACCCCGGTTTGGAAAATCGTCCATTGATTCGACTCACTATTTTTTCTATTTCAGTGCGGTGTTTCTGGTACTCAGGACTATCTAATCGAGAAGGAACAATGACTTGTAGAAGAATTACTTTTCCAACAAAAGAGGGGTTCTGATCTAGAAGCATCTCAAAAGCCTGAAGCTTAAAAAAAATACCCTTTGTGTAATCAAGTCGTTCTACTCCCAAAATCACCTTATGGTGCTTGTAGCGCTCTTTCATTTCTTTGATGTAGGAGAAATAATGAGGCTTAGATAAGACATCATCAAAAGATTTGATGTTCATACCAATAGGATGGATTCCTATACCCACTTTTCTAGCTTGATAGGAAATTCCTTCTTTCCCAGAAGTCAGACCTAAAACGCGTAAGCAAGAACTCCTAAAATGTTTAGCATAATCTGATGTATGAAAACCGATGTAATCTGCTCCAAGCACTCCTCTAAGAAGTGCTTCTCTCTTAGGGAGAATGCGGTAGATTTCAGAAGAGGGAAAGGGAATGTGAAGGAAAAATCCAATTTTTAAATCAGGTCTTTTTTCTCTTAGAATTTGAGGAAGAAGCATTAAATGAAAATCATGAACCCAAATAGTGGCCCCTATTTCTGCCTGTTCAATAACTTCTTTAGCAAAAAGTTGATTTACTTCTTCATAAAAATGCCAAGATTCGGAAGAGTGTAAAACCTGCTCTGTAAAGTAATGAAAAAGAGGCCACAAAAAAGAATTGCAAATCGTATGGTAGTAATGTTCTTCTTGTTCTTTATTCATAAAAACAGGAACGAGATCACGCATTTCTAAAGCTACTTTAATCTCATCTTGCTGATGTGCAAAATAAGAAGCTCCAGGCCAACCGATCCATTTAAAAGGAATGGAGCCCTGTACACCTGTTAAAGCTGAAGCAAGGCCGCCGGAAGAGGGACTGATTTCCCAATGATTGTCTTGACTTGTGATTGAGACTGGAAGCCTATTGCTTACAACAATTAGTGAGTGTTTTTTAGATTCCATACTTATAAGACCTCTGATTGCTCCTATACTGGTCGATAGCAAGGCATTTTTTTTTCTGCAAGGGGTGTTTTGGAAACGAAATAAACTCTTGTGGAATAATTTGATAACTAATAATATAAAAATTATAATAGAATTAATTATTAAAACAATTTAATTTATAATGAATCTTGATAACCATGAACTAAAGTTTCCTTGCCAATATCCTATAAAAATTATTGGGTTGGCGAATGACCTTTTTAAAAAAAATGTATTAAAGATTGTTTATCAACACTTTAAATCAAAAATTTCAGATGACCTTATCAGCTACAAGATGAGCCGAAATAACCGATATTTATCGATTACAGTTCGTTTTATGGCCCAAAGCCGTTCTCAAGTCGATCAGATATATCGAGATCTAAAAAGCTGCGCGGAAGTGGTTAAGTTGATCTAAGTACTTGATTACAAAAGAGATCTGTTTAAAATAAAACCTTTCTTTAAAGTTCTTTTTTTAAAAGCCTGTACTGCGATTTATTTTAAAAATAAAACTTACTGTTTTTTGATCTAATAGATTGATTTATAGTAGAATAAATGAAAAAATAGAGGGGAGATTTAAAGGTTAGGTCTCTCTTATTGTAACTTTGAGCTACAGGGCACTTCATGACACTTTTTACGGTGAAAGAAAACGAACAACATGTATCGGTTAGAAATTTCATAAAAGAGAAATTTACTCAATTTTCAACTCGCGATATTGAGCGGCTTCTTGCCCAAAATGGATGTGAGGTGAATAACGCTCAACAACGTTTTGGATCGACAAAACTAAGAGAAGGTGACTCTGTTAAGGTAATCGCTTCTTTTTTAGATAAGGGACTCAAAAAAAATACGCCCCCAAAAGTCTTATATCAAGATGAGAACTTAATGGTTCTCGATAAGCCTGCAGGTCTATCTTCGGTTCTAAAAGATTTGCAACCTTCTTTTAAAGAAACTCTCTTTTTAGTGCACAGGCTTGATAAAATGACTTCAGGTGTCCTTATTGTAGCACTCAATAAAACAGCTCAAGAAGAGATGGAGAAACTCTTTTTTAATCGAGCAATAGATAAAACGTACTTAGCTATTACTCATGGTAGAATTGCGACCTCTTCTGGTGAAATTAATGATCCCCTTAAGTTGAAAAAACGCTTTCAAGGTGGAGTGATTTATCAGACGACCAAGTATGGAAAAAAAGCAGTTACTTTTTGGAAGAGACTTGCCCTTGGAAAAACTGAAAGCTTTTTACTCCTTAAACCTCAAACAGGAAGAACTCATCAGATTAGAGTGCATTTAAGTTCAATCAATCACCCTATCATCGGAGACTCGATCTATACTGCAAAGCCTCTTTCACCATTTAGATCTCCACGTATGCTTTTACATGCCTATAAAGTTGAATTTAACCATCCCTTTACTGGGAAAGATATTGCAATCATTGCACCTCTTCCCATAATAGTTAATCAATCAATTTCAAAATTATTTAAAAAACACAAAATATGCGCATTCTAATTGTCCGTTTGAGTTCTTTAGGTGATATCGTCACCAGTATGGTTGTTTTACAATTCATTAAAGAAAAATACCCACACGCGAAGATAGAATGGTTAGTCGATTCAAGGTTTACAAATATCCTTGAAGACAACGAAGACTTAGATGTCATTCACTCAGTCTCTTTAAAAAAACATCGAAAAAATATTATTAAAGCTATTTTCGAAGTCACCAAAGTTATTCGAAAATTAGGGCGATTTGATCTCATTATTGACATGCAAGGACTCATGAAATCTGCAATTATTTCTAGAGCTATTGGAAAGAATGTCGTAGGCTTTGATCGGAAAAGTGTGAAAGAAAGCCTCTCTTCTTTGCTCTATAAATCAAAGGCTAAAATTTCTTTTTGCGAACATATCTTAAAGCGTAATTTTGCTCTCGTTGAAAAAGGGCTCGATATTAAAGCCTCGCTAGGCGACATCATGCAGAAAAAATCTTATCTCCCTTTTAAAACGCCTACTCTGAATTTGGAACCCTATTTTTCAAAGGACAAAAAAAATATCATCGCCATTTTAGGTGGCTCATGGCCTTCTAAAATTTATCCAAAAGAATCGCTTAAAGAAGTGATCTCTCGCCTTAAAGAAAATGTACTTATTCTTTGGAGTAGCCCAGAAGAACATGAACGAGCTAAATGGATTGCAGCTAGAAGCTCAAATGCTCGCCTTTTACCTGTTATGTCACTCAATGATGTCAAAGCACTCATTTCGAAAGCAGATGTGATCCTTGGAAATGATACAGGCCCAACACATATGGCCTGGGCTCTGAATAGACCCTCTGTCACGATCCTAGGATGTACATCAGTTACAAGGATTCCAGAAAACCCAAAGAACCTTGCAGTGACCTCTAAAATGTGTGTAAATCCCTCCAAAATCGACAAACTTGATGTTTCAATTAATGAAATACCCCCCTATGAAATTGTTGAAGCCGTTCAAAGTTTACTCAAATGAATATTGACGCACATACCATTACATCTTGGTTAGAAGAAGAATCAGATCCCTTAAAATTAGCGGTCTTAGCAACTGTAGATGAAAAAGGAATTCCACACACAAGAGTCGTTGGTATTCGAGAAATTAATGAATGGACCCTCACTTTCTTTACTCAAAAAGGAAGTTCAAAAGTAAAACAAATAGCTCTAAATAATCAGGTGTCCATCACTTTAATTTTATTTGAGAAAAGAAGGCAGATCACCTACGAAGGAATTGCAGTACCGCTAACTGATCAAGAAAATCAACACTATTGGAAAACCTATTCCAAAGAGTCTCAAATACGATTTACAGTTTATGGGCCTGAATCAGGAAACTTAATTACAGATTCCACAAAACTAGACGAGCAATTAATAGAGGGTCAAAAAAAATACAAAGATCATGCTCCTGAAAAACCTGAAGCTTATGTAGGTTACAGAATAGAACCCTCACAAATTAAGTTATACCAATTTAACTCCGATACAATATCTGACTCATATATCGGAGAAAAAATAGAAAGCAAATGGACGTTTAAAAAAGTGGCTCCTTAAATAAAAGCGCAGAGCTGGACACTTTTCTTATGATTTGTAGCTCCACATGCAATCTTCCCATGATGGTGTTGTACCAAAATAGCTCGAGCCTGCAGCCTCATCTGTGCATCTTGATGATCTTGCTAATAAACTAAGAACAGGTATTGTTACAGCAAAAACAAAGGCAGCAGTAGTAGTTACTGCTTTGTATTGAAAATGGCTTCCTGTACGCGTAGACAAAACTTCTTCTAATTCAGTATGCTCTTTACCAGTAAGAGTGACTTTCTGCAGGAGGTCCCAAGGAGTTTGCCCATTTAAATTCCTTGCTTGTGGGTCACCCCCGCTTCTTATTAGTGCTTTTATTATTTCAGAATTAGGGCGTTCCCCGCAATTGCCAGCACTCGCTACAGCGAGATGAATAGCAGTAGCTCCTTTAAGGTAGCCGGGAGATGCATCATCTTCATCGCATGTTAGTTCTTCAGCTAGAGCTGCTTTTGGGTCCGCATCATTTGCTAATAGGAGTTTGAGGGCTCTAAGATAACCTTTGTGTGCGGCCTTATGAAGAGAAGAAGATTTACAGCAAGGACTCGTAGCATTTGGATTAGCATTTTGATTCAACAATAATTGCATGGCACTTGTCGCGTTAGTGGCGCCGGCGTGTTGAAGTAAAATATCAGGATTAGCACCTTGATTTAAGCTATGTTGTATTAGGGGCTCTATAGTTATTAATTTGGTGTTATGGCCCAAAAAATCAACCCAGTTTATATCGTCAGGAGCGAGTTTTTGAATCATTGCATTAACTTTATCGCTGGTCAGAGTACGTGTTATACCGTTGCAGCTCAGAGTATAAGTTTGATCAGGGCTCGTATCATGATTTGCTTTAAGAGTTTGTGAAAATAGATCAAGCACTGTGTAACCCTCTGAATCTATGGCTCCTTTATTTGCTCTTTCGTCAGCTAGTAAGATATCCAAAACGGAAACATTTACGCTCAGCGCAGCTATGTACATGGCGGAAATGGGTGCTCCTTTTGATGGTTCTAGGTTTATTGTGGCGTCATATTTAAGCAAAGTACGGACGGGTTCAGAAGTATCTGCAAAACCTGCTGCCAGGGTAAGAGCAGAATTTTTTTGAGCATCCAGCGCGAGTGGATCAGCGCCAGCACTTAGCAGCAGTTCTATAACATCTCTACTAGAGTTTGGTTTACTGCTGCATGCAGCAAAGTGAAGGGGTGTTCTTTTATAAGGCATAAGTGTAGAATTGCGGGGATCAGCATTAGCATTTAATAGTGACTGTAGTAGTTCAACAGGAGCAGCGTTTCTTGCTGCCCAAAAGAGAGCTTTAGTAACTTCATCAGCGGGTCTAGTCATACTGAGGATTGCCCTTACTATAGGGGTTAATCCACGTACTGCGGCTGCATCAAGCAGGGTATGTCCCTTTTCATTTAATTCATGAAGCGCTACGTTCCCAGATGTTATGTGAATAATAACCTGTTGGGTTAAGTCATCCTTTACATCGGCGGGGGTTTGTTCACTGTGTATTTCATTCAATATTGGACACCATTCTATTGGAGGCCATTCTGTGGTAGGTGTTACTAGGCTAGTAGTCATAGCTTTGTTCCTTATTTTGGGCGAGTTACGTCTATTATTTTACAAGAAAATATTTTATTTGTCAAGGTTTTAAGTTGCTATTTAAGGCCAAGATTATAAAAGGTTTAAGTATTAAGCTCAAGAAGCAAGAATAGAATCAGCGGTTTGCGGCATCAATTGTAAGTCGTTAACCGTTAATAAATTAAGTTTAATGGGGGGTTCTAAGTCTGTAAAACTACAGGCTATTCGATCCAGCCACCACCAAACACATAGTCATCTTTGTAAAAGACTGAAGCTTGCCCAGGAGTAATCGCGTGCTGAGGTGTGTCAAAGGTCACCTGAGCCCTATTATTCTCAAGGGGAACGACTGTGCCGGAAACCTCTTTTGAGCGAGCTCTGATTTTTATAAGTAGGGGATAGCTGCGGCCTAGAGTTGGCTCTTCATAAACCCAATTTGTATTTTTAATGATAAATGAAGTTCCGTGAGTTTTTTCCCTTTCTCCAACGACTACTTCATTTTTATTAGCGTCGATAGAAGTTACGTAGAGAGGTTGCCCAAAAGCGACTCCAAGTCCTCTTCTTTGACCCACTGTCATACTATGAATACCTGCATGCTCACCTAAAACTTTCCCTTCACTATCACGAATATCACCCTTTTTTGGAACTCGGTCTGGAAAATGTTTGTTTAAGAAAGCAGCGTAATCATTATTGGGAATAAAACAGATGTCCTGACTCTCAGCTTTGTTAGCGGTGATGAGGTCTGCTTTAAGAGCCATCTCTCTGATCTCAGGCTTTGTGTAACCTCCAAGAGGAAAAAGAGTTTTAGAAAGCTGCTCTTGTGTCATGCTAAACAAAAAGTATGATTGATCCTTACGCTCGTCAATCCCTTTTCTAAGGTGCCAGCGATTAAGAGTCTCATCGTGCTCAATACGTGCATAGTGGCCCGTGCAGACCTTTTTAGCGCCAATAGAAAGCGCTTTATGGTAGAGGCTATCAAACTTCATTTTCTCATTACATAAAATGCAGGGACTAGGTGTTCTCCCTTTAAAATATTCATCAGCAAAAACTTCAATGACCTCTTTCCAAAATTCTTTCTGAAAGTTAATTGCATAAAAAGGAAATCCAATTTTTTCAGCTACCAGTCTTGCATCTTCTACAGACTCAGATCCACAACAACTTTTATTAGAGTTCTTGTCTTTTCCTGACCATAGACGCATGATCATGCCAACGCATTCATAGCCTTCGTTTTGCATGAGTAGACCACAAACAGAAGAGTCGACCCCTCCTGACATGGCAATAATTACTTTAGATTTTGTTTGTGTTGTCATAATGCCTCGTTACTCGCAGAGAAGGTCTAAGTTAATGTTATTTTTAATTAAGGAAATCGCTTGATTTACCTTGTCTTTATCTTCATTTAAAATTTTTGAAATATGTGAAGTGATCATCTGCATCGCCTCAAAATTATCAATCGGAGTATACAAAAGGGGAATGTCTGTTTGATGTATTTTTTTAAACAAAGAGTCTTTTGGAGGTAACTTCCCAGTTAGAATAAGACCGACTTCAAAATTCAGATTTTTAGATTTTAGTTTCTTTTTTTTCTCAATGAGAGCTTCGACTACATCTTCTCTTGTTGATGAAGTAATAATAAGTTGATTGCTTTGAATGTGCTCTTCAAAACTTTTGGCTGATGTAGAGACGAAATGGGTCTTTTCAAAGTGGTGAAAGCGATGTTCAAATCCATTTAAAAGTTTTGCGTTAAAAAGACGCTCAAAGTCATTCATTGATGAGGAACTTAGAAATTTATTAAAAGGAACACAACCTATAAGGGGGATCTTCCAACGAGCTAAAGCCTTGGTCATGTAGGTTTCAACCATCTCTTTTTTTTCTATAAGAACGCGGTTTAAAATGACTCCTTTAATTCGCACACCGTGGGCTTCGAGTATCATCCGATTTAAAGCGAGCTCATCAAATGCTTTTCCTATTCCACCCGTTGAAATTAAAATCACATCGAGCCCTAAAGCTTTCGCAACTTGCGCATTGTTGAGATCTGCAATAGAACCCACTCCAATATGACCTGTTCCTTCCACAATCGTATAGTCTTTTTTTTCTGCTATCTTAGAATACGCTTGCTGGATCTTTGAAAGAAAATCTTCTTTTTCATGGTGACCGTCTAGATACTCTCGAGTGAAGCCTTTCGGGAACAAAACAGGACTCATATCTTGATATCGTTCAGGTAAATTAAAATGCTCTTTAAATAAAACTACATCTTTATCAACAGGATTTCCAGAACTCGTTAAGACATGCCTTTGCCCAACAGGCTTAATAAAGCCTATCTTTGAATAGCGCTTTTGTAGCAGCGCTATCAAACCCAGACAAAGAGTGGTCTTGCCCACATTTTGTCCTGTAGCGCCTATGAAAATACCTTTTTTAGCCATGTTACATTAAGGGGTGAAAAATAAGTTTAATGGGGAGCAATTATAATATATAATTCATTCAAAAGCAAAGCTTCAATTCTTTTTTGAAAGCTTGCGGCAGTGTAGCACTGCAAAAAGAGGAAATTCGTCTCTTGCATAGTTCTCAGCTCTCGCCATCTTTCCATAACTTTTTTTGTTTGAACAAAGCTCAGCAAAATCCTCAACACAAAATCCCGCTTCTTTTAAAAAGGTAAAGAAAAGAGATAGAGGTCTATGAAAACTTAAAGTAGCAGGGGAGCGGTCATTTTGAGAAGGATGCGCTTGTATGCTTGTTCTAAAAGGGCTTGAGTAACGCTCTAATCTACGAAATTGCTTTTTCTCTTGAGCATCAAAACCCCAAGAAGAATGTTTGGGGATTCGAAAACACGGGTGGTTAAGAACTAAAGTCAAAGATCCATTCTCTTCTAAATGATTCCATACGTTTTCTAAAGCTTTTTGGGGGTGTGAGATGTTTTGAAGAGATAAAATGAAAAAAGCATGTGTAAAATCGTTGGGTGCTTTTAATTCTTTTGTTACATCACCTACTTGATATCTATGTGACGTATTTGTATCTTTCTGTTTAGCGTTTTTAATCAAACCTACCGATGCGTCTATTCCAAGATAAGAGGAGACTTCTGAAAGTTTTCGTCCCAAAATACCTTCACCACATCCAAGGTCCAAAACGCGACATTCGGAGTTGAGCTTCAAAGCATTCAAAAGCTTAGGAAGAATAACCTCTCGGTGGTAGTACCCGCCCCCTTCTTTCTGGTGCTTGTCATACCAAGAATGAACCGATTGCCAACTTGTTTTATTACGCATAGATAACTCTTTATTAAAACGTATATTTTAAACGTTAGTTAGTTAGAAAACAATAGAAATTAAAAATTTAAACCGAGGGTGTAATTTTTTTAAAAAAAAAGATTCAGTAATTCAAAATTTTAATTATAGTTTGCTAAGAAAATGGAGGTGCATTATGGGTAAAACAAGCACTAATTGAGGTTAACCTACATGAAAAAAACAATTCTGATCCTATCCGTTTTTACCGGAGCTTTTCTGCTTTCGAATTGTTCAATGCCAGCAAAACATCGCCCTACAGCTCAAAAGAGAGGATCCGGGTCCTCTGCAAATTGTTGCTCGAATACCTGCTGTTGCTGCTTTTCAAAGAATAGTAGTAAAAAATAGCCCTCTCTTCGTTTAGAAGATAAAAGGTCTCTCGCTGTACTCCTAATTCATTAATTTATAATGAGCTAGATATAGCACTTACCGTGATATATCTCAGGCCTCTAATTGTTAACGTATTAAAGGGATCTCCGGCGTTGTTGCTTTAATCAGATCTTAAGGCGACTCTTGCTGAAGTCAATTAATTTTTTTAATTTTGGAATTGAAGAGATCTATTCAAGGCATGTAAACGAAACTCAATTTCGGCTTTTTGATTCTGATATTTTTTGTT
>Ga0075119_1000276_pt1 | contig 29340 bp, 14 predicted proteins | sample AntAceMetag02UK9_FD_69791 | JGI IMG/M metagenome (GOLD analysis project Ga0075119, IMG submission 69791) | Saline lake microbial communities from Ace Lake, Antarctica - Antarctic Ace Lake Metagenome 02UK9 | ecosystem: Environmental > Aquatic > Non-marine Saline and Alkaline > Saline | place... | reverse complement strand
ATTGAGACCAAACTGAACCAAAGACCTAGGAAAAGATATAACTTTCAATCACCTGAACAGGTATTCGCACATAAAATAAATCAAACACCAGTTTTGCACTTATAACTTGAATCCTGCCAGTGAAAGGGAACTGTATTTTGACAATGTGGATCTCGCTCAAATAGCGTTTAGCGAGATCCAATTGTTAATAATTAGAAGTGTTACTTAAAGATCAGTATTTCCGAGGTTACCACCGGCAAACCCAGAACAACTGGCACTACCATATCGCATGCTTTGTAAATCATCGTCTGAAATATTATCAATCGAAGCCTCAGCAGCATCTTTCATTAGAGAATTCCAAGATGTTGCCACTCTGATACCTGAAAAATCAACATTCTGTACGTTGACATTGGCTAGTCCTCCCGCTGAGAAAGCATCTGCTACTTCTCTTGTGAATACCATCTCTAATCCGCTATCCACATCATGAACATCAACTCCTTGATTAGTCACATCGACTAAAGCTTCCGGAGTTAATGAATCATCTTCAAATGAAGGAATCGTTTCACCCTCTTCAAATACAAATACACTTACTACATCGTTAGGATCTTCGCCTTCAAGGTCTTCCAACATTTCTACCTTTAAGACAACAGCATAAGTAGTACCAAGCACATAAGAAGTAGCTCCATATACTACAGATCCATCATCGCTCGACTTAGATACTCCAAAATGGAATCCACCAGCTCCATCATCTCTTACGTTGAGCTTCATTGCATTTAAATTCACAAACGATACATCTCCAGTGACCATTAAGATTGCATTTTTCAACACAGGTGTTTCTTCAGGAAATACTTCATTTACTTTGATCATTGTGGATAAGTACACATTGCCTGTTGTTATCTCACTACCATTATCAACAAATCTTCTTCCTATTGCGGCATTTTTAGCTTCAGTCTGGCAGTTATTGTTTCTTTGGCTCTGATTGCTACCATCGAGTGCTAGTTTCATTGTTCTACCGATTCCCGACCCAGGATAGCCAGTAAAACTTAAAGGAGCATCTCCCATAGCTATTCCAGTCATTCTTTGTTGAATTAACCATGTATCTAAAAATCCAACTCTTTCCAAACCATTGATTTTGTCTACTGACCCGTCCGCCCCGTTATAAGCACCAGCCAAACGATATCTTGCTGAAACAGGAACGATAGCACCTGTGAAGCCAGCATCTCCGTAAGTTGGAAAAGTTTCATCTACAGGAAAATCAAAATACTCTGCCCAGAAAAGCTCACCTATCGCATTTGACACAATAGCCTCGAATGAAAACGCTGCAGTTGCTTCACCAGAAGATAAAGTTACCGTACCAGTCAATGCACCAAATGCTGCAGTTGCATCAGGGGATGCTTTTACAAAAAAAGATGTTGCATCCATCGCTAAAGCTAAGGTGGTAGTAAATTCACCATCAGCCGTCGCACCAATCACAAATCCACTAGTGGCTTCTGCGTCAATAGCCGCGATAATATTTAAAGAAGTAAAAGTAATTTCAACCGCTTCTATCTGAGCCTGACCTGGAACAGCCTCGCCCAATGCTAATGCTTCATCGGATGTAGGTACGATAGATTCTCCTTCGTCATCTAGGATGGTAAGTTCGAAAGAGGCGCTCGATGTAGTGATGGAGGAGCTTTCTCCGGTTACCTCAGCCAATGTAAAAGTTATTTTACCGTTTGGAAGATTTTGGTCATCATCATTCACCATTATTTGAAGTGTTACAGTACTTGCACCTTCTGCAAATGGCACACTTATAATACCTGTTGCCTCAGCAGGAGCTGTGGAATAATTCACTCCATAAGACAAATCTTCTACAACAGCATTTACTTCTAAAGTACCTGACGCTCTAGTCGCAATTATAAACTCATAGGTCAAAGTAATCGTGGTATCTTTTTCAGTAACGGTAAGGCTACTTACGTTCGTCATTGATACTTCGTTGGGGAGATCGACTCCACCGCCAGTTTCCTCATCTTCGCCGCAACTACTAATTCCCAAAATAGAGAAAGATAGTAGTGCTAGGCATAAATTATATAAGTTTCGTTTTTTCTGCATATCGCTTAATTTTTGTTTTAATGTTGCTTTCACTCTCCAAAGTTGATTCTATTGGTATTGAGTGAGGGGGTGATTCTCTGCATTCGTCAGGTCAAATGTCTCAAATAAGTCAAAAAAAGGCGCTGACGCCCATTTTATGGTTTTTCTTTAATGGCTTATTTATGTTGAACGAAAAATATTTTTTACTATTAATCACTAAAAGTTGTAAGGTAATCTTAAACTAACGTCGCTGGTTGACATTGATTTCTCTACAATGAATAAGGCAAAGGATGTTTATGCGTCGGATGTAGCTGCTCTTTTAGCTCGGTATTCTGATGGCAAACAACCGAAGTGTTCTTGAAAGCAAGTTTTGAAATACTTATAATCATTGAACCCAGATTCATAGGCCACTTGATTCAACTTCCAGTTTTTGGAAATAATCAATTCCGCTGCTTTTTTGAGTTTTACGGAACGTATGAACCCTGTGATGGACATACCAGTCAAGGACTTAAGTTTTCGATAGAGCGTAGACTTACTCATAGCCAAACTGTCCATCAGGTTTTCAATACCAAATTCGGCATCATGAATATGGTCTTCAATAAGTGTAATGGCTCGTTGAATGAATTTTTCCTCTGTGCCTACGGCTTCTAGTTGATCTCCTGGTTCAAACCGTAGTTTATTGACAAAATACTCTCTTATTTTTGCTCTATTTTCGAGAATGCTCGCCACTCGAGTTTTTAGAACGGCTGGATGAAAAGGTTTTTTAATATAATCTTCCGCGCCCGTTTGCAGGCCACTAACTTCAAATACTGTAGACGTCCTAGCCGTCAACAATATCACTGGAATATGTGAGGTACTCACATCGCTTTTGATGGTATTACAGAAGGTAATGCCGTCCATTTCTGGCATCATTACATCACTAATAATCAGATCAGGCAGTATTTCATTGGCCACCTGCAACGCCTCTACTCCATTGGTAGCATTTACAACATTGTAATCCTCTTCTTGCATTAAGTCTGTCAAGTAGTTTCTGATCTCCATATTATCATCCACAACAAGAATTGTTGGTCTGTTAGCATTTATTACTTGTTGCTCAACAGGCGAAGGATCATTAGGTCCAAATCCTGAATCCAAGTAAGCGGTGCGATCATCACTACCTTTAAAGTCTGAAATATACTCTCCTGTTACAAAACCTTCATTTTCAATAGGAAGATAAATGGTGAATGTGGATCCTTCACCTTCTACTGAGGTCGCATTTAATAGCCCATGATGCAAGAGCACGATATTTTTAGCGAGCGAAAGGCCTATGCCACTACCCATAATTTTAGCCGATTTTGTCGTTTGAATCTGATAAAACCTCTCGAAAATTTTATCAATATCCTCCGCCTTTATTCCCATTCCTGAATCTATGACCTTGACTATACAATCATTGTCTTGTTGTGATATCATTAGTTGGATCTTACCTCCATTTTCCGAATATTTAAACGCATTGGACAATAGGTTTACCAATACAATCTCCATTTTATCCCGATCAAAGGGCAAAGCGATCCGATTAGGGTTGGCTTGGAAAGAATAATCAATATTCTTAGTCTTGGCATGACCTTTAAACGATAGAAAAACCTCTCTGGCAAAATTGGCGAAATCACCATTTGCTACTCTTAGCTGCAATAATCCATTCTCTGATTTTCTAAAATCGAGCAGCTGATTGATAAGATCGAGCAAACGACTGGCGTTCTTTTCCACGGTGGTTAACCTTTCTCTAACTTTTCCTTTGACATTTACTTCCATCAACAACTCAGTAATCGGACTTAGTATTAATGTCAGTGGTGTTCTAAACTCATGAGATATATTGGTGAAAAAGACCATTTTGGCCTCAGAAAGATCTTCTTGTTTTTCTCTTGCGATACGCTCCACTTCCCATTTCGCCTTTAGGTTCGCCTGTTTTCGAGCTATAAAATTGATTAGATAAGCTACTCCTAAAACGAAAAACGCATAGAATACATAAGCATACCAAGTAGCCCAAGTTGGTGGATTAATTGTGATGGTTTTGGAAGCAACTGCACTCCAATGAAAGCTATCTCGTGATCCTTTAACTTCAAGCTGATAAGTCCCCGCATTTAAATTGATAAAGCGAATCTCCCTGTTGTAAGACAGTTGACTCCATTGATCATCGAAACCAACCAATCTATAAGAAAAAAGAACGTTATCATCACCGAGGTAGTCAAGAGTTGCAACAGTAAATGAAATGGCTTTGTCTTCATAGTAAAATTCTATTTCGGGCGTATGCTGCAGTGACTGTGTGAAAATGATCCTATCATTGATCATTTTACCCACTTTAATAACCTCTCCGTTAATACTCAGTGTTGTAAATAAAACCTCTGGATCCGCTTGTTTGAAATTAATTTCCTTTGGGTCAAAAAATGTCAATCCATTGGTAGCCCCGAAAAGCAAATAACTTTTTTTGTTTTGCGATACGCTTTTAATATTGAATGAATGCACTGGTACACCCTCCGCCTCACCGAAATTTTCAAAGGCTTGTCTTTTAGGAATATATTTGGCCAAACCGTAAGCAGTACCCATCCAAATATTATTGTCAGCGCCTTTGATCACAGAGGTGATGAATTCATTTTTTAATCCATTCTCGATTCCATGGACTTTATAGTCTGTTACAGATGTGCCTTTTAGATCTAACTCTACCAATCCACCAGATAAGGCTATCCAAAGCTTACCTGTTTCTTGATCTAAAAACATGTCGTTGATAATGTCGCTTGGAAGAGCTTCCGTCAAAATTCCTGTTTCACTTAAGAATTTCCGGGCCTGTGCGTCGTAAACATACAATCCCTTGAAAGTACCTACCCATATGTTGCCTTCCTTATCTATCTCAAATTCACTTACTCGGTCTCCTCCTGGCCAGCCTTTAACTTTGGCTACTATAGATTCCTTAAGATCCTCAGTTATATTTTCTATAGAATACAATCCGATTTGCTGCGTACCCACCCATAGTTTTCCTGGTTCTACTGATTGTAGGGCTGTTACATTTTGCAAAATAGCTACTTGCTGCACTAGACCGTCAATAGCGTTGATTTCAATTCTAAAAAGTCCCTCTCTCGCTCCAATAAACATATAACCTCCATACTGCTTAATGAAGTTTACTTTCGAGACCGGAATATTCTCTAAGCGCCTGAGGTTGCCATTTTCGGATATGCTTACTCCTTCGCCATAGGTGCCAATCCATGTACGGCCACCATTATCGACGGTTAATGCATAGATGTTATAATCTGAAAGTGAACCCGTTTCAAAAAAATCTTCAGAGCCTCCAAAGTTGTTGACTGGCATCATTTTAACAATGCCTCCAAAGGCGGTACTAATCCAAATAATACCGTTCTTATCTAAATGAATATCTAAAATCGTCTCATAACTTGAGTTGTTGTTTTTACTAGCAAATGAGGAAGATATTAGCGAATATTTGGAAAACACAGATGCCGAAGTGTCACTTACAAATAGGCCATGACCCCATGTTCCTACAAAAACACGTCCTGCATCATCGACAACCAACGATTCAATATTAAAAGTCCTTTCAAATATCAGTGAAGTCGTGTGATAGGAATAATCATTTAAATCAAGATAGGAAACGCCGATGCGGTTGATCCCCAGCCATAGCCTTTTACGCTTGGCGTCATGATAAATGCTATTGACAAAGCCAAAAGATCCGATTTTTATCAGTCTATCTTCAGATGGATCATATTTTAGTAGGTTCTCTCCTTCCGCAATCCAAACATTCCCATAGGTGTCGGTATTGAGTACACTAATTCTGCTTTTCTTAAGATAATGCACCACACTATCCATATTATTTTTGTCAACGATGTATAGTCCATTGTTCCATGTGCCAATAAATATTTTATTATCTTTCCCTCCCGTTATACTATTGATTCTTACTGACTTGTCTTTTAATGAAGTAAATAATTGATCATTGTAATTGACAAAACGCTCGGAAATGGCGTCATAATAAGTCAATCCGCCACTCTTTGTTCCAATCCATAAATTTCCAGCATTGTCTTTGTAGACTACCTCAATATTCTCATTTTCCAGTGCTGGGGTATTGGATGGTTTGAAGACCTCAAAGCCTTTTCCGTCGTACTTATTCAGGCCACCTTCGGTAGCGATCCATTTAAACCCATAATTATCCTCTACTATGTTACTCACATAGTTATTGGATAGACCCGAGGAAACGTCTATGAAAGTCTGATTGTAGGTTTGATTATTAAATGTTTGAGCATCTAGACCATTGCTCAGCAAAAGACATAAGAATACTGTGACCAAAATAGGGTGAACGTTGTTTGGGCTCAAGCTACCTATAATCCCTATAATATATTGGAACGCTCTCAGATCTTTTAATGCATTTTTGCCGTGTCAACTTGGCGTAAATCACTTGGCTCTCTCACATTGATAGATTCATTTTTCATAAGGTCAGAATAAATTCTTCGAGTAACCATATTCCAAGATTCCGGCTCTTTCCACAATGGACTTTTCAGCTCCTGCTGCCATAGATTTAAATCGAATTCCATGACATCAACAATTTTCGGGTATTCCTTTTGAATATCTACTCGCTCTTCTTTGTCCTTTTTCAAATCATACATGACCGATATCGAATCAAGCAAAGTGATGTATTTGTAGTTTTTTGATCGAATAGTGGCCATTTCATCTTTACGCCAGAAAAGCTTGTCATGAGGGCTACCTGTTTTATCGCTGATCAAAAACGGAATCAGATCGCTTCCATCAAGGGCAGGCTGATCATCCCAAAATGATGCTGCAGTTTTATAAATATCCATGGATGATGACAACCCCGAGAATTGCTTTTCCGCGGGAAGCGTACCATTCCATGTCACTGTAAATGGTATTCTTGTTCCTCCTTCAAATTGATTGCCTTTCCAACCTTTGAATGGTGCAACACTTGAATTATTGTTATGTGCTCCCCCATTATCACTTAGGAAAAATATCAGCGTATTATCATAAATCCCTTGTTCTTTTAACGTTGAAATCACTTTTCCTACCGCCTCATCCATGGACCAAAGCATGGCGGCATAAACGGGGCGTTTGTGATCAGGGCCAAACATTTCTATGACCTCCGCCTTAGCGTGCATCGGCGTATGGGGTGCATTAAAAGACAAATACATAAAAAATGGATTATCTTCTTTCGCGGTTCTCTGAATGTATTCTGAGGCCTTTATTCCTATTTCATCGGTCAAATAACCTTGTAACTTTCCCCATTGTCCATTTTCTTGTATTGCGCTTGACTTGCCAGCGAAATCCTGCGATTCAGAAGGAAAATAGCTTCTCCCTCCTGCTAAGAATCCCCAAAAATAATCGAACCCATTTTTCAGTGGATGCTGATGTGATGCCTCTCCTAAATGCCATTTTCCGAATATTGAAGTATTGTAATTCTTACTTTTTAGGAATTCTGCAATAGTCACTTGCGCCGAGTCGAATGCTGTCGTTTGATTGGGTTCTAGGTTACATTCATGACCGAATCGCTGCTGATATTTTCCGGTAAGAATACCTGCACGACTTGGACTGCATACGGAAGCTGTGACGTGAGCATCCGTAAATATGGTTCCCTCTTTTGCTAACTGATCTAAATTTGGCGTTTTGATATCTTGGCTACCCATAAAACCAAAGTCAGCATAACCAGCATCATCTGCCAATATAATGATAACATTAGGGTTCTTATTTTCTTTTTCATTCGAATTATTTCCCGAATCGATCTTATCAGAGCAGCCAGATGTCACAATTGCAAGTCCTACAAATGTGAGTACTGCAAAAAATATCAAATGTTTGGAATTCCGTTTATTCACCTCTCATTGGTTTCATTTAAAATCTTCTCAAATCTATTGTTTGAGCCTTCGAAAATGGAGGTGCATTAAGTCTTTGACTAGGGTATATAGATCAAAAGATAATTTTAAAGGCTCCAAAAGCCGTATTCTTGATGAGAGGGCTATTTTTATGCTATTCTACTAACCTAATTATGTAATCCTATCGATTGTCTAAACCTTGAATAACAAACTACCCATTAATTTCAAAATAACTTTGACGCTTTTGAGATGGTGAGAATAGGGAGATAGCACACTCTCAGAAAAGTACCATAAGTACCTTAATCAAAAAGCACTAGTCTATATTCTGATAGACTCTAACATAATCAACTTCAAAGGTTTTCGGGAATGAAGTATCATCTGGATAGCCCCCATGTTCCCCTATAGCCATGTTCAATAAAATATAATGCGGCTGTCTGAATGGGTTAAATCCTTCAAGGTTAGTTTTCTCCTCTAATGCGGTAACGTTGATGAGTTCGTCATCAAGGTAGAGATGAATGTACGCTTCCGTCCAATTCATTTTCCAAATATGAAATTCATTCGGCCAATTCGGGTTTTTCTTTAGCAAATCGGTAAGTTTCAATTTAGTAGAATTCCAAATTGGCTTATTTCCTTCCTTCAAACTGTAGGCCGTATTGGCCAGTATTTTGGCCTCTCCATCATGTCTGTAAAACTCCATCATATCAATTTCACCACAAGCTGGCCATTTTCGTTCCTTGCCAATAAGCCAAATTGCTGGCCATAAACCCATAGAAGTGTCAATTTTGGCTTTGACTTCCATAATCCCGTATTGAAAGGAAAAGTGATCCTTGGTTTTAATACAACTTGAAGTATAATCTGCCTGATTTCTGCTTTTCTTCCAGCTCTCGTGCCCCGCCTCGTAGCTTGAGTTTATCACCTTCTCTCTTCTGGCCTCAATGATCAACTTATCATCTTTGATTGTGGCGTTCTGATTGGTATACCACTGAAGTTCTTTATTTCTAACAAAGCCTTCCTCAAATTGCCATTTATTTTTGGTCGGCGTTTCCCCAAAATTAAATTCCTCGGACCATGCCAGCTTATACCCATCAGGCATACTATTTTGGATATCCTTGTAGGTTTTCCTATCCTCAAGACCTAAGAAAATTGGATCCGGCAAAGAATCCCTCCACGAACGGTGACTTTTTAACAGTTCTGTTAATCTAGCGGAACTATTAATGGGCTTTTTCTCACTTTTATCCTTAGACAAGTCAAATGCTTCATTGACTGCTTTATCTTCTTTCACGACTTTGAAATCCCCAATTCTCGTGCTATAATCATTGTTTCCCATATCTAGCCAATGCAGTGCAAGGTGGGGAACGCCTTTCTTTGATCTATTGAGAAATGGAAGGAGATCTACGCCATCAAGTTCATTTTTTGCCTCAACATTTACATTGGCACAAACCGTGGCAAAAATATCAAATGATATGACTGGCTGCTTATAAACACTTCCAGCTTTAATTTTCGATGGCCATTTCATTGCAAATGGCACGCGAATGCCTCCTTCGTACATACTCCCTTTACCTGCCCGAAGAACGCCATTATCAGAAGCATTGTGATGCTCAGGCCCGCCATTGTCCGATAAAAAAACAACGAGCGTATTTTTATCAAGCTTTAGCTCTTCCAGCTTATTTAAAACGGTACCAATTCCATCGTCCATAGCACTGACCATGGCTGCATAGGTTCTTCTTTTTTTGTCTTTAATATCTTGAAACCGATTTAAATACGCTTCTGTGGCTTGCATGGGGCCATGTGGCGCATTATAGGCTAAATAAAGAAAAAAGGGCTTTTCCCTATTTTGATCAATAAAATTAACAGCTTCCCTACTCAGCGCATCCGTGAGATATTCTGTCTCCTCCACTGGGGCGTTATTCATCAAAAGCTTCGTTAAATACCAATCCCAATCTTTTTTCACTTCAGACAAATCATTGAGCACGTACTCTTCCGGAAAGTACCTATGCCCTCCGGATAAAAAACCAAAGAAATGATCAAAACCCCTTTTATCTGGCTTCAAAGATTCATGTGTACCTAAATGCCATTTCCCAATGATAGCGTTCGTATAGCCTACTGTTCTTAACTCAGTGGCCAATGTCCGTTCTGTTAAAGGCAAACCCATAGTCGCATCATTTGGCGCTATAATTGGGTTGGTGGAATAGCCAAACCTATTCTGATATCGACCTGTAATCAACCCAGCACGGCTAGGCCCACAAACCGAATAGGTAACATATCCATCGGTGAATTTGACGCCATCTTCCGCTATTCGATCAATATTTGGGGTTGGGATTTCTTTTGAACCATTAAAACCCACATCGGCATAGCCGAGATCATCTGCCAAAATAACAATGACATTTGGCCTATCCTGAGCAATGACTCTATAGACGAAAATCAAAAAAATGAGTACAAAAAACGTTTGATTAAGCATATGTCAAATTATTCAAAAATACAAGTTCAGCTCTCTTCCGATTTCGGCCTAAAGCGACCATTTGTCTATCCATTTTATCACTGGTTCATCATCTTCAATTTCTATTGGTAGCCACACATAGCCACTTTTTTTCAGAGAATCAGGATACCAACGATCCGCCATGAACACGTATTTACCATTGACCCATTGAACGTAGGTGCTTTGCGCATCAAAGGTAGCGTTGCGTTGCTCCTTGGAACCTATCACTGGGTTTCCTATCATTTCCCATTGGCCCATAATATTGTCGGCTACTGATAACCTAGCAGCATTTGGTTTCCATCCTGTGCAGCCAGAAGTAACCATATAATGTTTTTCATTGTGTTTAAAGATCGCTGGTGCTTCATTGTGCCCACCCGGCAGCACCCTAATATAATTATCAGTGAAATCTAAATAATCATTGGTAAGTGCTGAAATATGCAACGTGCGGTTCTCTTCCGCCGAATGTATATGATAGGCTTTTTCACCTTCTTGATAAAGGGTCATGTCTCTTGACATTTGACCGCCATCCAGATCTCTATGTAATAATAAACCTTCCTTAACAGCCTGAAGATAACTGGGATCACTCACTTGTATGTTTTCATCAAACACTTTTTGCTTTAAGGAATCAGGATAATTTGCTGGCCAACTAGCAGCATTTGGCCGAATACTCTTGATATATTGAAACGGCCCTATGGCCGCATCTGCAACAGCAAGACCTGTTAGTGCTGCTCTATATCCTTGATTGGCCAACTCATGATGAAACCACATGACATACTTGTCGGTTAATTTATTGTACAATACCTTGGGTCTTTCGGTAATTGAACCTCGCCGAAGCATACTCGTAGTATCATCGAGCGTTTGCAAAACAATCCCTTCAAATCTCCAATTAGCCATATCATCGCTCGAATAACAACCCACACCGTAAGATTCAGTTTTGAGGTTATCTACGCGATATTCACCGTATAAATAATAGCGATTATCTTTTTTTAAAATACCTCCACCATGAGCATTGACAGGCAAGCCATTAATGTCATAGATCATTTCGCCTGGATAAATATTATTCTCTCTTGGCGAGCAATTAGTCAAAACTATTAAAATGATCAATCCTAAAAATGCTAAGTGTATTGTTCTCAAAGTGGTATCGTTTATTAAATGAATTTGATTCCCACCTTGTGGGTCTTATATATATATATAGTCTAATTAGTGTCTGTCTGTCCGTAGTGTAAGAGTCTGATTCAAAATGTTCAAGATCGAGGCTTACAACAGAGAAAAAAATGATGCCGCCACGGAATGGGTTCCTTTCGAAAATCGGTCCGCCGAAGCGGAATGTTTTTTCAACGAGCGTAACGAAGAGGTCAGGCATTATGGACAGACGCTAATTAGCAGGCCATAGACTTCAGCTCTGATACTTTTCAATGCACTTATTTGTGTAATTATCTCATGGATTCCACGTAATGAATATCGAAAAGTGCTGAAAAGAAAATTGTGTTTAGTCATGCGTGATGATTTTTCGAATAATGACACCTTTCGAAGTGATGATTTTGATAATGAATAATCCATTTAGATTAAAATCAACCTGTCCTTCGCCATGACGTAAAGAAATGTCTGCATATGTCTTTATCCTTTTTCCTCCAATATCCAATATATGTATCTCCGCTTTTTCTACTTGGTCAGCTAGCTGAAATTTGAGCAAATCATTGGTTACAAAAATTGTACAATCCTTTGTTGTTACTTCATGCAGCATCAATACATCCCTACGTGATATGGCCAATTGAAATCGTGCATTGTCCTTTTCAGCGCCCATCTCAAACCGATAAATATTGCTTAGCAGATTGACGGATGTATTTAAAACATTATCAACTAAATAAACGGAGTGCTCCTCTAAGCCACCTTCGCTTAGCTGTAGTTCAAACCAACCTTCCAAAACGCTTTCGATATTTAGCTCAATAATGACCGCTTCCAAATTATCAGGCAATCCTTGAATCGCCAACTCTTCTCCTTCTAGCACCGTACTTATTTTCAATGGACTTTTGCTTTGAATTACCGGAGCATCATATTTTTGATCGATCTTCATGGTCGCATCTTTCCTGAGACCTATGAGGCAATCGCTGTAATAATTTTGGTTAGACAATGATATTCGTAAAGTATTGCTTTGAGAAACCTCTTTTCTGTAAAAGGAAGACCCGTCGTTTTTACCTGCTACCATCATCTCTGGTGTGAACTTAAAGTCCGCCTGCTTAATGACCTTGACAAAAAAGCCTTGCATAGAACGAATGCCATCATCCCAGCTGTTTTCACGGCCATTCACACTTATTCTTGTCGCCCCCAGATCATTAATCACGATGTAATCATTACTAGACCTTTGACCCATGTCTGATCCTCCATCGTCCCAGATATAAATGGTCTCTGATGCCAATAAGGCACTGTTTCCAGCCATCAATGCGTCGAAATCTAACGACGAAGTGTAAGGATTGGCTATTAAATTGAAACCGGCATTTGAACCGTCGCTATCATTGTAAACCATTGAATGATTGACCGTTCCGGTATTAGGTGTACCTGTAAAAGTAATGGTGCCTGAAGAAGCGGAAAAGAACGCATCGCTTGGGATCATGGGAATTCCTAATACTGGAGTGAAACGATCGCTCCCATCTGTCCCAAAGGCTTGATTTTCATCATACGCATAAACGGGGCTTCCCAAATTTGCCGTATTACTTGAAGTTATTGGCGAGCCAACTACGCTGTACTTTCCTGAGTTTGATGAAAATGTAGTTGTTCTTGAAAAACGATGATTGCTGCCTGTGGCGATTCCTTTTAGCAATAGGGATGCGCCAAAAGTAACATCAGCATATCCCATGTTGGCCGTCAAATTTTCTAATACCGTCAGATTGGCCGTGCCATTCAATGTGAGTAAAGCACCATCTTCAATCTCCAAGTTATTTACCAAATACTCCCCTTGAGTGATAGAAGGCATATTGGCCGTTTGCGAAATGATTACGTTGTTGCTTCCGTCGGGCACAAATCCTAAGTCCCAGTTAGTGCCCTTGTTCCAATCCGTATCGATAGTTCCGAGCCATTTAACATAAGACCCTCCTTCTGCTATACTTAAGCCTACATCATCCAAAAACCACAAAGGCTGCCCCGGAGGCTTATAGAATTGAATTTTTATTGAGTCAACATCGGCAGGAACGACAAAACTAACATCGACTAATTCATATTGCGTTGCTGTGGGAATTGGTTCGGTCAAGAGTACGTTTCCGGCTGGATGATCCAAAATTCTGACATTCATTTGAGCTGTGGGTGCGGCATTCCATTGTGAATAAAATGATACCTCATATTTTCGATTTGGCTCCACCGCTTCCTCACGAAAAAGACTACCATCCCCTGATGAAATACGACCTGCGGTACTTTCAGTTCGCACATTTCCACCAGTTAGCACTGCATTGTTATAGCCTTTCCAAAAGTCTATATTACCATTTTCGAAATCACCATTGATCAGCAGATTTCCATCAGCCTTGTTGAACCCATATCTAAAATCCATGCTGTTTTTAGCCGCATAAGTATTTTCTGACATAGAAGCCGAGGACACAAGGTCACGATAATATGTACCGATGTTGGTGTAGTTTCCATCGGTATCATAATAGTCAGCCACTCCCGAGTTTGGCTGAAACCAAGCATATCGCTCCACATAATCTAGCGTTTCAAGGAAAGGCAAAGCCAATTGCATAAAAGCCAAATTTGTGGCATTGGATCGGTTAGGGTTGGCATTGAACTCCGTGATCCAAATAGGCATATTATACAAATCATGTACATTTTTAAGATAGATTTTGAATCTATTGAAAATTACTGTCGCGCTGTGGTGAGGGTTAGCTTCAGGGTTGCTGCCCCAGTCATACCAATGTACGCCGATCACATCTACTCTTCCATCGAGCACTATTGTTTTGTCATACCATTCTTTAAGCCAGCCGAATGGTGCATTTTCCCGACCTGAAGGAGAGACCATTCTCAACCCAGTTTTGGGTAAGTTGAGATATGCGGCTGCCGCCACATCTGTTTTACACAAATCTCCATATTGACCCGACTGCCCTTCGCAATGATCGCTTTCGTTGAAAGCCAATGCGTGGGTTGATTTATATTTCCCTATAAAAAGTTGTATATCTGAATCTGAGTCTATAGCATTTGTGCCCCAAGCCATAGGTGCATATTCTTCTGCCAATGATGAGTTCCCATTGCTGCCCCATTGATAAAACCACGTTTCATTTAAACCTTTACTCGTCCCTCCGATACCTTTTTTCGATACCCAGTTCCACGGTATGAGTCTGATAAAGGAGACATTATTTTGAAGATACGCTGGTAGCTCATTGATGACCAAGTCAGTTTCCGAAGCAATAAAGTTCTTACTCTTCCCCGAGCCGTCTTCATTGGTAGCAAGTACCAATGAAAATCCTCTTTTTAGAGTAAATGACTTCATCTTATTATTCATAAAAGCTGGAATACTTTTTCCTTGATGAATAGTTCCAACATCTACTTTCACAGATTGCCCAGCTTGGTTTGATTGGCTGAAAATGGTCAATGGAGAAACTGTAGACAAGCCACTTCTAATTACTGTCCCAGAAAGATAATAATTGTCGAATCTAATGTTGGAAGGGAAGTTAGCCGTAGCACCATTAATTTTTAACTGTGAAACGTAATCAGCGTAAACGACTGAGCTGTTTTTATTTAAAAACCTGACCCAGCCAATGCCAGAATAAAAATCGATTACCGCATTATTTTGAATCGGATCTGCATCGGCTAAATCTACATATGCTTTTTCTTCAATAATGAGTTTACCTCCGCCAATGGCATTGGCTTTTAGTGAAACATTATTCAAAGTGAGCGTTCCTGTTCCGAGTTGAATTATTCCTTCCGCAGAAAGGTTTTGAACAGCATTTGAAATTTCAAGATTGAAGTTTATGTTTTTTGAAGGATCAATTGAACCTAAGGCAGGTGAAGAACCTGTACTACTATCAACCCAATTCGTCTCCTCGAAAAAAAGATTATTCGTAGTACCTACCCATCTCACTTGTCCTATCCCTTGATAAGAAATAGAAACAAGTAATAGCAATACAAAAATTCGAACTGTTAGATTCATATAATAGCCTTGGTCAGATCAAATCGTTTGATAAATAATTATCAAGTATTTCAATCAGGTCAAAGATCTACGAATCGACTCACCTTTGAGGGGGTGAATAAATCAATCAGTGGGGTAAATAACGCAAATGAGTATATTCCTACTAATCAATAACCTCGGAGCGAGTTCACGAGGTATGATGTTGGATGATCATGTGTTATTCGATGCGAGTATCGGGAAATAAACCCCACAGTGTGAGATTTAAATTTCCTGAGTCGTACTTATTTTAACCTATTATACATTTTCACTTTATAAACGCCCGGGGTATAAATAGTATTAACATTACCCGGAGAATAAACGAATTGATCTCCACCAGACACATCCAAATTGGTTTCTTGAAATTCAAATTTCGCATTGAGCTTCACCTCTCTACCGAAGACACGAAGCAGTTCATTGTGATAAGTTTCATCACCATTGAGCCATCTGCCTTCTACCCACTCTCCATCAACAAATCTTCCTTCAAGGACTTGATCAATGTAGGCGATTTGTTTTCCTTTCGTTTGAGATATGGTGGCCTTATAGTTCATCCCTACAAATAAGAATTCCTGATCTTGAGTTTGAATAACCAGTCCAAAAGACGGATCATTGGTATTCTGAATTTTTAAAGAAATATTATATCCACCAAGTTCAAAACTCACATCTTGTTCCTCTTTAGTCAAGTGAACCCCTCTCATTTTACCCGATCCTTGATATTTGGTGATGATCGGAATTAATTCCTTTAGCACTTCATATGACTTGCTATACACTATATCTCCAGCAGCATCTTCTATTCCAAATGGCGAAAAACAAATGGCGTCATGCTCAGCGAATGCATAAAAAGCCCTGGCCGGATCAAGAGATGATTCTGGCACTAAGAGTGGATTGTCCTCTCTATCATACATCGCATATATTTCCTTATAATTTGGTAGGTATATATCAGGACAAATGATATCGATACTAGGTGCAGCCGCTTTGTAGATATCCATGACTCTGGAAACAGGCCCTCCATTAGGATAAACACCAGGAAGGTCTTCCGTATTTTGAACGATCCATGCATTCACAAACATGGGCAAATCATATTCTTTGCACCCCTGTTCTGCTACGTAATTCATATAACTAGCATAATGCCAAGCCATAAAAAACTCTTTTGATTGTGGGTTATTACCAAATACTGTTTCCCATGTTCCTGACGTTTTATTGCCTGCTGCAGCCCAAACGGAACTAACCTCCTCTTTAAGGTTCTTCTTATTCTCTTTGAGATAAGTCAAAAGTGATTGCGGCACATTCTGCTTTTTATATTTATCCAAGACCCATTTATTATAGTCTATATCTTGAAAGATGCCCACCTCGTTTTCTGGCTGCATCATGATCACGGTGTTATTTTTATCTACTTGCTTGATCCGTTTCATCATAGCCGCAAAAGCTTTCGCATCCGCTTTCATAGAGGTCTCACTGAAAACCGAAAGCGTCTCGGTGAGCTGACCTTCCTTACTCTTTACACGTGGAAACCTCTTGGTGTCCTTTTTTACCCATGAAGGAATGTAACTCGACTGACCATTTTTCCATGATGCAAACCAGATAATGACCAATTTTAAGTCATTCTTCTCCGCTTCACTGATGAGGTAGTCAACTAATTCATAATCAAATTTCCCTTCTTCCGGCTCAAATTGATCCCATGAAACGGAAGCTAATACAGTATTCAGATTCAAGCTTTTAAGCTTAGGCCAAACCTGCTTCAGATACTCAACAGAAGACGCTGAGGAGTTGTGGAGTTCTCCAGCTATCATGATGAATGGCGTTCCATCAACAATTAGTTGATTGTTCTTAAGGTATGGTATACGCTCTGCCTGACTGAATATGGCGGTAGATACAAGCATTAATAATGCTGCGATACAGTTTTTCATTGTATTGGGTTTATTGTTAAAGGAATACTAATGATGAAATGACACCACTTCAATCCATTTTTCTGATGCATACCATAAATAATCATGGACCGCTTTATCTATCTGAACATTCTCCGCTATGAGTATTGATGGCCACCATTTAATCTGAAAATGAATCAATTAGCAAATCAAGTGCTTGCGATACCGCAGGATCTTTAAGGAATAGTTCTCCAATCAAATTGTCCTCTACCTGTTCTATTGCCAATATGACCGGCCCAATGTTGATATCGAAAGGGTCCCAGTTTGGAGAAATGGTCATTCCATCCTCTAAACTATTGACACGAACATTGTCTGGTAAACCTAAATATTCATGATAATAACCCATGGCAACATATTCTCTCAAGCCGAAGAGCGCCTTTTCATAAGTGAAGGGAAGTGCCAAGGCAGCACCATAGGGTGCTGGAGAAATCTGAATTACACTTCCGCTTGTCCCTCGAATGGAGCCACCCTGATTACTGATGTACTTATTCCAGTACTGAAAATTCTCTTCATCTATATTGCTCATAGTCGCGCAGGCGGTAAGCCCCATAAGTGGCCGACCAAAAGCTGACATACTGGTTGTCGCATCATTGTTATAGGCAGCTTCGGAGTTTGATTTGAAAGGCTCTACAGCACCTGTCCATAACTGTATCCAGTTGTAAGTAAATCCTGCACCAAACCAACTTGGATAATACCCTTCTTTTTCTTCCCTGACAATTGCGTCAAAAATAGAAGCGTCCAAGTGACCGGACGCTACAGCTTCGAGGTAAACTAATTCCGTTTCCTCTGAAAAAGCCAATGCCCATCGATAATCATTTCTCTCTCCTGTTTGGCCATTAAAACCCATGGCTATTTTATCTTGCTCGTCTAAAGCGACCGTCCAATCGGGTCGTGCCAATAGCTCATCTGCAATCGCCAAGATCTCCGCATCATTTGCATAATATTGTTTTACTACTCTAATTCCAGCAGCACACATAACCCAATCAATGGTACTTACATCTGGCCGGAAAGAGGATCCATCAGGGCTAAAATAATGATGTGGAAATCCATGCCATCCACCACTGCCGTCAAACCAGTTTTGGGCTTGCTGCCATTTCAACATTCGGGTAATTCTGTCTTTCACGACAGCAGCTTCCATCAATCCTTCTTTCTCCGCGATTAAATAAATAGCATAAGAAAAACCAATACCAGAAAGTGATATTTCATCATCTGCGAGTGCTGACTCCAAGACGACACCTTGGTCAGATCCAATATCTTTATAGTTCCAATCAAAAAAATTGAAAGACGCAGATTTGAGCCATTGAAGGAATTCCTCATCAGATTCTGGTGGTGTAAATCGCGTTGTTGAACCATCCATCAAATAGATATCATCAATAGCAAATCCACCTGCGCTCAAAGTATCGGTGGTGACTTGTTCTGTTTTTTTAATATTGAAATGAAGCGCCTTTATGTTACTCGATGTTATATCAAGCTGATAGGAAGCAAACACCTCTTTTTCTAAAGTAAAAGTCTTACTGGTTAACACATTTCCCGCAAGATCTATAGCCTCTAAGGTCAACTCCATTGGTGCGTCGATCGCTTTCGCATTGAAGCGAACACCCGTCACCTTATCCCCTATTGCTTGTGGCAATGGCACATTATCAAACAATGTGGCAAAAGTTGCTATTCTAAATCCAGCAAAACCCTCCTCAGGTAGCGATGTAAAAGAACATGTCAAAAATGGATTATCTGCTAAAAATGCCCTGGAAAATTCAGCATTAACCTCTCTTGAGCTTTCCAAAACTCTCAATTGTGTATTGAATTCAGACCAGAACTTCCTACCCTGATCTGCAGTATATAGCGGAATACCTATGTTATAAGTGGTTGAATCTACCTTTGATGTTGTATCCGTAACTACAACTAAAATAGGATCCTCCTCCTCTTGTTCTAGTATCGGATCGTCCTTACAACTCACCAGAAAAAAGGTGCTTAAGAAAGTAAAGTATATCAACAACATATTTCTAAGAGTCACTAAAAGCTTATGCATTTTATTATTGAATTTATGAGAGAACCTAAGACTAAAAGGGAAAAATTAATATCCGGGATTCTGAACCCAGTCGGTCTTATTGATCTCTTCAATCGGAATTGGGAAAAGATTATGACTTACTGGAAAACTACGCTTCTGTTGGGTAAAATACCTGTATAATTTTTCGCCAGAATCCGCATCTTTGATCACTTCCAAGCCGATAGCATCCTTGGCAAAATCGATTTCTGCGTCGAGCCAACGACGAGCATCGTACCATCTGTTCCCTTCAAAGGCCAATTCGACCATTCGCTCATGTTTGATTTTTTCTAACATATCGCTCCCTAATTGTGAGGATTGTATAGCAGGCATATTGACTCCTGGTCTGCTTCTCACTCGGTCTACATATTCTGCAGCCAAACCGAGATTACCAAGATGATACTGTGCCTCGGCATAAGTCAAATAAAATTCTGCAAGTCTCATATACACCCAAGGGGTTGTTGCTGCCAACTCGTTTTCTGGTGTCCAATTTAAATCCAGCCCTTTTCGAATTGTATGATCTATGAGCGCTCCATTCCACCAACTTTCCACGTCTTCACATCGGCTGTCCATGCCACACTCCCAGAACTCTACTTCTCTGTTATTGATCATCGCTCCATCGTGAAGTATAGAAAAATCAAGCCTTGGATCTCTATTTAAGTAAGGATTGCTAGCATCAAAAGCCGTAGCGTTTGGATTTAATATTGGCACCAGATTATCTTCAGCACCTGTGTAAGCTAAAACCGGAATTTCCCCCGACAATGTTTCGTATTGATCTACGAGATTCATCAACGGATTGTCACTAGCCCAACCGCCACTTCCATTTGGAAGTCTCCACTCTTCAATATTATGTCCTCCAGTAGGCACATAATAACCTTCCAAAAACGATTGTCCTGGACCTACCCTACCGATAAACTGTTTTGCGAAAATGATTTCAGGATCACTCACATTCAAGAACAAGCCATTATAATCTGAGGATAGGGAGTAAACATTCAAATCAAAAAGTGCTTCACAAGCCTCTGCCACTTTTTGCCATTTCTCAGGATCTGTTGGTCCAAATAATGGGCTTGCTCCATAAAGCAAAGCTCGTGCTCGAAGAGCCAAAGCGGCCCCTCGTGTGGCTCTTCCAAAATCACCATCGATATGCGTCGTTGGTAAAAACTCAGCAGCCTCTTTCAGTTCTTGATCAACAAAGTCAACAATATCTTCAACGCTGGAACGCGCGATGACTTGATCGGCGTTTGCAAGCAGTATCGTATTTTCTAACAAAGGCACTTCTCCATATCTCGAAAAAAGTTCTGTATAAAACCAAGCTCTCAGGTACTTCACCTCCGCGGTTAACTGGGTTGTTCTGGTAGAATCTCCGATCTCAGGATTTACATTTTCCAAAAAGATATTCAGATTACGAATAGCCGCATAAGCTTGAAACCAAAAGCCTCCAAACAGGTGCATGTTAATAGGTGTTATTTCTCCTTGGGTGTACTTATTGGTCAGTCGTGATCCTTGATGAATTTGATAAGACTCATCCGTCAAAGTTGTCAACCTTAAACCGCCGGCCCATAGTACATATCCATGAGGCAGCTCTTCATATCTTGAATTGACGAAGAGTTCCATCAATGCTGGGTCCTTCCAAACAGCCACATCAGACACTGCATCAAGAGGCTGAACATCTAATATCTCCGTACATGATAAACAGAAAGTACATCCGAGTAAAATAATTATTCTTAGGGTTTTCATTTCGGGGTGGTTTAAAATGTGGCTGAAAGTCCAGTAGTGAACATGCGCTGTTGTGGATAATACCAACCTGTGTCGGATCTGCTCTCAGGGTCGTAAAGCTTTACAGAATCATAAATAAACCCGAGATTAAAGACGCTGGCGAAAACTCTAAAATTAGACATTCGAACTTTTTCAGAAAACTTTTTTGGCACTGTATAGGCCAATTCTACATTTTTAATTCTTAAAAAATCATTTTCTCTTACCCACTGGGTAGATACATTCTGTATGCTACTGCTCGACATATCCCAGGCAGCAGGACTTTGGGCATTGGGTGTTTCCTCTGCCGAAATCCATCGATTTTCGAAATACCAAGCGTCCTGATTGACGTCCCAAGGTCGATAGATGGTACTTGCTCCTTCTTGCCCCTGAAAAAAGGCGTTTAACTCGAAACCCTTCCAACTGGCGCCTAAGTTGAAGCCAAAAACAATCCTTGGTGTAGGTCCTTGAGGGAGTAAAATTCTGTCGTCAGCATTGAGCAGCCCGTCATCATTGACATCTGTAAAACGAACGTCTCCCGGTTTTGCATCTGGGAAGTGCGCTTCACTGTCGATTTCCTCTTGACTGTTATATATTCCGTTGGCTTGGTATACCAACAGATAATCTATTGGACTACCTTCTACTTTTTGATAAGAAGGTACAAAAGGAGATTCATCGATATAAATAATCTCGTTTTTCGCATAAGTGAATTGACCACCGATACGGTACTCAAAATTCTTGGATACTCTTTTGCGATGCAGCGCGGACAGCTCTATTCCGCTATTTTTTGTTCTTCCTATATTCTCATTTGGTAGCTGAATACCTGTATAAATAGGTACAGAAGCATTTCTTGTAGCCAAAATATCTGACCGCTCTTCGTAAAAAGCATCTACGGTAAAGTCAAGTAGGCCGTTAGCGAAAGAAACATCAATCCCAAGATTGGTTTTCTGTGCTGTTTCCCATGTAATACCAGTATTAGGTACGGTATTAGGTGTAAGTCCTGTAGATAATTCAGGTGATTGCCCAAATACAGCACCATTATCTACGTCATAAAGTTGGAGGTATTGAAACAAAGCAGGATTGTTGTTTCGATCCAAAACTCTATCGTTACCAACCAAGCCCCATGATCCTCTCACCTTTAGTTCATCAATAAACCCTAGATTCCAAAAAGATTCATCGGATACTCTCCAGCCTATTGACGCACCTGGGAAAACACCAAATCGCGTGTTGGTTGGGAAGTTTTGTGAGGCATCTCTGCGAAGAGAAAATTCAAGTAAATATTTACCGCTATATCCATAATTGACTCTACCGAAATAATTGACTCGTGCAGATTGCCGGCCTTTTCCATCGTTGAGTTGATCAACAGCTGACCCTGTAAATAAGAAAGGCAAATCTTCCGAAACGAGATTGATTCTGGAAGCAGCTATATATTCTCCCTCCACCTCGTTTTGCTCATACGCAACAAATGCGCTTATGGAGTGCTTGCCAAACACTCTGGAATAATTGACTCTGGCATGGTAAGTTTGACTTAGCTCTTCATCAAATTGCTGAAAAAGGCCTACACTGCCTGTCTCCTCTCTAAGATTTTCATAAACGCCATCACCATTTAAAAAGTAATTATCATAAGGTTTATTTAACTCTTCTCGTTTCTCATTAATGATATCTATTGCTCCAAAACCAGTTATTGATAATCCTTTTACCCATTCGTCCAAGTTAAGCTTCACATTTAGCTTGTTATTAAAAACCTGCCTCCTAGATGACGCTATGCCATTAAGTCCGTTGATGGTTGGCAGTATGTTGCCTTTGCTGGTTTTTCTCAGCAAGCCATTATCGTAAAATGGGCTTTCGAAAGGGGCCATGGTATATATACCTCTAATGGCATCTGCTGTAGCTTCTTGATCTTTTCGTCCAGTTCTATTTTCAAATCTTCCGGCCAAGTCCAATCCAATATTAAGAAAGGACGTTGCTTGGATATCTATGTTCGATCTCAGGTTATTCTGGTTATAACCAAACTCTGATCCCTTATAAATAGCATCTTGATACAAATGCTGACCTGAGATATAATATTGAACATTATCTGAGCCCCCAGATATATTGAGACTATGTTGATACTGTGGCGACCATTCGTCGGTCGTTTCTTTCCACCAATCGGTATTTCCCCAGGTTTGAGGATCATTCTCCCCATTTCGATAATCATCAATTACGTTTTTATAGATCTCTGGTCGACTATTACGTGCATTTTGCTCATCGATCCATGTCAGATATTGTACGGCATCCATCAGATGCTGTCTTCTTGCAGGTTGGGTATAAGCAAAAGAATTATTGTAAGTAAAGCGGGGTTTCCCTTTTACCCCTCTTTTTGTAGTCACCAAAATAACTCCATTGGCTGCCTGCGCTCCATATATAGCAGCAGATGCATCTTTCAATACCGATATACTCTCAATGTCATCAGGATTTAACCTTTCAAAACTCCCTCGATTAGCAACACCATCTATAACGAATAAGGGAGAAGCGTCACCAAGTGTGGACTTACCTCGAATAAGAATTTCCATATTTTCCTGTCCTGGTTGGCCTCCACGTGCATTTACTACCAGGCCTGGTATTCGACCAGCAAGATTATTCGCCACATTGGCCGTCTTCGTTTGCATCAGTTCTTTACTGTCAATTTGGGCTACCGCACCTGTGATTGACTCCTTTTTTTGCTGACCATATCCGACGACAACTACTTCGTCAAGCGCTTCTAAATCAAACGACAATGTGACTGACACGGAAGTTTCCTTGGAACTTACTATGACTTCTTGGGTCTGATAACCTATAAAAGAAACGACTAATACTTGATCACCATCTTCGGGTACTTCGAGTGAAAATAACCCTATCACATCTGTGATTGTTCCCTGAGAGGTACCCTTTAATAGAATGGTTGCACCTGGCAAACCCTCACCAGTTTCATCTAGAATATAACCTTGCAGGAGCCGGGGATCCTCTTCAATGATTGGTTCCGTTTTCTCATCTGTATTTCGCACATTCACCATATTGCCAATTCTTTTGAATTGCAACTTTCCACTTTTTGATATGGTTAATAGTATGCTGTAAGCGGACTTGTGGGTTGATGATTTTAGCTCTATTTGTTCATTTAATGCATCTTTAATATCACGGCTGTGATAAGAAAATGTTAATTCAGTTTGACCTTCGACGAGCTTGAAAACTTCCAATACTGAATATTTACCAACAATATTTAGTTTCATTTGGCTCAATGATACTGATTGTCCAGAGGATGTATTGGCGAACACGCCAACAATAAATATGAATTGAAAGAAAGCAAATCTCATCAGGTACCAAAGTATTCGTCCTGATCTTAATTTAATCATTTTTTAGTGTTTTTAAGTATCGATAATGGCGGGATGTCAAAAGGTTATTGTTACTGTTTCTTTTAGTATATTATATTCAAAATCCCTCACTGAACTCATATTTAAGAGCACATTATCCAAGCTTTTATTAGTGAAAATACCTGTATAAGACCAATCGATGGCGGCTGGTTTGTTCGTTATCTTAATCGATTTACCATACCACTTTTCAAGTCTCCTTGTAACTTCCTCAAAAGAAGCATTGTTGAAGATCAAATTTCCCTCGATCCAGCCCAAGATATATTGTTCATCAAATGAATTGATTTCAAATCCATCGTTCTGAGCTGTCAAGTCTGCCTTTTGGCCAGGTTTAAGGAGTACCATGCCATCTTTCAAATTGGTAGAAACTTGAACACTCCCTTCGATCAATGCAACAAAATCATCTTTAGCGTCAGATACCATGTTGAATTTCGTTCCCAAAACAGTCACTTTAAAGTTGTCAGAAAGTACACTAAATGGTCGGAGACTATCTGAAAAGACTTCAAAATAAGCCTCTCCTGACAACACTACTTCCCGTTTATTGGAGTTAAATTCTTTTGGATATTCAATACTGCTACCTGCATTTAAGTGAACAATGGTTCCATCTGACAACACATGTTGGCTTCTCACCCCGTATGGGTTCTTTTTGAGAATCAACTCGACTTCTGCTATTTGCTGAGCAGGTTGTCTCTCTATGGTAAACAAATAACTCAAGACGCCTAGTGCAGCCGCAAACACAAGAATAGCAGCTACTCTCGTCCAGTAAGGCCAGACTATCCTTCTCGACTGATTGTTCCAATCGGGTGTTTCACTTTTTATTTTACCTAAAATACGCTCACTCTCCTCCAAATCTGCGACATGTTCGCTGAAAGAAATCTGACTGGCCAGCTTTTTGGACTGCAATAAAAGGTCTTGCTTTTCAGGGTTTTCCTCTAAAAATTTAGCCCAATGATTCTCCAATTCGGGAGTTGGGTATTTTACCCAACTCCGAAAAGATTCATCTACTAAAAAGTCTTCAACTTGGTCAAATGAATTATTCATAATTATTGAAATTCAGGCGTATTTATAAGTAAACAAAAGTGCCGAAATAATTTAATTAGTTTCTTTTTCTTTCAAAGAGATCTCGTCGATCCAAACAGACAATTCACTGCCAGAGAATCCTGCAAAATGCTTAAAAAATGGACCAGCATTGTCTGCCGTTCCGTCAGCATAACCATCATCAGCAAACGTGATAAGATCGGAAGTTGTGAACTCAAAAGAATATTTAGTCCATTCAGTGGCTATATTGATATCATCATAAGCCTCATCACCACTCCAAAAAGGAGTATACCAACCTTCTTTAGGATCGTCATTCTTCACATTTAAAAATGTCGCCTCAGAGAGGGTGAATGCTTCACTTCCCTTCATATAGAAACTGTAGACATAAGAAGTATTAGACTCCAACGAAACAAGAAACTCTGGTCCATTTTCGTGTGGGCGAAGTTGAAATTCGCCATAACTAGAAGATGCAGTCAATTTTAATGACTGAGAGGTGCCATTTGCTCCTTCCGAAGATTCTAACGCTACCGCAATACTTCCGTCATTTGGGGTCCAAGAAAACCACTTACTCACTGCATCAAACTCCGCATCCTGATCTTCTAGACCAAAAATTATTCTGTTCAATAACTCTATAGATCCCACCTGCAATTCTAATGTATCAGCATCTGTTGCCGCATCTGACGATCTATTGACAGTAAGAATAACGTTCACTTTTCCAACGCTCTCCAACCAAGTCACCGTCGCAACAGAATCTGAACTTGAGTCAGGACCACCTTCAAATGTCCATTGTCTGCTATCGGGGTTTCCAGTGCCCTTATCTGCGAAAGATACGACCTGTCCTGCTTTTATTCTTCTGCCATCAATAGACTGATTATCAGCAGTAAAGCTGATTGCCGACACGTCAATCTTGGCTGAAATTGTTGCCAACACAGGATCTACTGTAGGGTCAACCTCATCATCATCACAGCTCACCATGAATTGCGTCATGCCAAAAAGCGATATTAAAATCAAAACTGAATATATTTTTCTCTTCATCATTTATGTATTTTTAAATCCTTCTTTGGCCATATAGGGCAGCCATATTTAAAATGACATCAGAAAATTAAAGTTTTAAAAAAAAATCACCAAACTCGGAGCACACGAACGAGATATGAAGTCGGATAATTACTTTTTATTCGATGCAAGCATCGGTAAATAGTACCGACACGGTGGGGTTTATTTGAAGACAATCGCCCCAGAGCACCTCCACCACTTACTCTCACCATTAGCGATAACTGGAAACATAAGAAAAAGAGTTGAACGTTTTTCGTTTTGTAAGTATGTCCCATCGCGAAGATTGATATTACGATGTTCACCATTAGACAGTCCTAAAATCTGCCTATCATCACCATAAAATTGACGCATCGTTAATTGTGCCAAAGCAGATTGATTGCTAAGAACAATTAAGATTAAAATCAACCAATTCTTTAAAAGGATAAGGTGGCGATTATTGTAAAATGAAATTATTAATCTGAATTTTTGCACATTGCATTGGCCTATAGGCTTGGATTCAAGTAATAAACGCAACACCTTGGTGTTGAAAAAACCTACCCTAAAGATTTGGCCCTAGGGCCAAATCTTTAGGGTAGGTTGGCACTAAAAACTTCATATTTTTGGGTTGCAAAACTTAAAAAAAATTTCGCATATATGGCTAAAGGAAAGATACGAAATTTCTGCTTTAAAGAAACAAGGTTTACGCAATTCCGATATAGCCAAGTCCATTGGCAGGCACAAATCAACTATTGGCAGGGAGTTGGACAGGAACGCTGATGGGCGAAGCATGGAATACCGTCCTGATTTGGCGCAAAGGAAGACTGCTTCCAAGCACGAAGAAAAAAGCAAGCACAAAGCTTTCACCCCAGAAGTACGGGAAAGAGTCACTTATTGGTTAAAAGAGGACTATAGCCCTGAGCAAATCAAGGACGAGCCAAGAAGGATAACAGCGCGCGTGTTTCCCCAGAGAGCATATACCAGTTCATTTGGCAGGACAAAAGGATGGTGGTGTCCTCTATAAGTACTTGCGAACAAGAGGCAAGAAGTACCAAAAACGGGGGGACAAAAAGGCAGGCAGAGGGCATATACCCAATAGGATACCTATCGAGCAGAGACCAGAAGTGGTTGATAAAAAGAACAGGATCAGTGATATGGAAATGGACTTTATCATTGGAAAAGGGTATAATGGGGCACTTCTGACCATAAACGACAGAGCCACCGGAGTACGTAAAATGGGGTACGTAAAGGGCAAGGAGGCCAAAGATATAGAGAACAAAGCCATTGAGCTCCTGAAAGACTTAGCGCCATTCATGCATACCATCACCACAGACAATGGAAAGGAGTTCTCTAACCATCAACAGATTGCAGCTCAGCTGGGAATAGACTTTTGCTTTGCAACGCCTTACCACAGTTGGGAAAGGGGCGCAAACGAAAACTTGAACGGGCTTGTCAGGCAGTATTTCCCAAAAGACATTAACTTTGATAAAATAAATCATCAAGCCGTTAAAAAGACGGAGATTATTTTAAAACAGACCTAGAAAAAGATTCGGTTAAAAATTACTGTCATCCGAGTAAAATAGAAATCAGCTAAAAACGTTCGTTTCCGCTTGTTTTAAGGGGGTTTTTCTGTTTTCTCAAAAACACCCCCTTGCCTGATTGCATACAGATCATATTGAACTATTTTAAGATCACGTTCCTTATCTATAAGCTTTCTTGTTCGTATTATTTTAATCAATGATGTATATGAACCCATGTTAGTGGCGGCCAAACTTACTATGGTCACAAAATTCTCGGATTCTTTGCATTGTCTATGGATTACTGAAAATAGCAGATTTGCGATCAAGGCGATCCATATTTGGGTTTTGATCCCCTCTGAGCTGTCCGAGTAAAAATAGCCCAGTTCAAAATTCTGTTTTAGCTGTTTGAATAGTATTTCTATATTCCATCGATACTTGTACAAAAGGATGATAGTTTGATCGTTATAGTCAAACATGTTAGATACAAACTTTAATACCTTTTCACTTTGAGGATCCTTCCAGACGATTAAACGTGCCTCTAATGCATTTCCTTTAGGGTTTAGGAGTATGATTTGATCTGAAATGACACCTCCGTCGGCATATTGACTTATGTCATTTGGCTCCCCACTCAACACTGTATAATCTGCATTTTCATTGAGCCTAGTGGCGAAAAATGCTCCTGCTTGCGACCACTCTTTCCATTTTCCATAATTGACATAACCTTTGTCAAATACATAAATGGCTCCCTTTTCTATATTAAGCTGTCCGAGATAAGATTTATCACTGCAGGCCGCCTCTGTTATGTATACCATATCTGGTACGAATCCGCCTAAAGGCAGTTTGGTATGAATTTTCAATCCCCCTTTCTTCTTTCCGGTAAGAGAATTGCGACCAGCCCCCTTGAATATTCCCACAAATAGGGAGATCGTTGAAGAATCAAAGATGACCACATTGCTAGTATCCATCTCTTCTTCAAAACTGTAATACTCAGTCTTTAGTGTCTGCTCGTAGTGGTCTACTAACCCTTCGTAAATGGAGGCAAAAACTGCGCTTTCTCTATTTATATTGGCATCACTAAGGGTACTAACTGCTGGCAGTTTATCTATTCCTAGATAAATGAGCTTGTCTTCCAAAA
>Ga0075119_1000260_pt1 | contig 30525 bp, 40 predicted proteins | sample AntAceMetag02UK9_FD_69791 | JGI IMG/M metagenome (GOLD analysis project Ga0075119, IMG submission 69791) | Saline lake microbial communities from Ace Lake, Antarctica - Antarctic Ace Lake Metagenome 02UK9 | ecosystem: Environmental > Aquatic > Non-marine Saline and Alkaline > Saline | place... | reverse complement strand
TACGTCATAGGTAGACGTAAGCAGATTATCAAAATTAATTGTTGCGCTAGCGGATGCGACCTGTGTGTTAAGTAAGACCATGGAACCAGAGCCAGCACTGGCCGCAATAGTCGTGTCCGTAATAGTAAGACCAGTGCCCGCAGTAAGCCATGTAACAGTACTAGCAGAATCGTCCCAGAACATAATACGATCAGCACCTGGGTCTGATAAGTCAGAGATGTTCTCCAATAGCACATCCTGTGCTTGGACATCTGTTCCGATCACAAGACCTAAGTTAGTTCTCGCACCGGCTGCCGTAGATGAGCCCGTCCCACCGTCCGCCACGGCAACATCTGTTCCCCCTGGACCATAATAATCAGTACCTTCTGCCGCAATAGAAAGCACGCCTGTAGTTGTAGTATTCTTCACAATGCCAGTCGCCAAACTAGCAAGCACTTGTTCATTAGTGAGCAGCGCACTGGCTGTCTGAACAATATAAGTTGCCCCAACAGGTGCGCCAGTAGTTGCGTTTAAAATAGCATTCCAACTCGCATCTTCGTAGATTTCATTATTTGCTGTTGTAGAGTTATAACGAATCATGCCATTGGCTGGTGCCCCAGGGCGCTCTCCAGTGTTCCCAGAAGGAATCTGGAATGCTGATGTATCATTAATGCCTATTACATTGCCCGCAGACAAAGGTGCAAAATTATAACCCGATACCGTGATAGTCGTGTCTTCGATGGATGTGCCAGTCGCATCAGACCAGATAGCAATAGAGGATGTTGCGGTAACCGCTGGCGTAGAAACAACCTGATTGATAAGTGAAAAAGCTTCAATCCCAGTGGCTGTGCCACGCCAAATATAGCCAGTATCTAGAACAGGCAGAAGAACCTGATCGGCACCAACCACAGCACTGAAGTTATACCTGGGTGTTCTTGTGTCCCAATTGGTTTGGTTTTGCTTGACCATAATAGTTAGGTCATTAAGCTGAGCATTCAGAGTGATTGAAGTGGGGTTTATATCTGGGAATATTGAGGTTCTGTCAATTGCCTGAGAACCAACAATAGTAACAATGTCGCCAGAAGAGCGAGGCGTGTCTAAAGTCACAGTCCCCCCTGTAGCTGTGCCAGCACCGGCCACCGTATAAACAGAAGACGCCAGTAAGTCATCAGCATCGTCTGGATCTGAAGCAGCAGTCCTTGCATACACTGACAAGTCACCGTCACTGATAAAGGGAAATGACACAATAAACACGGCCTGACTAGCAGTCGCAGTATATTGGTCTAGTGTTGGTTCGTCGTCAATTGCAATAGACATTATGCCATCCCTAGCTAGTTAGCCACATTTTCTATACCGGTTTGTAAAAGTTTATTCATACCGATTACGTTATTATAAGGTAACATTTTAGCAAATCTCTTTAAATCTTGCTCTGTTAAATCGTCCCCCAAAACAATTTCACCCGCGCGCACCGCACTTTTGGCCGTTGTGTCTAATAAGTCAGCACTGGGGCCAACTAAAAGTTTTAGCAGAGGATTTCTATCATAGTACGTACTACCAGGAAGCAAACCATATTGCTGCATAGGGCCAACACCCAGGGTTAGCAAGCCTAATAACGTTGAGTTATCCAAAGCCGCCACAAACATTTCATCCCAGTCTTCTGGTGCCTCTTGACCACGCAATCCGGCCTTAATCTCGGTTACAGCCATGCCCATAGTCATCATAGCAATTACGCCACCCAATACCTCTCTGTCATGCTTCTGCATCGCTGGCAAAATGAGCTTCGTTGAAGCAGCCATAAAGAACTTCTTAAACTGGAATAACATGCTGGCCAGTGGGTGATGGGATAAGAGCGGGACGTCCCCTTTGCTTACTCTAATAATAGAAGCATTCAGCTGCCCACTGACTGCCAATTTAAAGTCATTTAAGGCAGTCGCCACCTCGGGCACTTCTATATCCCAATCAGTATGATTGAGGTAAAAACCCCCATCACTTTTACCGCCGTGTTTTTTCCACTGTTCATTTATAATCTTGGCTTTGTCTTTAGAAAGTCCGGCTGCCACCATCTCGCTTATCTCTTTTGGCTTGGCTTTTCCAGTAGAAAATCGATGTGCCTTCTTAGCCAACCCTGAGATTATGACATTACCCGCTACTGTTTCTAAAAAATCAGTAATGCCATTATTAAGATTGACGTTACTAAATCCAGTTTGAACCCAATTGACAGAACGCCGAACTAGTCCAGGATTCATATTCAGCCCATTACCATCTACGTAATTCTTAGCCAATGTCCCAAGTGCGTGGTTTAGTCCATAATTCATGTCTTCCAGTAGTGACTTATTGTGTTTCCATGAGGCAGACTGTTTAACCCAGGAAGAATAGCCCGTACGTAATGTATTAGAGAGGCCATATTTTAAAGCCACGTGCATTGCATCAGTTGGGGTGTAAGCCGCAATGCCCCCCATCTTCGTGATATACTGGTACTGCTGCACTGTCTGGGCAAATGACGCCATTTTACCCTCGTAGACATTCATTCCTAACCCATAAACACCTTTCAGTATATCGAAACTTGCCTTAATATCAGCCTCTGCCTTCTTGAACTTCTCATGCTGTTTCTCAGCAGTTTTTCCCGTCAGCGACCCTGCAAGGTTAGAATGCCGATCAGCCATTTTTGACAGCAGTTCTTTTTGTACTTCTTCTATGGAGCTTAAATGTAAATCATGCGCCATTTCAGTAAGGCGCCTGGCGGGGATTGCTGCACGTGAGAATGACTGTATTAATTTCTGTATGTCTCTAATCATAAAGGGAGCAAGCTCACTGTCAGGAATCATTACAGTTCTTGCTTTTCCTATGCGTGTCTTTTGGCTATTATTAGATATCATCGCCAAGTTTAAAACGGCCTCATCACTTAAGGTAAGGTAGGAGTCAACTGTAGAGGATGCTTGCTCCCGTAAATAGTCCTCTTCTCCCCGATAATGCAAAAGCCCTTTGTCGTTCTTAAGGTGGGCTGGCACCATGTCTTTGTGAACTTTCTTTAATGCTTCCAGCTCTGTTTTTTTCTTGCCCAAGGAAGGAGTTTCTTTACCCTTTTTAGAAAGAGTCTTTACCTTGTTTTCTAGTGAGGCTATCTGTTTCTCTAGGGGTCTCACCTGCGCTTCAAGAGAAGCTATTTGCTGGTCTTGTATTTTATAATTTTTGTAGATAACATTCTCGAAATCAATGCGATTAGCCAAGATGCCTTTTGCATCTGGTATACGTGGCAAATAGCGGCCAAAAAAGCCTTCGTTCAGCTTGTTGATAACGCCTAGTTCTACCAAGGAATCCCCATAAGGTTTGAAGAAATCGTGGTAAGCCATCTTTGCCGCTTCTGATACTTCTATGTTCTCATGATAAAAATCAGGGTCTTGATAGGCTTCTGAAACAGCACGGTTAAAATCCTTGATATTATAAGTACCTTCTTTGCGGCCTACACTCGCCCCCTCTATGCTGCTTCTACCTCTTGCAAAATAAGCATTGCCAAGGCCAGCTTGATTCTTAAACTTTGCATCTATGCCAAGCAATAACCGTTGCACCCCTTTAAAGTCATTGTCCATTATTCTTTCTACTGGATGCGTGGACACCTGAAAATCAGACTCAGCCCCATTCTTCTCTAGGCGCAAGGCATTATCAAACAAATTGGCACCCACCCATTGTGCCTCAGGGTAATCAACCTGGTTAAGCAGCCTAATCATAGGCGAACTATTCATGGTAGCTACAGAAGCCACAGCAGGGGGCAGTTGCGCTAGAGAGTTCCCCTCAGTCTGCATAAAGCTGCTGCGCATAGCCCCTACGCTGTCACCCATCTGGGCTATTGTTTTAGGGCCATCGTCCGCACCGCTCATGATGCCTTGTATTTCTTTTTTCATAGAGCGCCCAGCTACAGTGTTGGCGAAAGCACCTCCAACGCCACCAAGCGATAAAGACAGTATCATGTTAGCACCAATATTATAGCCAGACTCTTCCGCAGTACGAGTGGGATCTAAATCAAACTGGTGCATGATGGTTTCATTTGCAGCAGAGTAAAATGCAGCTTGTGCGCCCGCTGTAGCTGCGGATTGTGCTATTTTAGAGCCGAGGAAAACACTTTTCCCGAACTTAAGAGCAGGCAAAAATACAGCTGTTAGGTCTCCTGTCAGCGGCGCGGCCACTAGACCATATCCTATGCCGCCGAACAGTCCTTGTTCACCTAGCCGGCTCTTGGCGTCTACTTGGTCCCGCAATTGCATAGTAACGGCTTGGGCTTCTTCAGGATTAGTAGTCAGCATATAGTCGGCTGCATATTCAATCAGGTCAGGAGAAATCCCAGAACGCCAATCATAGTTTTGATCGGGCAGTGGCACGTTAGAAGGCGTTACATCATCAAAATCAGAGTCTATTAGAAAGTCATTGAGGATACGAATGGGCGCACGTGTAGCCGCTTCCCAAGCGTGGGCTGTCCATATTTCATTTCTCTGCGCCTCTACATTCTCAACGAAGGAGGCTTTTTCTTTTCTTTCTGGCACATCACGCACACCAAAATTAAGACGCGTGGATTCCCTGTCTTGTTCTTTGACGCGTTCATAATTATCTTGTAAAGAGAACTCACTGCTCATTTAACCCTTCCAGCTGCTCAAGGGTAGTAATGCGCTCATCAGTCATTCTTAACAGCTCATCCTCTGACATCTTGGGAAACTTCTTGCGAAGGCTTTTCATAACATTAAGCGTAGGCGTATCCCCTAGCACCTTTTCTTTTCTAGCTGTTATTTTCTCTTGAAGCAGAGACTTGAGTCCCTCAGGTGCAAATTTATCAGGGCTTTTTAATGTAAATGAAGCTTGGCCGTCACCAGAGGGGCTGAGTAGAAAATTCAGCCTGCCCGCATCATCTTTATAGTACATGAAATATTTGACCCCACCATCTCCATCAGTCCTACTAGACACCGTAGTCTGAAGGTAAACCTTTCTGTCTTTGCCGTTAATAACCATGGTTGGATTATTGTCATCAAAGATTAGACCTTTTACTGGGAGATAGCTTTTTTCATACAAGCCCCTTTGATTGATAGTGTTAGGCAATTCTTTCCCTGGGGGGAATCTAATCTCATCATAAGCATACCCTAGCTTTTTGGCCTCTTTATTTCCTCTTACAACAGCATCCAACGCAATCGCAAGCTGGTTATCTGCCACGATAGGACTGGCGTTATATTCAGGTTGTTTTTCCATGGGCATTAATACTACGGCATCTTTCTCGGAATAAGCAGAAGCCCCCCATCTGGGTGCTAACTCGTCCTGGGTGACAGCAAGTGCCTTGTCATCACCGAAAAGCTCATAGTTTTTATAAAGAGAGGCTATAGCAACACCTTTTGCTGTATCACTGACACCCGGCTTGTATTTTTTACCGAATATTTCTTTAAAGGCATTGTTGCGCTTTTTCTCGCCGTTCTTGCCATTATAGGTGTCTTGGAATAAGCGCCTGCGCACCTCTAATTCTGGTGCTTTTGGATCTAAAACAAGGGCTCTGTTTCTTTCAAGTGCATCTGCCATCGCGCCTAACGAAGATGCGCCATACTCAATGTCAAAATTAGCGCCAGCCGCAATTTGTTTTTCTTGTGTGCCCAACGAATCAATAGCATAGGGGGCTAATTTTTTAAGTTCTCGGTAAGCACCTAAAGCCTCAATGCCTATTTCAGGAGAGCCCATTGTAAGCGCATGGTTCATACGATTAGTAAAATGGGGTACATCCGTGTGCATTTGCTTTGCAACAATCGTCCCCATATCTAACAAGGAAGGCTCGTAATCTTCTAGCCCTTCATTTTGACGCATCATGTCTCTTGCATTGTCTACTTTCTGGTCAAACAATTCATTGATGGTTTTCTTGCTGAAGTCGTTTATGCTACCATCATCACGCCTTATGGCTTCTTCTGCACGAGCGTACTCTGTAGCCTTGTTACCAGAAGAGGCCAGCGTGCGCTGTAAATGATTCTCAAGCCTAAGATAATCTAATGTGCTCATATCCACAGCAGTAGCACGTGCTCTTAAATCGTCTATATTAGTAATAGCACCCGTATCAATGCTGTTTTTTGTTTCTTGAAAGAATTCTGCGTCGAGCTCCGAACGCTGTGCATTCATCCTGTTTTTTTGTTCGCGTAGCTTTCCACCGACTTCTAAATACTCAGTATTGGTCATCCCCTCTGGTTTTTTCTTAGCAAAGGAGCTTAAAAACTCAGCGCCTTTTCCCTCTTGTTCAGCCCGTATAAACTGGCCCACATACATCGCAGTAGTTGCGCCTTGTTCAATAGCGCGCGCCTCTAGCTTAAGTTGCGCATCAGAGACGCCCAGCTCACGTAGTGAGAATATCTGGTCATTAATCGACTGCTTGGTAAGAGATGCTAACTCATAATTTCCCTCACCAACCTGTTCCGCATAAAGCCCTTTGTTCTCTTCTAAGGCACCAATTAGTGCATTTTTATTATCAGTAATGGTTTTCTTTCTAACCGCACTTAATAAATCGGTATAGTGGGTTTCAGCCTGAAACAGTAAAGTCTGCTCCACTTCTTTTTGATATTGTTTAGGGGTTTGCTCTAGCACACTGCCTATAGACGCATCCACGCGCTCCTGGAACAAAGGCAGACTGTTTGTTGACAGGTTTGGGTCTTCTACCACGTCATTGTAAAGGCGCTGCTGATGTATTGCGCCCGTAGTTAGGGCCATAGACTTTTCGGTCTTTAACCTATCAACCTCATACTTTACCAGCTCACCAGTGGCATTCTGGATAGACACGCCCAGTGCACTCAGCCCTTGGGCAATCTCTCCGCCGGGCGGGGCGCTTGGTTGTGCAATCTTTCTTGGATCTACTTTAAGTTGCGCCATATCTATCCCTGAAAGAGCCCCATACTGGCAGCTTGCGACATTGCGCTAGAAGCAGCATTAAGGTTGCTTGCAAACTGATTAAGCCGTGCCTGCGCCTTTTTGCGTTGGGCCGTTAGCTGTACAAAACTGCCCTGTGTTTTTAATGCCTGCATGTCACTGGTGAAATTAGCTTGTGTAGCGCTAGCCACCTGACGGAACCCTGTCACGCCGCCAACACCTCTAGCAGATTCTACTGACTGTAATGCCAGTGATTCTTTTAGTTGTTTAGTGCGTTCAAGCATCATTTCAGACACCTGTAAGGCAGACTGCTCTCGCTCTACTCTTATATCTAATTCTGCTGACTTCCTGATAAGCCTATTCGTATAAACACTTGCCGCCAAGGAGGCGCCAACAAAAGATTGTGCTGTAGCTTGGTCCATTATCCCACCTCTAATCTATAACCAATACCCAACACCGTCATGGGTGCAGGATACGATTGTGAAATCTCTAATTCTGCCCTTGGATCCCAACCTAGATAAGGGCTTACTTCATAATACCCAGTTTGGGATTCTGGTATAGGCGTAGTAAGTACATTTTCTGTACCTGATATCACGATATCTTGCCCCATCACTGTCACACCCAGAGATTGATAGAAATCAACATAGGCACTTTTAATTTTCTTAGGCTCATAAACATTATACCCTTCTGGGGACAGCGTTACAGCCGGCATGGGAACGATTACGGGGGTATAATCAATCCCCACAACCACCGCTGCACTCACTGTTGAAATCGTTATCTCACCCGAACTGTCTACTAAATAAGTCCCTAATGGGAACTCGTCAGCATAAACATAGACTCGCTGACCTACCAAGTGCGTAAGGCCCGTTATTAGCCCATTGACACTAGATGTGGTCGTCACAACAGAGTCCATGAGCAACCCAAAGTCTAAAGCTTCCAAGTAAATCCTATCAGCCAGATTAATAGTAAGTGTATCCTCTATTGGGGCTGTCGACAAAGTGTCGACGGTTCTTTGTAATCTAATCCAGTAATACTTTTTGGTGCCATTAAAAATTATCTGTGGCGTCCAGTTGCTTAAATTCGTAATAGTCCACTCAATATTACCATTACCAGTAAACCCAGTTGTACCATCAGAGTCAGGCACAAAGGTAATCCAGTCTCCTTCGTTGTTGAGATAGGAGAAGACTAGTTCAATGTCGGCAGACGCATTAGTATCTAAGGTCACCGTCATCTTTCCAAACTCTATTGCGGCTCCCATAACAAGATAATCGCCATCAGTAGCAAAAAGAGTAACGTCAGTGCTAGCACTATTGAGAGCCACTGTAACATCTGCCGTCCTATAGAAATCATCATTGGCCGTGTAGGCCGAATCCACCGTACCACCTATTGTGCTCCCTGTATTGACGCGCCGCTTAACCAACGCATTGGCTTCGTTCCCTGTCGACGCTACATCTATAAAATCACCCATTGTCTCCGACAGCGTCCATGCTTTGATATTTTCTTCTAATAAAACCTGGAACACAGCCAAAGTCCCATCATCATTCACTACTAGGTAATAGTATCCATCATTATTTCTGGGATTAAAGACAGCTGTCTTCCTAGGGGTGCTTAATAAGTGGGCAGAAAGAGCGCTAGCATTAGTAATGGTATAACCGGAATCTGGCAACTCATACGTCATACTACTAATTGAGCGCCCATCTTGCCCGACATACAATATTTGATTGTTAATTACGTTAGCATCGACACGCTCGGCGCCCCCATGCATCTGTGAATTCATAAATATATTCTGTGCCGTCGTAGCTTGCTCTAATAGAATACTAGTTGCACTAGGGCCTTGGTACCCGATAGCGACTAAAGACTTAGTGCCAATAATGTCTTGAATAGTATCATTGCCGCCAACCCCAGCGTTAAAACTATAACCTGCTGTTGCATCTGTTTCCCCATCATCAAAATTATAATAATCGTTCACTACAGAACCAGACCCACGATAGGGTAGGGTGGGACTATTCCCAAGGATAAGGCGACCTTGATAGAATGCTCCGTGTGCAGGCCAACCACGTACGGGGCCAGTTGGAGAGCCACCCCCAGCTCCCCAGATAGGCTCTACCAGTAAAGACTCATCCCCTCTGATGGCGCTGGTCGCTGCAAAATCTTCCAAAGTATATCCACTCGCACTTGTGGCACTCGCTACCGCTGTAATACGCAGTACACCTGAGTTCCCAAAATAAAGGCCGCCCACATGATTGGCTGTATAAATATTACCGCTAGCTGTTAAGGTCACCGCGCCGGTTGTGGCGCTCGGGGTGAATGTAAAGGATGAGCCAGTGTAAGTCACTCCATCAATGGATGAGAAATCAAACGTAGGATAGAACTGCAAGGTGATAGCGCTAATGGCCCACGTGGTACTATTTGTACGTACGAGCTGCTGAAACGGCACATCATTATGCAAAAAAATAACTCTGTCTGACGCTTCTACCCATCTAATGTCTCTCACCATTGTAGTGTTATAAGTAGAGCCGCCCGCAGCGACAGTGTCTACCAAAACATTATCTAGATAAATATCAAAAGAAACAGTCGCAGTCGTATCGGGTCTGATTACAATAAAGTAGGTTTCATCTGGGCTGAAGTTATAAGTAAGAAGTGCAACTTGTTCAATATCTGTTACAGGCGCATTGGCGCTAGTACGATCTACGACTGTATCTACAAAAGAACCCCCAAACCTCCGGCTAACCGCGCCTTGTGGCGTTACAACGACATTTCTGAGTTTTCTAGCGCCAGCAGAGTACTGCTCAAAGTCAACTTGCGCTAAAAACCTAGGATCTAATTCACCGGCAGTAAACCGGTTTTGAAGTAAACTAACCCCCAACGTTATTACCTCCCAGCCAACTGCTGGAAGGACGCGCACTTATCCAAGAGCCAGTACGCAAAGGAGTATTAGGTCTGCCCTGGCTATTAACAACCATGGCTTGAATTTTGGCCTCTTCTTTCTTGAGGCGTATTTGCTTGGTAACAGTGTCAGACTCAGTGACCGCAGCTGCCAGGGTTTCAGCAAGCAAATAAACTAAATAGTTTAAATAGACAGGGGGCATGTTCCCCAGATCAACTGGTGCCCGATATTCTATTTTCATTGTCTGATCGGTAGCCGTATAAATGCGATTGCCAAATATTTCATAAGGCAACATTGGCCACAGACGCCAGACAGCTAGACAGTCAGCTGGAAGTTCATAGGCATATCGATAATTAGCGAAGTCAGGATCAAAATTAGTCACTTGAGACAGTGTTGCAATGCTAGTCGCAAAGCGCCAATTAGGACTAGAAAGGTCTGCCTGGAGAACCTGATCTAAGAGGGCCTCAGCAGCAACCGCTATAGGCCCCCCGCCTTCAATACTAGTAATTCTATATTTTCCTAGCAGGATAATCGCATTAGATATTACACTAACTCTGTTGTAGGGAACACCCATACGACTTCTCCATGTCTTAGTAAGTTTCTTCTATTCTAAATCATTTACTAGTATATTTTCCAGTCCAAACAACATGGAAGCCTCAAGAGTTTGATCTTTAAACCAACTAAGGTGGATTTTATCATCAATTTGTAAAGATACCTCGGCTTGCAATAAGTCATCTAGCGCATTTCTAAACCCTGCTTGGTCATTTGAAAACTGTTCGGACAGCTCTTTTCTCTTTTGATTAAAAACTTCAAGCTCAGGTCTCATTTTTGCTGCCATCAAGCTCATTTGGTAAGCATGCTTGATATTAACTTTTAATGAGGACAACCCACCGATGCCCTTTTCCATGTTTATTAATTCAATTAACTTCATATTTTACCTCTAAATAGTTAAACACCGTTCGTTCGTATAATCTTAATTGCATCAGTATGGATCGCGCTCTCCAGCCTTTTTATTACCTCCAGTAGCATGTCATCACTACCACTCGAATAATCACGATTCTGTATCTCAGCCTTAAGAACATCAAGAATGTACTCAAGGTCTCTAAGGGTAAGCGGCCCGTCACTCATCATAGCCCAACATGCTTATACTTCTCCTTTTCGCTGTTGTAAGTGTAGATAGGGCATTATCTACCATTATGGATAACTATGCACGACATCCCCTAAGTTGGCGTACCATAATACGGCATCCATTGTATTGTGTTATTTATCTCTATCCTAACAAAACCAGCCAAGGTAGCGGTTGTTAATGTAGAAATACTACTTAAAGCATTAGATGAGGCTTGACCAATGTAATTAATAAATGTCTCGTTTGCATCGCCTTGGTCTAATCCTAGAACAGGTATTGCACCAGTAGAGCTTGACTGATCTATGGTTAATTGATTATTAACAACAGAGGTGGTTCCTACGGCAGCTTTTCCGCTTGCTATAAGGTCAACATCAACTGTTAGGTCATTAACTATTGTAACATCACCACCTGTTTCAATAACCAGATGTGCATTGGTATTTAGGTCTGCGCTTGAGGCTATCTTGAACGAATCCGAATCACTATTGTCAATTCCAACAACCCATCTTTGGACACCATCTATTACAAGTTGTACGAGAGCATCACCAGTACCAGCTTGGGTTATATTAAGTCCTGCCGTAGAGGTTGTTGAAGTTGTATTCTCATATATATGGAGGGGTGATATCGGGGATTCTAGGCCAACTCCAAAGAAGCCGCTCTCATCAAAACAACCAGCAAATACCATTGTATCAGACGCGCCGCCATTGTCAGGAGATACAAAGAAATCTAACGACATTCCAGAGGTGGTATCTGACCCATATATTTGAGTAGCCCTACCGACTATAGAAGCAAGATATTTAGGGTCTTCTGTAGTAAAGGCTGTATCAGTTGAGCCAAATACTACAGCAGGAGTGTACTTGCTGGTGGTGCTCATTCCACCAGAAGTCAGTAGCAACCCGTTATTGGCATTAGTATTAGTTGAATAGCCTATGGCGGTATTTTCTATGTGTGCCGTCGTGTCGAGTACTGTTGTAAGACTATTGAAGGTAGCAGTGCTATTAAATGTTGCCGCGTCGTTAAATGTAGCAATATCTGTAACAACCACATTACCGTTGAACAAGAAGTCATCGGCATAAACATCGAATCGCGCTAGTTGACCAGACCCAGTGTCAGTCCTAGAAAATCGTATCTCAGCCGTTGTATCTCCAGTGTTTTGTCCTGCTTGAATAAAGGTAATACCAGCAGATATAGCAAACTTAACTAAATCAACCCCATTCCCAATTATCAGCGGAGTTGTAATGCGATCTGTAACAGTTAAGGCGCCAGTAACAGTGGCATTAGCCCCAAAGGTAAAATCTTGCGTCATGTCGTCAATAGCTAAATTCTTCCATGCCGTAGACCAACTTGCGTCGTCGAGTGGGTCGTTCCTGGTGGCTATACCACTAATTCCGTAGGCCATTTGGGTGCACACGCCGCCAGAAGAGTCACCCCACTGCGCTAGCGTCATCAGACCACAATACGTACCGCCTACAGGAGGAGACTCTATTGCGGTGCGTTGCTTAAAGTCCCAACGAACCAGCTTATCATAAGCATCAGGGGCGGAATTTACAGATCTTGTGTCTTCTACATGTATGCCCAGGAAATCCGTATCAAAATGAACCTTGCCGCCAAAGTAAGCTTCTTGGGCGCTATCAAAAGCTAAACAACTAGCGGAACTAAGATCACTGGCGTTTGTTATTTTAAATCTATCATCCGTATCATCAATCCCCATAGCATAGTCTATGGCTGCACTATCAAATAAAATGGCACAATCGCCCGTACTGTCTTGCTCTATTTTTAACTGGAAGGAAGATGTGTCATTAGCATAAATATGAAGTAGAGAAGAGGGGGTTTCCGTACCAATTCCCCATCTACTATTTTGGTCAATTGTACCAGCGAACACCATAGTATCAGACGCTCCCCCAGCATTAGGTGAGGTAAAGAAGTTTATAGCCATGCCAGAGTCGGTATCTACCGCGTATGTTTCAGTTGCTCTACCAACTACAGACGCAAGGTATTTAGGAGTTTCTGTGCTGAACGCTGGATCAGTTGAGGCAAAGAAAAGTGCTGGGGTGTATTTTAATGTGGCAGTCATCGCGCCACCGCTTAGAAGCAGCCCTTTGTTAGCATTTGTATTTGTCGAGTAACCAGGATCAGAAGTGTTGAGAGCAATTGTGCTGGATGTGGTTAGTGTAGTGGCAGATGCAACGCCTAACGTCGGAGTTGTAAAACTAGGGCTAACAGTTGTTGCTAGCTCAGTGCCTGTACCGCTTAGAGTATAATACAGTGCTGCTCCTGCACCATTGAATCCAGCTATATTACTGGCTGTTCCAGTATGAGCAGAGCTTGTCCATGCCAGATTACTTAAGGCTGTATGGTCAGCAGCAGCTACGGCTGCATCGGCATAATCACATGTAGCAACTTCTGTGCCACCAGCACCAGGGCTTTGTGTGGTAGCCGTACTGGAATTTAACTCTGCATTATCAATATCTACTGCCATTATACTCTCTCCCCCCAGGTTATACTTATGTTCGCACCCGCGCAAGTTACCGAAGCCTGGGCGTCCGCAACAGTTACAGAGCTACTTGCGTTATTGGTCAGGACCTGACCAATATCAAGAGGCACTGTATTATAAGGAAATCTAATTTGTACTTGGGGGGTAGGTTCTACAGAAGCCACTTGACCAAAAGCTGAAAGAGGTGAGTTTATTGCAATGGAATTAAATACTGTCATTTTAGAAGTACCTCCAAGTAGAGCCATTAAATATTACAGACAAAGCTTCCCCTGCACTCAAAAGCTGAGAGGCTTCCCCGCTGATTAACTGTGCCGAGGCAACCGTAAGCGAGCCAGAAGAAGAGTTCATTATTATCTGCTCTGTTACTACCGAGGCTGTTATAAGGGTTACAGTCTTTCCTACAGCAGTCATTTCAACGAATCTATCACCAGCAATTGTTGTGTAGTCATTGGATACAGTTATATACGCCTGCGCCTGCGGGCTTCCCAGTGTAGCCATTATTGTGCCAGTTGTAGAGGCTGTAAATGTGATAGTAGCGGAATTGACACTGTTGTTTGTAATGGAGAGGGGAATAACCACAGCCCCTGTATTGTCTATCACCTGTATAACAGGGTATGTTCCAAAATTATGTGTAACAATAATAGAAGTCTGAGAAACAAAAGCCTGAGATATGTATGAGCTAACTACACCTGCGGGGGTGGCCCAGTTACCTTCGCCATTCTGGTATTGAGTGGCCACACCTGACAACTTAGATAAAAACCCATGCTTGCTTGTTGTAGCGTTGTTTGTGGTTATATCGGTGAAAGTAATTACTGAATCAGCTACAGTTCCCCAAGAAGAGTCTACGCCATCTGTAGTAAGAAATTCACCACTATTTCCGGTTTGACTTGGCAAAAAAGCATTAAGCGCTGCATTAGCAGTGGTCTGTCCACTGCCGCCGTAAGCAATACCCACCACACTTCCGTTCCAAGTGCCTGTAGTAATAGTTCCCAGGGTGGTTATAGAACTCTGACCTACGTAAGTGCTTGCAATGTCAACAATAGGATTTGTAGTGCCATTTGTGATCTCAATCCTATTGACTGTTCCAGTAGTGGTTTGGTCTCCGGTGTTGGTGCCTGTTGTGTTCTGTACCACTGTATATTTTGCGAGGGTAAGGTGGTAATACTCATCGTCTGTACCTCCTTGAAGCCCATTGAGTTCGTTATGATCGGGAATTGTGCCTACCTGATCACTTCCACCACCACCTGTGACGCCTCCCAATGTGCCTTCCAGCGCGCCCGAGAATCTACTTTGCAGCCAGGTACCCTCTAGCAGAGGAACACTTGGAGAACCCTGAGAGTCAACGACCATGGCTTGCGCACGTGCGGACGTTTTCTTGGAAGCTATCTGCGCAGCCACCACATCAGATTCAGTTACAGCGGGCGCTAATGTGTCTGCCAGAAGATAAACAAAGTAATTGAGATAAGAGGGGGGTAGCTCACCGATGGGAACTGGTGCTCGATATTCTAAGGAGAGTGTTTGGTTAGCTGGACTAAAGAGATATTCGCCGTAAATCTCAAACGGATAAAGAGGCCAGAGGCGCCAGACTGCCAAGCAATCCGCAGGTAGTTTGTAGGCATACCGATAAGAAGTGACTTGAATGGGCGCATCGGTGGCCAACGATAAGGATGCTGTTTTAGTTGCAAACCGCCAATTAGGGCTAGACAGATCGTCTTCTAGTAACTGATCTAAGAGCTGATCGGCAGTGATAGCGATATCACCACCGGCAGCAATGCTTTCAATGCGTGGCTTACCAAGAACAAGGAGAGCATTAGATATTACACTAACTCTGTTGTAGGGAACACCCAACACTCACCTCATTCAGCCAACGGATTTTATAAGCCGGCAACTACTGTTTGGTACCACAGGTGAACAGTTACAACACTGTCCCCAGTCGCAAAGGCACCTGTTAGGTTAGACATATACAAGCCTGTGTTTACCTTAGCTGATGCCGCACCAGACGCAGACGCCCCCGCCAGCCCAACAGTAGAATCAGCGCTATAGCCGTTCAGTGTTGCGGCAGCCAAAGCAGCAGAAGCCAATACACCGGCCCCATTTGCTGTGGTGTCATACTGAATAGCAAGCGCCCCACCCCCAGTAAACTGAGCAGCACCATAGTCAACCACTAGCTCGGCATGTACGACTCGATGTAACGTGTCAGCACCACCTGCCGCCAAAAGAACAACTGGCGTAGCATACATAGCGATGATATTAGCAGCTGATAAGTTTACTGCCACATATTGAATGGTATCTTCATTCAGTTTTGCAGTAGTAACAGCGTCATCAGCGAGCTGTGTCGTATCTACCCCACCTGCCCCAATCGTAGCAAAGCCAGTGATGGTTACCGTAGTAGAAGATGCTGCACTGACTAGATATAGGCCGGTAGCCGATCCATCTTCCATGATAAGAAACATTAAGTCATTTACACTTAATCTTTCATAGATGGAAAGAAAATAGTCAGCCGCCTCTACTGTTGCTTCGGTGTCTGACAGTGAATTATACATCCAAACATTAACGACTGCATCTGCATCAGAGGCATAGCCATCAACTTTTGAGAAGTTATTTGGTACAAAAGCCATTTTTATTCTCCTTATGCAGCTTCATCGATATCGATTTTAACGATACCAGTGTTATCGATTGCGACACTACCTGCTTTAATACGGGCATTGATTAGCCAGCATTCATACAGACCTTGCCATTGCATATCTACTTTTTGCAGATCGCTATAGCTATAACCCAGTGCTTCTTCATTCCACATGAAACAAGTACGGGTATCCCCAGTTATGGGTAGACCGCCTTCTAGCATAGTTGGAATTAGCGTAAAGGTGACGTTTTGAACAGTACGACCATCCAGACCAGAGCCAGCAAACGGCTTGTAGTCTACATAGAACATGTTAGTGAACTGCTCAACAGCCAGTAGATCTTGTTGGCCAGCCGCACTGATTGCACAATGAATTCGACCACGACCCGCTGCATTTTCTGCAAGGAGCTTAATAGCTTCTTCAAACTTAGTAAAGGTAAAGCCCGTGCCGCCTTCAGCAATTGTATTAGTGGTAGTGGACGCATCTAATGCATCAATCTTCATTTGATCTGAGCGACGCTTAACAGCTTTGACAATCCCTTGTGCAATTTCTCGTGCAATTGGGAAGTTGACATCAGTTTGTTCGAAGATGTTGACAAAGTCAGGTGCAGACCAGTTAGCTAACGTAGCAGTAACAGGATCGAACCGCATATTTAGCACGGTGAGTGCATCTTGCGGTGACTTTTGAGTGGCTACAACTTGATTAGAGACACGATATTGATCGGTAGTACCAATAACACCGGGTCGTTCACGACAGGTGCCATCAAGCAGCCCACCCATTGATTGAAATAACGCATGCACGTATTCGTTATACGCGACTTGTTGGACACCATTAAGTTCCATGATGAATCCTCCTAAAAAACATACAAAGTTAAAGGTGTCGAATTCGATACCTTTAAACACCTGCATGGTCTTTCTAGAGGGGTATTGCTAGTATCCCTAACCTGCGCTACAGGGTGTCCCGTTAGGGGCCTGCCTTATTTTTAAGTTTACCTAGTTCCTTAGTAAATGCAACTATGACCGATTATTGCGCCGCGTTGCGTCAGCTGAGCGGGCTAACCACTGCTTTCTATAAGCCGAATCTTTCTCGAACTTCTCTAGGTTCTTTGACAGCTCAGTTCTCAACGCGCCGCTAGTGTCGCTAGTAATGGTATGTCTAATATCTTTGTCAGTTGGCACATGACTAATATCACTATTGATTCTAATTTTATCTAATAGTTTAAGATCTGCGGCGGAGCGTACCCATCCCTTTAGAAGCTCTCTTTCTTCGCCGCTAAAACGTGAGTCGGACCACGTCTTATAAGAGTCCATCATCTGCTCGCCCTGTGGCCCTAGGGACTTTACCTGCTCTTCCATATTTATTTCATCTTCGGTTTGCTGAGCGACTGCCAAACGTCCAATTATTTTTTCTAGTCCGTCTTGAGATAAATTAAGTTCTTGTCCTACAGCCATTAATTCTTTGACTGCCAACTGCTCAGTATCAATCTCAACATGCTCTAAATTATATTCCTCAGGGGCACCCGTAAATTCACCCAGTTTTTTCTCAGCCTCGACATAGGCTTTTAGTTGGTCGGCTGCTGTGGTGAATTTGTCTTTTTTGAAATAATCTGGCGCTGTTCCGTGTCCTGGCTGTCCTTCGTCCCAGTACCAGTCTGCCTTTTGGCTCTCTGACGCTGAAGCCTCACTAGATTGTTGTGCAGTTTGGTTAGGTTCTTCGGTGCTTTCATGTTCCGAAGCGGTTGTGTTTTCTTCTTCACTCATTCATTTCCCCTTTTTTAATGTTTGGGTTTTGCGCCTCTTGCACAGAGCGCCTGATTCTGCGGACCATATAGTTTTGACCCTCTCGCCAATAGGCATAGCCTGGTTTGTGGTCTGGGGGTGATACTTCTTGGTCGAGTAAAAAAACTTCTTCTAAGAGGCGTAAGGCTTCTAAGTCAGAGGCGAATAATGCACCTAATCTTCCCCACAAGCGCCCGATTTTACTCGTGGACGAATTACCTTGAACCTGCATCCCAGGCCGTAAATCTAACATCTATGCTGCTTCTCCTGATATTTGTGTTTGCTCTATTTCAGCCTTCCGCTGATCTTGCATATCTTCGAACATGTCTAGCAACTGCTGTTCAGACTTCACAAGAGACAGGTCTACATCCAACTTTCTTGCAAGCCATGGGCTGACTTTCTCTATATTATAAAAGCCACCGGCTGCCTCTGGGCCAAACATACTAGCTACAATCTGATGGTGGTCAGATATTTGAAGTACCTCACGTTGATCTTCAGACATTGTGAGTGGTGTAACGAACTTGATATCTATTATCTTACCATCTGCTTTGACTTCGGTCCATTTGTTCTTTTTACGTAAGATAGCAATGATACGCTCGACGACCGGCTCAAAGAATTCGCGTTGAATACGTGCAAAAGAGGCGCTGCCATTCTCCATGATCTGTTGCTGCCTGGCTATAATTTCGGTGGCAGTTTGTTTTGGCGCATCCATCGGTCCAAATGGATCTGTTAATAGAATCCGATTGATTTGCTCTCTTAAATCATTGAGCACTAAAGCAGTCCACGAAACATCCCCGCTTGGTGGCAATGGCGTAATAGGCCATGTTCCGGACGCGGGTGGACTACAAGAAATAATAGTATTGGGAGCCATCTTAAATGTATAGGGATTAAAGACCCCATCATCAAAACCTAAATAAGTAGGCTGTGCCTGGAAATTAGCGGCTTGAATCTCATCATGAAGCGCCTGATTTATCGTTGCAGCTGCCGGCATGCAGTCCATCGCAGGACCACGCCCATCAACCTCACCTGATAATTTTTTAGACCTAAACCCAATGGCTGGACATGTTTCATCTATCCGAGAGTAGCACACCTTGTGTGAGGCTGAATCAATAATAGAATAGTGCCATTTGTCATCTGTATAGTCTTTATAAATCACTTCATAGAGCGTAAGTGTGGGATCTACTTTATCTTGTTGTTTAGCCGCATCGGGCAGTGAGAAATTAGACCACATCGCCTCAGCATGTGTGATGGGGAGATCTACAAAATCCCTATAATACGCATCAAATGTACTGTAAGGGCCTTCACTCGCATACGTTACGTAAGGTGGCATTGATGCACAGATAAAGGGATGGTCTTCGTCTTTTCCTTCATTGATAATCATATAGCCAGTTGACACAGCCATGTCCATAAAACATTCGTAGGCCACTAGATTGAAGTTAGAGCGGTTGAGCTCTGTAAAAAAAATGTTAGTGAGTTTCTGACACGCTTTTTGTACTTCATCTTTAAACTCATCTGGTATTTCTTCACCCGGTTCAAAGAAAATCCATTTTTTTCCAGGAGGGATAAGGGCATTAATCATACGATTAACATAGACTTCTGTGCCGTGCGCACACGTTAAGTCATATACGTACCAATTTAAGTTGGTTCCCTGTGCCGTATTGCTCGTGCCGCCCTGGTTCCCTATTGACGTGATATCTAATGTGTTCCGGTTTGGCTGGGAATACCGATAGGTTTGCTGTAAAAGCGATTGCCATTGCTGCTTTCTATGATACGCTTTGTCTCGGCGAACAAGGAGCCGTTTAACTTCCTTGTCTGATGGTGCGCTATCCAATTGTTGTACGCCCTTCTGATGAGCCTCCGGAGAAGTACCCGCCTGCTCTCTTAGAGCGGAATCCTCTGATTAAAATTTTGTTAGCCTTCTTGCGCTCTTTAGCAGTCTTCCGGTCAGTGGCTTCTTTTTGGTTTTTTGCCAAAGCGATTACTTGTTCAGATGACCGTTTTGCAGCACTCTGGCCCGTTTTGAATGGTTTTTCTATGAATCTAGGTATTAATTTCATGGGTCTGCTCCTTAGACATCGATATGAATTATTATTTTACTCTCATCGTCTTCAACTACAACATCTTTACCAACAACAAAAACAATTTCTTTTCGTCCGACGATTCTTTCAAAGAGGGCTTCTATCCTACTCTTGAGGCTGGCCACTTTCCATATCCTTTCTTGCTTCTTCCATTTGCACTACATCGACAGTAAGTAGGCATTTGCGACACATAACTTCGGAAGACTTATTATAGGTGCCTTTTGTGATCCATTTGCTCACCATGAAATCATGATTTCCTTTTTCACAGGCCTGTGCGCGGTTGATAAGTTTTTTCACTAGTCCCCCATTCCTGGAATGAATGTTGAGTTTGTGATTCCTTTCTGCACCAATTGTGCTTTTGTGTACGCATAGGGCTGAATAGCATCAGCATCAGAGTAGCCGATGACAAAACTCATTCTTGGGCCGTTCATCAGTTTGACGTATGACCAAGCCTTGTTCGGGTGACAGTGTTTCTTTGCCGTGCGCTCAATATCAATGTCGTCGCTAAGCGCCATATGCACATCAAGTGAGCCAGCTAAAGAGCCAATAATACAGTGAGCAGTGGGATAGATATCCAGGCCAATATCCTTCAGATGATTTAATATGATCATCTCCATATGACTGCGGTTGTTGAACAAAAAACCAGAGGTGTCTATAAAGTCACGGATTTTAATTGCAGTAGAATTGGTAGGTGAGTAAATAAAGATTCCCATTTAGTCCCTCATTTTTAACAGTCTGTTTAGGATCACGCTGCCATTCCGTACAAGTTAGCATACTTTTTCTGGGCTTGGAACACAAGAGGCTCCATGTCTCTTAGCCAGCCCATACAAAAGCTCTGCAGTGCATCGAACCCGTGGCTAGATCGGTCATGAATGGGCTTGGCTGAATATACGTCCAGCTTGGGATCGTACTTACTTCTGTATTCAGATAAATGCTTTAATCCGAGCTTACAGTTCTCTGAGTCTATGTAGAATCTTGGGAACATATGCCTAACCATGTGAATGCCTTCAATCTTATGTGACGGTGCAGGCACTACTATGAAGTTAAGGCCCTTTTCACGCGCCTGTGAGCGCCTGGTCTTGCCTGGTCCTAGTTCTCTAACTTCAATATCATGTGGGGCAAAGTGTCGGCTAAAGTAGCACTGATGTTTTTGTTTGAACTCATTTAGCACCTCGACATAGTGTTCAAGCCCAAGGTTATGCGCTTCATAGTAATCAACCAGGAATATCTTGCCGTGACGAATCTGGGCAAACCAAATCGCAGTGTGATCGTCAATGCCCAAATCCCATCCTGTGTGTACAGGCAGTGAGTTGTCGAGTTTATAGCTTCCGATTCTATTTTCATTGCGCGCTTCATTTAAAGATTTGCTGAAATACGCGCCCACCAGTGTGGCCTCCCAAGAGCAAAAGTACTCTTGTTGAATTAATTCTTCGGGCATTCCATTTGCGCGCTCTTGCGTTATCATTTCTTCTGTGATGATTCGCTGGCCATCATTGTCGTATGTTTTGTCGCAGGGTAGAGAACTTACGTGCCACGCAGGATTATCTATCATATTATCGTATAGATCTTTAAAGGGACTGTACGCCATTGCCGTACCGTTGAATAAGAACCAGCCCTTGTTTTTTGTGACCATCGGGCGCAGGAAGTTATAGGCATTGAAGTCTGTGAGCTGGCTTTCACTAATCACAACACCCTTAGCATCCATCCCCACTAAGCGTGCATAGTTGTCTGACCCCGTTACATATATAAGGGAGCCGTTTGGTAGCTCTATCATCTGGTGAGCATTGCGATAACCCGCACCAAGAATCCTTGGAATGCGCATAATCAATCGCTTGCCGTCCATGCCGACGGTTTGCCAGATTACTTTTGTAGATTGGTTAATTGTGGGAAGTAGATAGAGATAGACACCTGGGCGCTGTAATGCTGCCAGCACTGTTAAAAAGAACGCCTCAAAGTCTTTTCCAAACCGCCTGTGGGCCAGCCGTATAAAATATCGATAGTCGTCAACAAAAAAAGCCTTAAACAGCTCTCGCTGCTGAGGATAAAAATTAGCAAAATCATTCAGCTTGAGTATCAAGAACCTTGTCCTCTTTATCCTGCATCATTTTCTCAAGCTGTGCCACCTGCTTAACAAGCTCGTCTACCTCTTTCGTGTGACATGCTGTTGATATTGCAGTTGCGATAGCCCCAATTTTTTGGGCATCAATATCATCACGCCCACTTGCTCTAATCAGGTTCATAGAAGCTTCGACCAGGCTCTGTGAGTCTGTTAGGATTTCCAGTGGTGGGGTTTCGCGCTCTAAGTCTCTGAATCTCCCTTTAATAGAAGCCAGATACGATTTCATGTCAAAATGAATGTTCTCAAGATTAGCGCGGATGATTTCTTCAGAATAGGACTTAGCACACTCTCTCGCATATACATAAGCTTCGTCGAGAGCAGGGTGCTGCTTTAACCACTGGTAAAGCTTGCTACGGCCTACACCAACTTGAACACAGAAGTCAGCAAGGCTTCCGCCCTTTTTGAAACAATCAACTAACATTGCAGGAAAGGAGTGGTGATAGTTTATTTTTTCCCAGCTTACGTATGCCATAACATCCTTGTTTTAGTTAGATAAATCTAATTATAGGCGATAATCCATTTTACTTATAGTCTGTGGTTATTTTCAGGTAAAAGGGGGCCTCTCTCAATGCATGCGGTCCATATCTCCCGGTGGCCAACCGTCCATTTCTTTGACTTGGCCGCTAGCTCCGCATTAAAGCTCTGGCATGCCTGCATGCTGTCGAACTCAATGGTTGTTGCGCCGCCTGCGCCTCCGCTTAGCATCAACAATACCAATACTACTGACATTTATTTTCGCTCTGCAGTATCTCTAAAATCAAATCTACTTTCTGTTCGATCACTTTTACCTGCATCATGCTATTTAGCAAGTCTGAGACTAAAAATGCCTCCTGCGTTGCCTCTTCGCTATCATACAAATAAATAAATTTAGGCCCTATATTTAATACGTCTTCATCCCTTTTATGCGTAAATAATACTTTTTCCACTGGCCCACTATAATCAGGACCAGACATATGGTGCTCTGTTTTACAGTCCGGGCACTGATAGATTGTATAAGCCGGATTACTCGTTGCTATCTGATTAAGATTGACGAGTTCACCACCACACTTACAATGCGTAACGCCATAATCAATATATTCCATTAGATTTCCTTTTCTGACTCATCTATTAGCTTTCTTTTCATATCTCTCTAATGAAAATAGAATTTGGCTTTATGCTTCGCACATTTGAGGGTTTCTTTTCAGGTTTAGCGCATATACTTATTGAACTATTCATTTTTTCTTCGTACCCAGAAACGATTCGTTCCAGACGTGCTGCTTTTTGCTCTGCAATTGTAACTCTATTAGTCAATTCATTATGACCAACTGTAACGTCCAAAAGCTGTAGGCCTATATTTGCCAGCCGGTATCCATGCAGCCCGTACAAAGCTACTAAAATAATTATTGCTACTGTTCCGAAGGTTATGTATGTCATTTTAGTCCTCTCTCTCATATGTATAAATGCCCTGAGGGCGACGTGATAGTTCAGTTCTTTCTGGCACTTTGGTTTTTTCAATTCTTCCCATTAGAAATCCTTGAATAAACTTTTTAATCATTTCTGACTGGTCATAAGATACGCCTAGTTTCTCCTGAATATACTGTGTGGTTGCTTCTCGCCGGTGTGATATTTCTTCTCCTAATTCTTCAATTAAATCAAGCCCCGTAAAGATGTGAAACCCCGTGCCTTCTACGCCTACTGTTAATATGCTGCGATTCCAAAGCGACAAATAAACCTTCATGGGGGCCTCATTTACCATCATACTGACCAATCCAACTCTAGCCACGCCGTTGCTTAAAGTGGGGTTGATAAGGGGGATGTTTTTAACTTCCATATTTAACGTCCTTACTGCGCTATAATTAACCCAGGCACACCGACAAGGAGGGCCTGATCATGACACTGTGTATGAGTTTTTTGATGGCATTGAAGGACGTGTTTAGATGCTGTTGTGTAGATGATGTGGCCGTTGAGTACCCTGTTGTGCATGCCATGCCACCCATTAATAATCAGCGGGGGTATTTTATTAATGCACCTGGCGCCACTTTTAATGTCCAGGTTTTCCCCGACGTAATTGACAACCGTATGGCTGTCCCCTCTGCACAGATTATAGCTGAAGTTATTAAGGATGAGCAACCCTCCGTGCTGAGAAGGGCCAAAACTTCTTAGTTTTTCTGTGTGTTTGTCAGCTCATTGTTTTTTTCCGCTTTTTGGAAGGCTGAAATATCTCCGTGCTTGCCACATTCCCTACAGTGGTAGCTCTTTTTGTGCAAATTTATCATAAACGTTTGGTTTCTAAGCCTCGAGTTGTGGAATGGGCATACACCTACCACGTAAGCCGTCCCAAAGGGGTTTAGCTTTGTATATTGACTCACAACCTCCATTAAAGTTTGTGTGTCTACAGTAGACGGAGCCTCTTCTTTAGGCTGAGCAACGACCACTTCCTTCACCTCATCAAACATGTTTTTTGTCCATCCAGCTCGGCCGCATCATTCTTAAGCGACGCGCAGCATCTTTTAGGTGGCTGTTTATTTCGTCAGTGTCAGAATTTTTTACACGTGCTGCCATGGTTTCATTGTGCTGCTTAGTCCTCGCTTCATCTTCTCGTGCCTTTTGCCTATTCACTTCTTGCATTTGCTTCTCCGCGTTTCTTTTCTGGTCCCAGTATGCCTGCTCTGCTTCATAATTCATAATCTTGCCTCCAGGGTATGTTTGTGGGTGAGCTAAGCCACTATTTTGCCCCATTTGTAATGCTTTGTCACCTTGACTGCCAGGGCCAAAAAAATGTTTCCAGGTTCCTACAACGAACCCCCCCCAATTTGTGACTGGGGTGCCCTTAGCGGCGAGTTTGGCCTTTCGCTCAATCACATGTTCTAGTACGTGCTCTTTTTGCCATGGGGGGCATTTGAGGCGCTTTAAAGCTTGTATTGCATCTTGTGCCTGGGAAGGTGATAGGGCGTCTTTCAGTCTCCTCTCACATTTTTCATCTAGCGAATGTCGTTTTACCTCTTTCTCACTGTACATAAATCCACCTCCACTTGTTTTCCTTCCAGGTTTTTTAAAGCCCCCGTATGCATTATTAATACGATTAGTATTAATGTTTAGATTGGGCACACTTTTTGTGTTTAAGTCGCCAGGCTTATCTGGGGGGCCAGGTATCTCCTGGGCAAAATGGGCTAGTGCGTATCTTTTGGGGGGGGTCTTATGTCTGGGCGCGTCTTTGTATTCCCCTGGTGATTTAACCAGGATGCCCATTTCTGTAAGCCTTCTAAGGTGATTACCTACAGTGTTTCTGTGCACCTTGGTTTTACGTTTTCCAAGAATGGTGGCAATAGAAGGCGATCCCACGCCATTAACGTCAGTTTGAAAAATAAGGGATTCTAACGTCATATAAAGACTAGCATATAACTCATGTTCATCATTAACGGCCTGGAGCCACGCGCGCTTACAATCCAGGGACGCATCCCAGTCAGCTTGTTTCAGCCAGACTTTCTTTTTAGGCTTCTGACTATAAGTTGTTGGTGTGGGGATGTTGACTGCTTGGTCTATTGATGTAAAATTATCCATGAGGTTTGATTCTCCTTGATTCAGGTCTCGTCATGAGATTTGATTCTCCGTAATTCAGGTCCTGTGATGAGATTTGATTCTCCGTGATTCGGGTCTTTTTATGAGGTTTGATTCTCCTTGATTCAGGTCTTGTTATGAAACATGAGACATGCGACTTGGTAATCCGTGATTCAGGTTTCAGTAGTTGTTTTGCTCCTTTCGGTGTGGAACTACCTAGTATAGCCCCGTTAATCCTATTCCGTGGCTTACGTCCCCCCTGGGTCTGTTTGGCTTTCCCAGGGGGTTTTTTTTGTTCCCTGTTCTGGTTAGCCTTTATCGCTTTCAGCCTAACAACCGCTTCTTTGCGCGTTTTGCTAATGCCTGGCGTATTGTCTATCTTATAGCCCTTGGCTGTCTTCCTAATCGGCATACTATATCTTCTCTTCCTGAGAACGTACCAACCACCTTAACGCACCTTTTCCTCAATTTACAGATATTTGTAGCTACAAGTTTTAGATAGATCACTATCTTTTATAAGCTAACAAACCGATAAGGTCCGCTTGTCGGAAACATTATGTATCCACTAGTATTCGTTAATATTCATGTGTATGATTCATTTTATTGGTTGAGGAGTACTAGTAATGACCAAAAAACGCAAGGTAAGAGACAAACTACTAACCTATAGCGAGGTGTGTGACTTAATAGGGTACACGCGAAACGGCATCTATAAAATGATTCTACGCGGAGAGTTTCCAGACGCCATCCGCGTCACCGATAAACGACTGTTCTGGAAATTATCAGTGGTAAAACAATGGCTTAAAGGAGAATGGGAAATATGACTAAGCGACAGAATGGATTTGAAATGGCTGTGTGGCACTACGTGTCAGACAAAAAACAATTAGTTGCTTTTGATGACTTATCGTCCGGAGAAAAAGAGGACGTCTGTCATTGCTATTACAGAAGTATGCTCAGCGACGATGATTGCGCAGAGGCGCTTTATGAGTCACCTGCCTTGGAAATTTTGGTATCTCTGTTGAAACTCGATTTTCAGCAAGACACAGGCGTCGTGATCGCGCTCATAGAACAAGCTAAACAGGCCGTCTACGAGCATCTAGATGGCGAAACCAGAAAGGCCTTTGAAGTTGAGGGGAACTACGTACAGGGCTACCGACCAGACATCAATTAATTAGTTTTATTTAGGGAGAAACTACTATGAGTAAAGCACTTGGACTATCACACGAGCAGCTTAAAGAACGCATGAGCTACGTCACTGCAACAGAGGCTTCTGTGGTCTGTGGCGTATCGCCCTGGGGCAACATTATCGACCTCTGGAATCAAAAGATAGGGATGTCACTACCAGACGACTTGTCTGATAACCACTATGTTAAAGCAGGGCTGTATTTAGAAGCACCCATAGCCGCTTGGTTTTGTGATGAAACGGGAAAAACATGTGTGGAAGACGACACGCTGAAAGTGCACAAGACATTGCCCTTTTTAGCCGCTCATACAGACAGAGTGATCGTCAATGAGAGCGCACTATTAGAATGTAAAAACTCAGCGAGCCTAAAAACCTGGGCTGGCATTGAAGATAACATAATCCCAGACCACTATTTGGTGCAAATTGCACACGAGGCCATGTGCTGGGATGTGGAGCGTGTTTATATTGCCGTCTTATTGTCAGGCAATGACTTGAAATATGCCCACTATGACCGCAATGACAAGCTAGAGCAGGCAATTATAGAGAAGTGTGGCGCGTTCTGGGACTGTGTGAAAAATGAAACAGCACCGGCCCCTAGAACCTCGGCTGAGGTGCAATCTCTGTACGCTAATCAATTATTAGATGAAGAACCCCTGATTGCTACGCAAGATGTAGAAGAATCTCTGGCAAAGGTGAGAGAATTTAAGTCCTCTATAGAATCCTATTCGCAGGCAAAAGAGAAAGAGGAAGATAAAATCAAGGTTTATATGGGTAAGCATTCGATTTTGCATGGCAGCAATGGTAAAATAACGGCCTCTTGGAAGACTACAAAAGATCGGACGCTTTTTGACAAGAGCAGGTTCGAGCAAGAAAATGGAGAACTTTATGGCCAATACACTGTCACAAAACCCGGATCGCGAAGATTCCTACTCAAATAGTGGAGCAAATATTATGTCGGACACAACAAACACAGCAGTAGCGCGCGTACAGAGTCTACTAGACAAGATGGCACCGCAACTTTTAAAAGCGCTGCCTAAACACTTAACGCCAGAACGGCTAACACGCATTGCATTAACAGAAATGCGCAAAACACCACGCCTGTGTGACTGCAACCCACTGTCATTCTGTGGGGCCATCATGATGTGTGCGCAACTAGGGCTAGAGCCAGGGGGTGCATTAGGACACATCTATCTAATTCCGTTTAAAGACGAAGTGCAGGTCATTTTGGGCTATAGGGGAATGATAGATTTAGCCAGACGCTCTGGGCAGATTGTTTCAATCGAAGCACACGAGGTGTATGAGAATGATTTGTTTGAGTTTGAGTATGGACTTGAGCCAAAGCTAAGACACAAGCCCACCCTTAAAGAACGTGGCGAATTAATAGCAGTCTTTGCTAAGGCAACTATAGTGGGTGGTGGATACCAAGTTGAAGTGATGTCTAAGCCTGATGTAGATAAGATTAGGGCGCGCTCTAAATCATCTCAAAAAGGACCATGGGTAACTGACTATGAGGAAATGGCTAAGAAGACTGTTTTAAGGAAGCTGTTTAAATATCTCCCCGTCAGTATTGAGATACAAAAGGCCGCAGGTTTAGACGAAGCGGGCGACAGAGGGGAACAGTTTCTCGACAAGGAAGTTGAGGATTTCATAGAGCATGATGACGTAGTAGCGCCTGAATCAGTTAAATCACAGGCAGATTCCCTGTCTGACACACTTGGAGGATAATAATGATAAACATTAATCATGTTGATGAATTTAAACAAGACAGAGAGGAAGATTAAAGATGAGTGATTGTGATTACGAATATGAAAAACCCCCAGCAGAAAAAATAGTAGATTATATTATTAAAACAATAGAAGATTCGATACTCGGCCTCGGCCCTGAAACACAGAAGCTAATAATGTGGAATGTGGGCTGCAGCCTTTTAGTTGAAATCATAGAAGGAACAGAGAAAGAGAGTAAACAGGACGCTTTAGATGGGGCAATAGAAATGATACTACGGAATTTAACGGAGCCGATGACATGAAAGCAAGTGAATTAATAGAATTACTACAAAAGGGCCTTATGCAGCATGGTGACCATGAAATATGCACATCGCATGACGATTGTGTTAAATATTTAACCCTCTATTCTACCCGATACGGCACTTATTACTTAATCGGGGATTATATTTATGAAAATATGGAAGGATTTAAAGTTTATGAACAAATTCATCTTGAGCGCGAATCCCATGAAGGCGAGGCACTAGACAAAGACCAGAGGAGCTGACATGGCTATGGGTTATATTTATGGATTAGATTCAATAACGTGTGGAGAGCTTACAAAGAAACTCGTTTCAGTCATTTGTAATGGGCACGCAGATAAAGAAATCAATGAGTCATTGATTCGAGGTTATAATGGACTTCTACAAGAAGATAACAAGCCCTAGCAAAGAAAGACTCACATACCTTTGGGTCTTATCTTTTGTGTCGTATTGTTTTATAAAAACCCTGTGGTTCTATGAGCTTGGCACCATAGAAGAAGTGTTAAGCTTCTCCTGGTTCTCGTTGTTATGTGGGATAACGATAGGCTTGATAATTGGTAAGGTGGCTGCCGCCTAGTCGAGGGAAAAGACGGCATCCAAGAACGCCCCTAGGGAGAGGGTGTTAAGTCTATTGTATCATCCAGCAACCCCTTGGGCAAACTCAAGCGTTGCTCGGCAAAACCTTCTAATAATTCTTCTATATTCTCTTCCACAGGATTGTCAGGGCCTAAGAATTTACCAGATAGGAGCCCTGTCATTAATAGCACCAGGCTAACCCCTATAATCACGCCCAAACCCGCATCTTTTAAAACCATTTTAACTTTTTCCATCAACATAAGCGTGCCACGTGTCTATAAAATGTAATGCTTTATCACTTTGTTTATCCGTATCCTTAGCATAATGCATTTTCCAATAGTACGCTAGCCCGGGAATATCTGTAGATGAAGGATAGGGGAATTTCAGATGATCATAAAACACGGCGCTTATTAAGACAGCCAACCTTAGGTTCCACATCAAAGAAGCAGCAGGAGGAAACATATTGCAATAGCATGCCCCCAGTATAGCTGTCTTTAGAGAAGCGTTTCCATCAAGGTTAAGGTAGTTAATTGTATTATGATATCTAGATATTGGGATATTGAAAAAAGAGAAGGCTGCGCCGGCGTGTTGCGTGGTTTCAAGGCCTGATTCAGCTAACGCCGTACCTAATAGGAGATTGGTCAACGACGGCGAATGCAGGTTGACTAGAATAAGTGAAGGAACAATAATCTGAGCCCTGAAATAAGAAGAATTCATGGACAAAGAGGCAGCAAAATTACTTTCAGATGTATGTTCCTGTTGGTCGAATAAATTAATGATTTTTCCCATATCGGGAGTATAGCATTTTAATTAGTCGGTTTTGGGTGTTTCTTTTTAACCGCTGTTAAGGCGTCTGCCCAGGTCGTGGTTCCGTTTATTTTATCGTTATACATCATATCAAGTTGCTCCCGCGTAGAGGGATATTCTCTTGCTCTTTCTTTAAGATAGTTAGTTTTGGCGTTTTCTGCCTTTTTGGCTTCCCAGTCTGCGGCACGTTGTTGTAGTTCTAGCTTATCTTTTTCTGTTAGGAGATGATGAACCCCGTTTCTAGTGACAACGGGCACATTATCTTCAACCTGTGTTGGGCTTCCATTTAAATCTATTGCTGTTTTCATTATAAAGATTCCTTATTTTGCCAGTCCGTACAGTGAGAAATTACCATAATATATTGTGTTTGAGGAGAATAGACATTGAATGCTAGTAACTGCTGTTCCACTTAAATACATCCCAATGGCTGTTCCTGTCATTACATTGTTT
>Ga0075119_1000250_pt1 | contig 31242 bp, 45 predicted proteins | sample AntAceMetag02UK9_FD_69791 | JGI IMG/M metagenome (GOLD analysis project Ga0075119, IMG submission 69791) | Saline lake microbial communities from Ace Lake, Antarctica - Antarctic Ace Lake Metagenome 02UK9 | ecosystem: Environmental > Aquatic > Non-marine Saline and Alkaline > Saline | place... | reverse complement strand
CTTGGTATAGAGAAAATGGCTCGGGCTATACTTTTGCTGTAGATGTTAATAATCAGCTTAAGAAAGTAAACCATGGCTTAGTTTATTCTGACTCAAATTGCAGCACTCTAGAGGGTGAGGTCTTTGACTATCCATTACATTTGAATGGAGATACTTTTGTGTTTAAGTTTGAAGAGCGGTTTATGGAATACCCTTTAGGCCCAGGACTTAAAACAGTAGAACCTTATTGGTTTAAAAACGAGTACGGTAATTGTAACCCATGCGCTGGCTCAGCTAAAAATGTTAGAGAGGTACAAGGTCACGTAGGCTCAGGCATTAGCTTGGCCTATTAGTTCTAGACAAATGCTTATTAAAATTGCCATATTAATTTATGGCAAAACAGCAAGCATAGTTAAAGAATAACTTGAATATGCCGATTATAACGCATAACATAAATTGAACATAAATATATGGAGATATATTGTGAAAAAAGCAGGCAACCCTAAGCCTAGTAATGGTTTTGGTAAAGATAAAGCGAGAGCTAGTGCGGCTGGTAAAAAGTCTAGTAAGCACTTACCGGCGGACCTTAAGGAAGCTAGGTCAATGAATGCTCACGACTTTGAAAACTCTCTTTATAAATATATGTCTATGCCCTTTATTGATTTACAAAAGATATTTAAAGATCCAAAGACACCAAGCAGAGACCTTGCTGTAATTAGTATCCTAAAGAATGCTATAGAAAAAGGCGACAATCAAAGACTCAACTTTCTGTTAGAACGAACCATTGGAAAAGTTAAAGACGTATCTGAAGTGAGCATTAAATCATCACATAAAAGCATTGTTGAAATGTTAGAAGATGAGTAATGAAGCTCTCCCAAAAAGATAAAGAGAAACTCAAAGATCCTTTGTGGCGCTTGCAACACTTGTATTACATAACAAACAAATCAAAGAAGAGAGTTAAGTTCAAGCCGAACTCTATTCAAAGATATTTATTAAAGAACATGACTGGCTATGACAATATCCTTAAGGCAAGACAAGTTGGTATCTCTACATTCCTACTACTTAGGAAGCTAGACAAAGCAGCTTTTAACTCAAACCAAACTGAAGTAATACTATCTCATGATAGGGAGTCTCTAGGTAAGCTATTCAAAATAATCAGATACGCTTATAAGAATATGCCCGACGATCTAAGACCTGAAATAGATAAAGGCGGCGGCTCTAGATATAGACTCTACTTCCCAGAAATAAACTCAGAGATCTACTGTACTCTTGAAGCTGTATCGGATGCAGTCTCAGGATTACATATATCAGAAATGGCCTTAATGAATAATATGGATAAGGTTAGAACTTCAATGGACGCAGTGCCAATTGAAACAGGAGAAATATCTATTGAGACTACTGCAAGGGGATTCAATCATTACCACGACTTCTATACTGGAGAGACAGGATATAAGAACTTCTTTTTCCCTTGGTACATGCACGAGGAGTATTGTTTAAACAGAGGGAAAATAAGATGGACAGCTGAAGAGAAACAACTAAAGCACAAAGCAATTAAACTTTATGGAGTAGAATTAAACGACGATCAAATTTCTTTTCGAAGGTTTAAAATCTCTCAAAGAAAATCTAAATCCTCATTCCTACAAGAGTATCCTGAAGACGATAAGACTTGCTTCATAACTACAGGTACACCTGCAATTGATATTACTAAGATACAAGATATTATAAAAGACAGACCTGAGCCAATTAGAGAAACTGAATACCTTAAGGTTTATAAAGAAGCTATCTCTGGAACTCCATACGTTTTCGGAGTAGATACAGCTGAAGGTGTAGGCGGTGATTATTCTGTAGCTGTAGTAATGGATTCAAAGAAAAGAGAAGTTGTTGCTATACTAAGAGGACATTTAAAACCTTTTGATTTTGCTAATGAGATTAATAAGCTCGCTAAAGATTATAGAAGAGGCCGAGCACCGATGCCATTAGTAGGCGTTGAGAGAAATAACCATGGGCATGCTGTACTTCTAGAATTAAAAGAACATTTGAACTATCCTAATCTATATATGCACTCTGATAATAGAGCCGGTTGGATTACTGATAAAGTTACAAGACCGATTATGCTCAATACTTTTATTGATGCAGTCGAAAACAGTACAGTTAAAATAAACGATATGACGATATTAAACGAATGCCTTACTCTAGTTAATAACAAAGGTAAGATTGAAGCCGCTCAAGGTAAGCATGACGATAGCGTCATTGCGTCTAGTATTGCTATCCAACTTTCAATTAATGCTAAACAATTAGATATGTATTACGATATAGAAAATAAGGTACTACTTTAAGGGAACAATATATGGCCAATGATAACGACGAAGTATTGAGTGCAAACTCAAACAATCTTGTAGACCAACTATACTTTGGTACAGCCGAAAAGACATTACAAGAATCCTCAATGGACCCAGCCTCACAACTTAAGCCTTTCAATGCCGATGATATATATCAAAAGGATAATACATACGGCATCTATGACGACATGCTTAAAGATGACCAAATAGAAGTAGCCCTAAGAATTAAAAAAGATTTAGTTCTAAGTAGTGGTTGGGATATTGTTTGCAAAAACGAAGACGTAAAAGCTGATTTAGAAAAAGCATTAAATGAAGACACTGAATCAAGCTTTGATGCTCAGCTAGAAGAAATACTAAGTGCATACGAATACGGGTTTAGCCTAACAGAAAAGATATTTAAAAAGAGACCGGACGGTACACTAACACTTAAGACGCTTAAGACAAGGCATCCTGCTAGTTGGATTATCGAGACAGACAACCAAGGTAATCTTGAAAAGTACTCTCAGGTTGATCTTGCTTCAGAAAATATAATAGATCCAAAGTCCTTAATCCATTACATTAACAATCCTAAGTTTCAAAACCCATACGGTACAAGCGACTTAAGAGCTGCTTACAATGCTTGGTTTATTAAAAGACAGATAACTAGATACTATGCAATCTTCTTAGAAAAATCAGCATCCCCTATTCCAGTAGCTAGATATGATTCACAAGCTCCTAGTTCAATGCCAGCTCAATTGTTGACAGTGCTAAAGAAGTTCCAACAAAAGACTGCCCTAGTAATACCTAAAGAATTAGAAGTTGAATTTCTAACTCATGGGAATACAGGAGAGGCTTACATAAAAGGAATAAATCTCTTTAACATGTTTATAGGTCGGGCTTTATTTGTGCCAGATCTAATGGGCTTTCAAGGTAGTGAAACAAGCGGCGGCTCTTTTAGTTTAGGACAACAACAATTCCAACTATATGCTAAGCATATTCAAAAGCGCAGAAAGCTAGTAGAAGACATAGTAAACAAACATATAATTAAATCTATAACAGTTCATAACTTTGGCTTCCTAGAAGAAATGCCAGTGTTTAAACTTAAACCTATTGAAGACGACGACGCTTTGGCAGCTGCTAAAGTTTGGCTAGAAGCAATTAAAGGAAAGGCTTACAAACCTAATCCTGAAGAAATAAATCATTTTAGAGGTATTGTAAAATTTCCTGAAGGTGACGTAGTAGAAGCTTCGCATGAGCCTGTATCAAATCCAGGGGGGGCCTTTGGTAGCAATGAAGACACGACTTTGCTACCGAATGATATAGACAAGATGCAAGCTTTTGCTAAGGGTAATCCTTTTGCTGAGCCTTCAGGAGACTTCCATAAGAAAGTAGATTTTAAACAAGTAGCAAGATCACTAGATAGTAATATGGATCTAATAAAAGCTGAAGCTCAGCCTTTAATCGAAGCAATCTATGAGGACCTATTTGACCAATTAGAAAAGAAAAAGATTCTTAAAACTGGAAACATAGAAAGGCTTGAGACTCTTAAACTAAGAAAGCTAAAAGACTTAAAGCTATTACTTAAAAAGGGACTTAAGAAACAATACTTAGATGGCAAGCAATTAGCTCAAACTGAATTATTCAAGTCTGACTTTGCAGCACCTATTGTAGATGAACAATTTCTAAAGATACTAGAAGCTGAAGTGTTTCAATTCATAGGTGATTGGGAATTTAAAGTAACTCAAAAAGCCAGAGTAGAAATGATTGCAGCTATTAAAGATGGCCGACCAATCTCTAGTGTAATTGATATTATAAGCACTGAAGGTAAAAAGGATTCAGCCGTTGCTCTTGAAAGGTTTGCTCGAACAAAGACTACTGAAGTTCTTAATAAAGGTAGGGTAGCATTCTTTGAGGACTCTGGAGTAGTTTCAGGATACCAGTACTCTGCAATATTAGATGATAGGACAACTGAGATTTGTAGAGGCTTACATGGTAAAAAGTTTAAGGCAGGCACCGAGCCAATTCCTCCAATGCACTTTAATTGCAGATCTGTTTTAATTCCAATAACTAAGTTTGAAGAGTTTAAGCCAGACAAAGGCGTTGGCAAAAGAAATATAGATGAGTTCATAGAAGCAGAAAAAGGGAAAGGGTTTAGTAAACAATAATGCCACATTTTACAAAGATACAAACGTCAAGCGGTGAGATAGTTACGGGTGAAGACTCGGGCACAAATCATGGAATACATGTTAAAGAAATAAGCCCACCCATGGTATCTGCCTTTGGCGAGTTACTGAAAAGATTTGTGCTGAATCGGCTGCCTTTTATAATGCAGGCAGAGGGTGGGAAACTCATACCGATGATAACATTAGCATAGAATATATATCTCTAGTAGCTGAAGCGGCGGCGGCGGGGATGTAACTGCCGGTGTTAGTTGGCTAGAGAGAATTTAATAAGAAACTAAAATTAATAAATGGAGTTAATATGGGGAAATTTGTAACTGATGAGACAGCAATAGAATATGTTTTTAAAGAAACTAATATGTTTGATACCTTTTTTCAAAGAGACATTGAGCCTGGCATAACGCTTTTTTTAGCTAAGCAAAGAAGCCAGTCAGATGACGCTCTTATTACTCAAGCAATTAGATTTTCTAAAACTATGTTCGACGAAACTAATGCTTTTAATTGGATTGATTCAAACAAGAAACTTTACAGTCAAGCTTCAGTAAGAAAATACGCTGAAGACAAAGAGCTTAAGTCTACTGTTAGAAAGCAGTTTGAAATTGAAGGCGTTGAAGTTTTTGCAGCGGGTACTTGGAATGGAGACACTTATACCATTGATGACCTAGACCAAATGAAACTAGCTTTTGATGAAAACAAAGAAACAATGAAGCCGTTTTTAAAACTAGGACATGACTCAGACCAAAAGTTATTGCAAACCGATGGCTTGCCGGCTGCCGGTTGGGTTAAAAGTCTTGAGAGAATTGAAGATAAACTTGTAGCATGTTTTACAAATGTTCCAGAAAAGATAATGGAACTAATAAAGCGTGGTGCTTATAAAAAGGTATCGAGTGAAATATATTGGGATATCGCGGTGAATGGGAAAAGCTACAAGCATTTCTTATCAGCCGTTGCACTACTCGGCGCTGATATGCCGGCAGTTCAAAACCTATCTGATATATTGCAGATTTATAAAAACTGTGCCGATAATAATAAAGACGCAATTGTAAAACACTACTTATTCCCTTCGAAGGAGAAATTTAAAATGGATGATAAAGATAAAGAAATTGCAGATTTAAAAGCTAAGATTGAAGAGCTTATGGAAAAACTTGCAGCAAAAGAAAACGCTGAAGAAGAAGGCGCAGCAATAGATGGCGAAAAAGAAAAAGAATTACTTTCTCTTAAAGCTGAAGTAAAAAAGTTTTCTCAAGAATTAGAAAAAGAAACTGCTAAAAGAGAAGATATTGAATTAGAAAAACACGTTGATTCTATTGACGAGATTACTCCTTCAATGAAACCATACGTTTTAGAATTATTAGGAAAAGAAAAAAAATCTTATTCTATTAACGATAAAGAATTAGACAAAAGAGATTTGTTAAACGAAATCTTAAAATTGCATAGTGCTTCGGATGTTAACTTAGAAGAAAGTTCAACTGAAGGCGAAAAGCAAGCCGATTTAACAGAAAAGAAAATTGAAAAATATATGACTGATAACAAAGTTAGTTATAGACAAGCCTACACTCAAATTATGAAAGGATAATATAATGTCAAACTCACCTTTAAGTTTTAGAGTAGCTACTACTCTTGCCGCTTATAGAATTGTGGGCATTTCAGCAGCTAACACAGTAGCATATCCTGCTAATGGTTTAGTTCTTCCTATTGGAATCACGGATAATGATGTACTAGACACAACGTCAAGCATCCCTGTTCATGGTCCTGGAAGTATTGCGAAATGCTTTTTCTCGGATACCGTTTCAGCCGCAGGCCTTGTTGCCGGTGATACAGCTGGTAAAGGTACGCCATTCACTTTAGCAGATACTACAACTGCTCTAACCCTTGCAAATGCTTATGTAGGTATTTTAGTAGATGCAACTGCAACCGCTGGAGCTATCGTAAATGTTTACGTAATGCCAGGTTTTGACAGAGTTTAAGAAAGGACTAAATCATGCCAGTTAAAAGTAAATTACATGTGGATCAGCTCCTTTCGAATATTTCTGTTAGGTATAGCAACAATGAGTTTATAGCTCATAAAGCTTTCCCTGCCGTAAATGTTAAAAAGGACTCTGATCTTTATAGAGTTTATGATAGAAATTTTAGAATTCCTGAAACAAGTAGAGCTAATGGCGCAAAAGCCAGAGAGCATTATTTTGAAGTAAGTAACTCTAGTTATGTTTTAGAAAAACATGCACTTGTTGATTTTGTTTCAGATAGTGATGTTGAAAACTATGACGTTTCTGATTTAAGAGCTGATACAACTGAAGAATTAACTGATGCTATCATGCGTAGAAAAGAAAAATCTTTTATAGATTTATTCACTAAAACGTCTTGGAGTCTTACGCATTCTTTATCTTCAGCTTTGAGTTGGAACAATTTAACATTAACTGCTAATCCAATTGCAGATCTTGATACGGCAGCGAGTGTTGTACTTGCTAACTCTGGTCAAATGCCAAACTATGTTATTTTAGGTCGAGACAGTTTTGTACTTGCTAAAAATAACAGTAATGTATTGGACCGAGTTAAGTACACAAGTGCTGAAATCAGCGAGTCTATGCTTGCAAGTCTTTTCGGAGTTGGTGAGCTTTTAGTTTCCAATGCTCAATTAGATTCTGCGGCTGAAGGGCTTACATCTTCAGTAGCTCAAATGTGGCCTAAGCATGCTTTCTTAGGATATAAACCGCCTAGAGCTTCTCCAAAAGCTCCAAGTGCTGGGTATATCTTTGAAAAAGCTAAAGCGCCAGTTAAGCGTTGGAGAGTTGAAGAGAGAGAATCAGAAGCAATTGAAGTTAGAAAAGAGTATGCAATTAAAATAGTTAGTTCACTTTCGGGTTATCTAGTTGCTGGCGTAGCACCATAATAAAATTGCCATAAATTTATGCGCACGGCTTATAGGGTTTAGTTGCTTTTTCCCTATAAGCCACCTTTAATATTGGAAACAAACATTAATATTAGGAGACTTACAAAATGGCTCGAGCAAGAAAAAGCATTAAAAAAAGCGATATACCTGTAGAAAAAGCAAAGACTATTGAAGAGGTAGGCTCAGCAAAGACTGAGCATCTAAAGAAACTTTCAAGAGCAAATGAAACGGCAAGAGTAGAAAGCCTAGCCGAAGTGCCTGAATCAATAACTTATAAAATACACAAACACTTAGTATTAAAAGTTACAAAAATGGCCAGCGGCAAAACGTTTCAAAATGTTCACGGTAATTTAAAACAAGACAAAACCTTACAACAAAGAATGATTAAAGCCGGACTTTTATAAAGGATTTACATGGGACTTTATTGTACAACAACATCACTGCAAACTTTAGCAATTGGAACTACCTTTGATTCAGTTACTACAGCTTTAGCGGACAAATGTATTACATGGTCTGAAAATGAAATAAATAAATATCTGTCTAAGAGATATGATATTGCTTCCTTTAATACAGTGGGCTCAGTGCCGCCATTAGTGACTACGTGGTGCGAATGGCTGAGCCTTGGCTACCTATATCAAAATAATGGGCGTGGCGGCAAAGAGTCTAGAGAGCGCGGTAAAGAGTACCGAGACATGGCCCTAGATAACCTAACGCTTGTTCAAGAATACAAGTCAGATCTTTTAAATACAGCTGGCTCGGTAATATCTGATTTTAGTAATACAGCTTATAGAGTTTTATCTAACACAGATTCCTATACTGAAACATTTGCTGAAGACGATGAATTAAGTTGGGTTGTAGATTCGGATAAGTTGGACGCAATTAAAAGTAGTAGAGACTAATGGCCGATACCGAAATCAAATTTGATAACAGAAAAGCAACAAAGTTTTTCGCTGGTATGTCAAAGAAGCTAGGGGATGTTACGGAGAGAGATAAAGCTTACATGGGAGTTGTTGCTGCCATAATGATAAAGGATGTTACAAAGCACTTTGAAAAGCAACAAGGCCCAAAGAGCAAATGGGAGCGTTGGTCTGATTTTTACGATAAGCATATGAAGGCTATTGGTAAAGGCGGCAATAATATTTTGCAAGATACCGGCAATCTAAAATTAAATATAAGAGAAACAAACATTAGAAAAAACCCACTTGGAATAGAATTATTTAATCCTGCTAAAACTAGAAGCGGTTTCCCTTATGCTAAGGCTCACGACGAAGGATTAGGCGACTTGCCAGAAAGGCAATTTATGTGGTTGAGTAGAAAAGCGGCAGAAAGCATAAGTAAAGTTACGCTAGCATTTATAGTGAAAGGCAAGTAATGGCAGCAAGAGCACTAGACCTACCTGGAATTAAAACACAAATAAAAGCACAATTAGATGCTGTGATAACAACAACGTTATCCACAAACTTATCCACAAATGTTCAAAAGATATTAAAAATCAATCCTGAGTTAATACCGCCACAACCTAGTTTTTACCCTTGTGTATCTGTTTACTATGACAACAAAAGCATAGATCTTATAGACATAGCTACAAACCAGGATAACGGTAAAAGACAAAGTTTAATAGAGATTAAAATAGCAGGCATATTATGGAATGATAATTTTGCCGATGTAGTGGGGGATCCTGCCGATGACGATTGCGAGGTATTAATGGAAAATATTGAGCTAGTATTAAGGCAGTCAGATACTACTTTCAACGGTTTGGTTTTGCACTCTAAACCTACGGCAGTTACTTACCATTCTTATCCTGTTAGTGAGGATACACATTTTAGAGTTGGACTATTAACCTTAGAAGCAAAGGCGCACTACTAATGAAAATGGACGAAAAAGCAACAATCAAACAAAGCAAAAACGCTTACAATCAATGGAAGGATATTTGGCAAGCAAATGCTAAACATCATTCTAAATTTAAAATGAAGTCTTTAAGAGATTTTGAAAACGTTGGGGTAGGCAGATCAATTCTTTGTGTAGCCAACGGGTTTTCTTTTGAGGAAAATATCGAAGAGATTAAAAAGAACAAAGATAATTGCGACATTCTTTGTTGTGACAAAACACTAATGCACTTACTAGAGCATGGCATTGAGCCAACTTATTGTTTTGTTGCCGATGCGAATGTAAACTATGAAAAGTATATGGAGCCAGTTAAAGACAAGCTACAAAATACAACACTGTTTGTTAGTGTTTGTGCAAATACAAAATGGGCTGATAACGGAAACTGGAAGGACATGTACTTTACTGTAAACAAAGACTCAATTAATTCAGAGGTCGAGTTTCAAGGTTTATCAGGATGTCCGAATGTAATACCGGCAGCTACTAACGTTTCAAATCAAATGCTAGTGCTATTGGTCCAGTCTGATAACGAAGGGCGTAAAAACTTCTTTGGTTATGATGTAATGGGCTTAATTGGATATGATTATTCATGGATGCCAAACAGTGGCTACTACTCTTTTGATAGTACAGGCGACGGCAAATATAATTATATGCGGCACCTATACTTAGTTAATAGGAATATGAAGGACTGCTATACCTCGAATAATCTATACTTTTCAGCGTCTTGGTTAGACAAATACCTTAAAACTTTTAACATGCCTGTAGTACAGTGTAGTAAGAACACAGTTTTAAGTACTCCACGAATTGCAAGCTTAGACAAAGTAATGAATTATAAATATAAAGAAGATGATAAAGAAGTAGTATTTAAAATACTAGAAGAGAAAAACAAGGCTTTAGAGTTTATATCTAAAGTAGATAATAAATTGAAAATGATTGGTAAAGATCATTTCTATCAATACATAGCGAGGGTTTAAAATGGCAGTCGGACAGGGATCAATAGTAAGTACAGAATCATATTTAGCTTTAGGGCGTGAAACAACTTATGGAACTATGGTGACTACAACTGCCGGCCTTCCGTTTATATCTGAAGGATTAAAGACGGCTCAAGAGGGTAAAATCTTAGAGCAGTTAGAAAAGTCCAGAGTATACTCTCAGCATATGAGAATGGGAAAAATAATTGAAGGCGGTTTAGAGGCCTATGTTTATTCAAGATTAACAGCTACCGGTTGGCTTTTACAAAACGCCTTTGGCGGTACCGTAACTTCAGCAACGGCAACGGGCGAAACAGCTGGTGGTTCAGCAATAACTCATGTATTTGAAATTGGTTCAATGGATCAAACAAATAAATCATTGAGTGCTAACCTAAGAAAAGGTGACTCAGCCAGTGCTAAGATATTTGAATACAACGGCTTAAGAGTTAATGAATTAAACTTTTCTGCCGAGATTGATGATAGTTTGAAAATGTCATTAGCTTTTATTGGTAAAGACTCATCTTCAACTTCAAATGATGTTTGCTCAACTTTAACTTTTACATCAATGAGTCCATTAAGTTTTGTTAATGGTCGAGTGAGTGTAGAGGCTTCTTTTGCAAGCCTAACAAGTTCAAGTTTTTGGCATGTTCAATCTGTAAATTTTGGAATAGGTAACAACCTAAAAGGGGACGCTGAAGCAAGACGAATCGGCTCAGATACTTTGGATGTTTTACCTGTAGGGATTGCAACGCTTCCTTTATCAATGACTATTAGATTTGATACTACAACGGCCTACGATGCAATGCTTGCAAGTACAGAGCTTGCAGTAGAGCTTGAGTTTCAAGCGGCGACAATGACCGGCTCAGTAGCAAGAGAGGGCATTAAAGTTAGATACCCTTTAGTACAAATTAACGATGCAGGGGACCCAGAAATTGGCGGACCTGATGAAATATTATCAAGCGAAGTATCTTTTAATGTACTTAGAGATATTTCAAGTGCTACCGGCTACGCGGTACAATTGGATTTAACAAATGACATTGCAAGTATCTGATTATTTATTAATAGCTGTTCTAATATTGTTTGGAGCAGCTTTAATAGTTTACATGAAAAAAAGCTGGTTTGATAAAAAGTCAGTGCAGGACCTTATAAGCGAGACAAAGCTTATTAAGATTGAAGGCATTATATTTAAAATTAAAAAGCTAGATCCCTTTAGTTACATGGACGGCTCTAAATCTTTGGCTCAGCATTATCAAATCTATGAACAGAAAAGAGAAAAGACCGGCGAAGTAGCTTTTAAAAAAATCAAAGAACATTACAGAGACGTATTCATGAATGCGGTTATTGAGCCTAAACTTGTAAGAAAAGAAACCGAAGCAGAGAGCGGCGTTCTTTTTGTCGATAACTTATTATTACATTGGGACTTATGTAATAGTCTCTATGAACAGATAAACGTCTACACCTACGGAAAAAAAAACCTCAAATTAAATACTTAGCTAGGAAAAAGCTAGTAGAGCTAGACGCTATTTGTAAAAGGTATGGATTGCGGCCCTCTGAAGTTATAAAATCGGACGCCGAGGACTTTACTTTAGACCTTTTAACGATTGTATGCGGTACTGAAGAAGAAACAAAGCTTGCTAAAAAAAGATAGTTTAAGGATGAAATATGGCTAAACAAGAGGCAACGCTACTAATAAAGATAAAAGAGACTGGCTCAAAAACTTTGGGTGCAATAAAAAATGGTCTTGGAAGTGTTGCAGGTGCGGCTAAGGTAGCAGGTGCAGCTTTAATTGCTGGGCTAACTGCATCCCTAGCAGCATATAAAGAACAAGAGCTAGCTATAAATTCAATGAATCAATCACTAGTACAACAAGGTATTTTCACGCCACAACTATCAAAGAAATATCAAGAGCTAGCATCGTCTCTTCAAAAAGTTACAACCTTTGGGGATGAAAATATAATCAGTGCTCAGGGCCAACTACAAGCATACTTAGGTCAAGAAGAGGTAACTGAAGATTTGTTAAAAGCTACTCTTGATTTTGCTTCAGCCATGAAAGTAGATTTAAAAACTGCCGCTGATTTAGTTGGTAAAACAGTTGGCTCAAGTACAAATGCTTTAAGTAGATACGGCGTAGAAATAGATACTAGCTTAAGTGCGAGTGAGAAACTAGCTGCCGTGACTGAATCACTTGGCGGTAAATTTGGCGGCCAAGCTGAAGCTGCAACAAAAGGTTTGGGTGCTTTAACTCAATTAAAAAATACAATGGGCGATGTATTAGAACTAGTAGGAAAAGCCTTTGCTCCCTTTGTTGGTTTAGCTGCAAAAAACTTAAATACATTAGGAGAAGAAGCCCAAAATTCATCAAGTTTTTTATCAAATCTTGCCAGTGTAGCTAAGTTTGTAGCTCAAACATTTGTGTTCTTAAAAAATACTATTGCAGGATTAGGTGAGTTAATTGGTACCGGCCTTGCCGCTTCCATTGAGTCTATTACTTTATTAACTCAAGGCGAGTTTAAGAGAGCTAAAGAAATGGCATCCATGGGCATGGATGAAATGGGCACTATAATTAAGGATAGGAAAAATCTTTTAAATGAAGAGCTTGCAGAAATAGATGCAATTCAAGCCGAGCAAGAGGAAATAAAACGCCAAGAGGAGCTTGAAAAAGAAGAGCAAGCGCAATTAAATTTAGCACTAATCAAAACAAAAGCTAGAACCAATGAAGTTACTGAGGCACAAAAGCAACAAGCTAAGATGCTAGGTATTGAATTAAAGGGTTCTAAAAATAGAGCGGCAGCACAAGACGCCTTAGACAAAGCAAAAGAATCTGCAAGAGCATCGTCTTTAAGTAGAATTTCAGGCATGCAAAACTCTAGTAATAAAACATTAGCGACAGTTGGAAAGGCCGCGGCATTAACACAAATTGCAATTGCGGCACCTCAAGGGGTTTCAAAAGCATTAGCAGCGTTTCCCCCACCGTTTAACTTTGCGGCAGCGGCAGCGGTCGGAGCATCATTTGCGGCTCAAGCAGCGCAAGTATCTGGAATAAAATTAGCTGAAGGCGGTATTGTTACTGCTAGCTCGGGTGGAACAAATGCAATCATTGGCGAAGGCGGTAGGGACGAGGCCGTAATTCCTTTACCCGATGACTTTGATCCAGACAGCGGCGGCGGTGTAGGCGGCGGCAGTAATACGTTTAATTTTACAGGCCCAGTACTCGGCGACCAGCAACAAGCAAGAGAGTTTGCTAAAATGATTGATCAAGAGTTATTAGGATTAAGACAAAGAAACGAATCAGTTTCATTTGATGAAGGGACTTTCTAATGGAATTTATTCAAGCTAACTACCTAGATACAACCTCTCAATTAACAATCTCAAGCGGCTCATTAACAGTTATTAATATATTTACCAGAGACAAAACTAGTCAGTATGTATCTGCCGAATTTAATGATGATTTAACAACCTCAAGCTTTACAATTACTTTCGATGAAACTCAAAGCGTATCTAGAATTGCTTTGTATGGAATTAATTATAAGTCTTTTTCTATATTCTATAATGGTGTAACTGCTAACACTTTTGCATTAACGAGTGCTGATACAAGCGCTAGTGATTGGTCAACAAACTCAGAAACAAGTATGTATTTGTTTTGCACTACTGCAAACGTTTCAAGTATTACATTAGATGCAAAGACTACTCAGGTAGCTGATAGTGAAAAAGCAATAGGACAATTTGTAGCAAGTGATTTACTATTAGACTTTGTAAAGATACCGAGCGCTAAGAGTTACAAGCCATTGGTAAACTCTAAAGAAATGGTACACAAGTTATCCAACGGTGCAATTAAAGTAAACGTGGTAGCTAGAACTCAGTCCACTGACATTAAGCTTAAATATATTTCAACCGCTTTTAAGAACAACCTAAGAACTGTTTACGATAGTAAGAATGAGTTTATATTTACAGCCTTTGGAACCTCAACGTCATGGGATGAAGTTTCATTCCCTTGTGTATGGACTGGCTCTTTTGGTTTCGAACAATACTCAGACAATCATTTGGCCGCTGGTTTTCAAGGCTCAATTAAGTTGAGTGAGGTTTAATGGGACTATCCAAAGAACTTAAAGCAGGCATGAGCACGGTTTTTAGAAAAGCTTTTATAAAGCGCATGAATGCCGATGGCTCTTATGAAAGTGATTGGTTTGAAATTACAAAGGATGTAATTAAATTCGGTTCAATAGGTATTTCTATAGATGCCTCAAGATTTAATAAGATTAACTTTGGATCTAACTCCATAGTGCTTTCTAATATTGATGGCAAATATAACCCAGAGGACAATCCTTCTAGTGTTTGGTTTAACTATGCAACACAACAAAGGTCTTTGTTTAAAATAGAAGCCGGTTATTTAACTAGCTCTTTAGGTTCCGACGGTATTTATAAAAAATCCGAGATTGATAACTCTGTATGGGATAGGAGTTATTGGGACGAAGCTAATGACTGGGATGCGACCGTTGTTTTATACAAGGGTGTTATTTCAGGGGATGTTAATTATAGCGACAAAACAAATGTAAACTTTAACGTGATGCCGTTAATGGAGATATTTAGACAATTCCCAGCCGATGATTTAACAGGCTTTACAAGTACAGGATTAACAGCCTCACAGTTAATGGAAAATATTAGAGACCATACCGACGGCGCGGCCAATTATGTATTCAGACCTTTCTTTGAAAACACAACTTCCAATTGGGAGATTGAAGCTACTACTAGTATTTATGCAGATTTAAACACAAACTCTAGTGCTGCTTTAGTAGATTTAAGTTTATGGGATTTAATAGAAAAAATATCACAAGCTGAAAACTACTTAGGTTATGTAAACTCGCAAGGTGTTTTTAGATTTGTATCTAGAGCGGCCAATACTACAACAAGTCAGTTTGAATTTAACGGCCCTGGGATAACTACAGACAACACTTATGGAGTACAGATAAAGAGCATTAAAAAGTTCGGTCCAAAGTATAGTAAGTTTTATTCTAGAGTAAGTTTGAAATACAAAGAAGCAGATACAATATCTAGCTACCAAGTCCTACAAGCAAGCCTAACAGTTGACGGCGGTAACCTGGCCTGGATACTAGGGCGGCGCTCTATATCCCTAGAGAACACCTTTGTTGCTACCTCAACTGTGGCTAGTACTTTAGTAACTAATATTTTTAATGATGTATCTAGTTTGAAAAAAGAAATAGAGTTTAATACTCCTTTTGTACCAGGCCTTGATATTCTAGATTTATGCAAAATATCTTATGACACAAGTGCAGTTGAGCCAGAAAACTTATGGGACCTAAACAATTGGGGGGATGCAACCTCTGTTATTGCAACGGGCGACCTTATATGGGACCTTCAAACAGGGGATGCTATTAAACTAGACAGCGAAGAATATAATTTAATTAATATAAATATTAATTTAGACACGTTAGAAAATAATTTTATAGCAAGGGAAAACTAATGCCTAGTACTATAACCGCATATACAACTTTTGTTGCTGGTAATTTAATAAAATCTTCAGAGGTAAACGCTAACTTGTCTAACCATAGAGGCAGCTTAGTACCGATCACTGAAGCAACCGCAACCGCAACTGATAATACTTACGATCTTGGCACGGATGAATATCAATGGAGGGATTTATTTCTAGGTAACAAGGCTCATTTTCAAGGTCTTGCTACTACTCCTAGTCTTAATCCTACAACGGGCTCTTATAATTTGTATTCAAAAACCGACGGCCTTTTTTACGCACTAAACTCAAGCGGTACTGAAACAAAAGTAAGTGCCGTTGACAGAACGCCAGTTACTTTTACGCCAGCTTGGAGCGGTGTTACGGTCGGCAATGCTATTCAAAGCGGCAGTTATTATAGAGAGGGCCGAGAAATGGTAGGCGTTGTGCAATTTGTTTTAGGAAGTACTTCAGGCATCACTGGAGACGTTCTTTTGACTATTCCAGGTGCCGAGGTAATTGATGGGACCTATGAAGCAATAGGTCTTGCCGGTACTGTAGGAACTTTGGGTATGGGTGACGCTGGTACCAATTCATACACCGGTAAAGTCTACGCTGCAAACTCAACCCATTTGCGCTTAGCCGATACGAGAAGCGCTGACGCTTTGCTTTCAAGTACAGTTCCATTTACATGGACCACAAACGATATAATTTTTGTAAAATTTAGAGTAGCAATAGTAGGGTGGTCTTAATAATGATTAAAATAACAAGGGGATTTTATGCCTAGTACAATAACCGCGTACACAACTTTTGTGGCTGGCACCAAGGCCAAGGCTACTGAAATAAATAATAATCTGTCTAACCATAGAGGTACTTTGTTACCAATAACTGAAGCAACGGCAACGGTTTCAGACTTAACTTATGACTTAGGTACTTCAGAACATCCTTGGAGAGAGACGTATACAAACAATATTAACTTTCATCAAACGTCGGGTAGTAATATTATTAAGTTTCAAATTTCAGCTGCCGAGCTTGATCTATTTATAGATAGCATTACCTCATGTAATTTTGGCGTTAACGGTATGAACTGGGATTATCTAGGCCCTGCCGTTGTGACTGGATCCTCATCCGATACCGCAACAATAGGTAAGCATGTACTACTATCAAACATAGCTACGTCCGGTTCTTTAAATGGAACGGGCTCTTTTACTCCTTTTGCTTTTCAATATTGGTCTAAGTATGGTGGGCCTGTATGTTTTGAGGGCATTCAATTTTCCGGTACAGAAAACAACTTTTCTTTTTTAGTAGCTCCAACGGCTTCAGTAGTAGCTTTTAGGTTTAATGTCATGTATGGCCTAACAATTACAACACTAAGCACCATAAGCTCAATAAGTCATACAGCTCATATTTTAGAAAACGGTAACAATTACAACGTTTATATTCCTACAACCATTATAAGCGCCGTTGCCTCTGTGGCCGTTGGTAAAAACTTTTTTGGAATACAAATGTATGCAACGGCCACAGTAGGTTCATTTGGCGATACCTCTTGTGCGTTGGACGGCTCATTTTTAGTTAAAGATTTAACTTAGTGTTTGACAGTTAATATAGTCATATAGTGCAATCTAAACTATGAATATAGCAAACACCTTGTACAGACTGAAATATCGTTATGGCAATCTACTGCCTTTAAAAGTGCCAGTTGACCTATCCCTTGAATTATCTAGTGCCTGTAATATGGCTTGTGGTTATTGCTATCATAGTGACCCAAAGAACCTACCTTTTAAACGTGGGGTTATGGATTTAGCATTAGCTAAAAGAGCAATTGAAGAGGCAAGTCATATAGGAGTTTCTAGTCTTAAGTTTAATTACAGGGGCGAGGCAACACAGAATCCTTACTTTTCTAAAATTGTAGAATACAGCTCTGAGTTTAATTTCATTGATAGGATTTTAAATTCTAACTTTAAGTTCGATACAAACAAAGACGATATCTTTATAGCAATGTGCACGCTGACAAAAGTAAAGGTTAGCTATGACAGCTTTATTAAAGATGTATTTGAAAAGCAAAGAGCTAAAGGTAATCATGATTTAAGCACAAAGAACATTGATAAGTTTTATAATTTTCCTATCCGAGATAAGACACAGTTAGTAATCCAAGCGGTTAGAACTAGTCTAAATAAAAATGAAGATATATATGGGGAAGTAAAAAAACGCTGGCCTGAAGCTCAAGTTTCTATAAGAGATATGGTAGAGGGTAGAGTCAACAAAGACCTAACCGATCTAAAACATAAAGAGAGAACAGCCGAGCGGCAATCTTGTCTCCAGGCTCACGTAAGATTAATACTTAATCATGATGGCGCTGTCCAACCGTGCTGTCCATCTATTGATAACAGTTTAATTATTGGCAAGTATCCTGAAAGCAGTTTAACTGAAATCTTTAATTCACATCAAATTAAGACATTAAGAAAAGATCTTAAAACAGGTAAAGCTTTTGAAAGCCACCCTTGCAAAACATGCTCAAGTTTTGAGTCTTACAAAAACTATAAGCACCCGTGGGGTTCGTAATGAGTATATACGAAGGAAAGTTATTAAACCCAAGCGACATGGAAAACGGTCCTATAAAAAACGCATATGTTTCTTATAGAGAGCAAAGAACAAGGTGTTATAATAAAAAAAGAGAAAAGTATAAATACTATGGAGAAAAAGGAATTGAAGTTAAGTACAGCTCAAGAGAATTCATAGGCTGGTGGCTTGAAGAAATTAAAAGCTTTAAAGGAAAAGACCCAACTATATCAAGAATAGACCATAGTAAAAATTATGAATTTGGTAATATAAAAATAGAAAGCAGATCGGATAACACCATAGAAAGAAACAAAAGAATTCTGCCCTTCCATAAAGCAAAAAAAGTAATGGCTAAAAGTAAAGCCGAAAGCTTATTGTTTCTTAGCGTAAACTCTTGCTCGGTTTACTTTGGTGTTTTGCCTATAACAATGAGCAACATTATAAAAAACAAATCAGAACTTAATGGTTATACATTTAATTTCACTGGAGTCACATTTGGCACTCTTAAACACAGCAATAATATTATGTAGTAGGGCTAGTTCTAAAAGACTGCCAGGTAAATGCTTTTTAAAGATCAATCAAAAGCCTATACTAGAGCATCTAATAGACAGACTAATACCCTCAAACATACCTATAATATTGGCTATTCCAAAGAATGAAGAGCACCTTTATAAGCATTTAGAATCTAAAGGCATAACTATATTTACAGGTTATGAACATGATCCAATGGCTAGAATGTTTCACGCGGCCAGAATATATAAAGTAAAAACAATAGTACGAGTAACACATGATAAGATTTTTGTAGATTATAAGACATTGCTTAAAGCTGTATATGATTACAACGGGGGATGCCACGATTATTTATACAGCACAAAGTTTACCGATGGCTCGGCATTCGAGATAATAGATTTTGAGTTAATTAAAAAAGCAGCCCTATTATATAACGACGTCGAGTTCATTAGTTATGCAGTAAAGAACCTTACTAAAAACAAACTGCACTTCTATGTTCCAATGGAATTAAGGTCTGATTATAGATTGTTAATAGATTATAAAAACGACCTAAAGATATTAGAAATTATATTTAATAAACTTGGCAATAACGTATCCTTAAAAGCTGTTATTAGATTTTTAGATAAGTCTAGGTGGGTGAATAAGATTAATAAAATGCCACTATTAACAGTCTACACTTGTAGTTATAACTCTAGTGATTACATAGAGAAATGTATTCATTCAGTATTAAATCAAAACATATTTTATAAAACACATTTCATATTTATAGACGATTGCAGCACTGACGATAGTTTTCAAAAGGCGTGTAAGCTAACTTATAAATATAAGAACATTGATATTATTAGAAACCAAAAAAACGTAGGTCTGTCTAGTAGTTCAAACATTGCTTTAAAACATGCTCAAGCAAAATACATAGTAAGACTTGATGCCGATGACTATTTTGTAAACAATCAATCCCTTGAAACTCTAATGAATAAGATCATTAAGGATGATTGTGACGTTGTTTATCCTGATAATTACTTTGGATCATTCCAGAAAATACAGAAAGGTAATGAGCAGCATCACGTAGGCGGCGCTATCTTTAAGACTAGAGCTATTAATCATATTAAGTTTACTGAAAAGCTTTCAGGATTTGAAGGTTATGACTGGTTCTTAAAAGCTAAAAAGGAATTAGATATAGGTTACTTAGAGGAGCCTATGTTTTTTTATAGGCAGCATGATAAGTCATTAAGTAAAAACAATTTAGAAAAAAGAGAAATCCTTAAACAACAAATAGAGAGTGCCCACCTATGAGTCAGAAAAAGAAATGGCCTAAGATTGATTTAATTCATTTTATTGCTAATAATTCTTACAATGAATGGAATAAGTTTCTAACAAAAAGTGAGTATGAAAATAACTACACTGCAATAGTAAGCGTATTTTATGGCTTACAAGTTGGTATGCAAGTAGCTGTTAAAAACAAAGTAAGCACTCCTTTTATTGTAGATACTTTTATAAGATTGCAACGCTCGGCTGAAAAGACATTAAAGAGAATGTATAGAAAGCAGCATGGCACTTTACCTAGAGACGTATTAAGTAATGACAGAGTAAAAGAAATCTTACATAAAAAAAGGAATGTAGATAATGACTTCGAAAAATGGCTTACACTTCAGAGATATTAGAACATGGGGACCAAAACCTAAGTATGACCGAGTAAGAAAGTTTGAAAAAGTAGACAATGATTTTATAAAAATAGCAGGCCCGTGCTCGGTTGAGAACAAGCATCAAATTTGGAAAATGGCAAAGATAGTAAGTGAGCTAGGAGCAAACTATTTAAGAGGCGGCGTGTTTAGAGCTGGCACTTACCCAGGTAATAACTTTGGTTGGGTTGAAGAGGAGTTAATTGCTCATTATCACGAGGCGGCCGAGGCCTTCGGTCTAAGAAATATAATAGAAGTATTAGACTATACTGAAGACAGTTTGGAATTGATTTCAAAATATTGTAGCTGTTATCAGATAGGGGCAAGGTCTATGCAAAACTATACTTTGCTTAAAAGAATAGCACGCTCTGGTAAAAGAATCTTTTTAAAACGTGGAACAAATGCAACGCTCGACGAACTGTTAGGCTCTTGTGAGCACTTATTAATTAATGGGGCTAAGGATATAGTTATTATTGAACGTGGCGGTGTAACCAATTTAAACCATGTTAGATGGGATCTTAGTATTAGTATGATACCAGCTGTTAAAGCTCTAACTCAAATACCTATAATAGTAGATGCTTCTCATGGAACTGGACGCCGTGACTTGGTTGAACCTATGAGTTTAGCCGGTATTGCTGCCGGTGCCGATGGCCTTTTATGTGAGGTTCACGAAAATCCTGATTATAGTTTTAGTGATGCAGAGCAAGCAATTGAACCGATTGCATATAAGAATTTAATGGATAAAGTAAATAAAATAAAAAGCATAATCTAAAGGAGCTTAATTATGAAATGCGCAATATGTGACTCAAAAGAAAACTGGAAAAACGTGGACGAATACAGAATAAAACCCGAGGGCATGTGTATGTGTACTAAGTGCGGGTTTGTTTCTTATCCTGAAAAGTACCAAACAAAGCAAGAAATTATAGATTTTTACAGAGAGGACTATAGATCAAGGCCTAGTGTTGGAAACCTATACACAGGAGAAACTAAGTTAAATTATCACAACGCTTTTTTAGGTGAGCTATTAGCTAAGTGGAATAAAGATGATAAGAAAAGAAGTGTATTTGAAGTTGGAAGTGCATACGGGATATTTTTAAATTGGATGCGCAAGACTCTTAAAAATTGTGACGTAGCCGGTACAGAAATCACTACTAGTTATAAGAGAAACGCCTTTCATGAATACGGTATAGACTTAAAAGACGACTTTGATGATACTAAAAAATACGATCTAATTTGTAGTTACAAAGTTTTAGAACATCAAATGGATCCAGATTACGAACTAAGACGATATGCTGAGTGTTTAACTAAAGACGGTTTTATTTATTTAAGTATTCCTGTCTGGTTTAATAGACTTAATAACTTTGGAGCTGCTGGTTTTGACGTAGAATATTACTACCATACAAATCACATAAACGTATGGAGCTTACAAAACGTTTACACTTTGCTTAATAAATGTGGCCTAGAGATAGTTAAAGAAAACGACTTTATATATGATCATACTTGGCTATTAAAAAGAAACGATAGTTTGATGAAAAAAGAACCTGCTTATGCTGGGGCTGAGAATATAACTAATTGTTTAAAACAAACTAAATCAGCCGCTGATTTTTATATTGATCAAAAGTTTAAAGAAGCTATTTCATGCTGGGCTGATTTTCCAGATGCTTATAGAAATCATTATGAAAAGAATAGAGCTGAGTTTCATAAAGTTGGAATTGATGAAATAGAAAAGAGTTGGATTGATAAAGCAAAAGAGGCGTGTCCTAATTCTGTAGTGATTGTTTTAATGGCCGCTGATATTTACATGCGCTATGAAAAGTTTGATAAAGCAATCAAAGAACTCGATGTTGCAATTCAGTTAAAGCCGAATGATTCAACTGCGCTATTACATTTAAGTCATTGTTTTAGAGCTCTATTTAAAAAGACCAATGACATTAATCATTTGTTAAAGGCTCGTGATATTTGCAGACACGTTGCTATGACAAACTCACAAATGAGACCTGAAGCAATTAGTTTCATATATCATGATAACGCTGAGATACCGATAAACCATGCTGTTCAAGAGACTGAAGAGACAAAGGTAAGTATTCCTTTGATCCCAAAGGTTGAAACCAGCGCGAGCCCACAAGTTTCTGTCTAGTATCTAAATGTAATCCAATAGCTTTCTTGCCCCGGTATTGCCAGCCAGGGTAAAAGCCTACTCCTTTAAAATTGAATCTAGTAATAGCAACAAACAAATCAAAGAGCGTTTCATTATAGTATGGCAACACAATGTCTACAGCGCATGAGCCGTTTTCTACATAGTGATAAGACTTAGCTGAGTGTTTACCTTGGTTTCCACAAGTAACAATAATAGGTGAATCAATATGCTCTCTAAAGGCATCTAGAATAATTAGTAGTTTGTTATCCATTTTCTCAGGCTTTCCCCAGTTCTCATTAACATTGAAGTGATTTAGTTTTTCCCAGATATTCATTTAAAGCCCTTTGTTTATGTTTCCGATAATTAGTTTAATGTTAACAATATAAACTAAGGAATAATATATGGATTTAATTAAAGAGATTATAAACTGGCTAATGGAGAATGGCGGCAATCTAATACTAGCTTTAATGTTAGTTGTAGAGGGTTTAGAGGTATTAGTTAGGTTTACACCTACTGAAAAAGACGACGGCTTTGTAGAGAGACTAGGTCAAATACTTAAAAAGCTGCATGATTTTGTTGGCTTACCTAATGTTAAAAAGAAATAATGAAATATACTGAAGTGTTGTTTATACTTACATTAACAGGTTTAATTTTCTTAGGTGCAAAGACTCTCCTAAGTAGTGTTTCATATTTAAAGAAAAAGAGACAAATTAAAAATGAAGTTAAAAACACTGATATTAATACTCTTATTGATGCCGAGAATAAACGTCTTAGCAGAAAATAAAATTAAGTATGTTAATGAATTTAATGAAGTTCCTTATAGTGGGGTTTTAATGCCAGAGCCTTACTATAGGGAATATGTAGAAAACAGCATGTTACTATTAGATTGTGAGCAAGTAGACCAAAGTCTTATTAAAGAATACGATTACCAGAGTAATATAATTATATTTTTATCAGGTCTTGCCCTAGGACTTGTTACTGTTCAAAATCATTGATTCGATTTTCTAAACCTCTAAGTTTTTCATGAGCTTTATCTACATCGGGTTTAAGTCTGTTTAATTCTTGAATGGATTTTCTTAAATGTTCTATTTCAACTTGAAGTTTAATAAGCGCGTGCGTGTTGTTCTTTGTAGCTGAGCCGGCTTCTTTAACATAATAAACAACTAATGAGCCAATAATGGACACAATAAGAGTTAGTGTTGCACCTAAAATAATTGGAAGAATGTTGTTCAATAAGTATTCCATGGTGCTATGTTAGAGCAACGTACGTGCTATGGGAAGTGCTAAGGAAGGCTATTCCTATGGCTTTAAGCTTTCATAAAAACATTGGATTGCTGGTAACATTTCAGTCTTAATGAATTTATTATTTCTAAGTATCTTTAGCACTGAGAGTTTAGCAATTGATAATTTATTGTCTGTCAAAATATAAGTAACATAGCCCATAGAATCTAGACCAGTAACATACATTTGGTGTTGCATTTGAATGTAATGAGCAAACTTAGTTTTCTTAGTTCTTAATGTTTCATAATAATATGCCTTAGAAACAAGCTTAGTTTCTATAGCCTCACCTTTACTGTAGCCATCAAGAGAGGCTTGAATATAACTCAAAGAATCATGCTCACAACAAAGCGCGTTAAAGCCTTTTCGATACTGTCCGTTTACAAGATCCCTAGCTTTGATTTCAAACTTATGACCCATGCTTTGAATGTAGTTACTTTTAGTATCGTAAACAGTTCTTTGCATCTTGATATTATAAAGCTGACCTGGACCCATGTATTCACTGTGGCCCATTATAATAGGAGAGTCTGAGCTTCCTATCCCTTTGAGTCGCCAGTCAAACCAGGGGGCTGAGTTTTGTTCTAAGTCGATTACTTTCATTCTTCTAATGCTCTATTAATACGCTGCTTTAAATCAATCCAATTCACATGTTTAATATCTGTATGGAATGTAGCAAGTTCAAGGTCTTTAATTAATAACTTAAGATCAATGTAACTTTCAACCTCAAGACTTAATTTGTTATTTGTAATCTGCATTTCTTTAACAACGTTTAACTCACTAGCAATATCTAACAACAACTGTCTTGTCTTATTAGCATTACAAAAGGTTTCATCATCACATTTTATATTCAACTTTAAAGCATAGCTATTGCTTCTAGTTGTATCGTTATAAACTTTGATGAATTCCCATTGCTTGTTAAATGTATTTTGTACTGATTTGTAAAAGTTCTTGTGTGCAATTGTTGCTTCTTTTTTTTTCATTTCATTCCTTTATGGTTTAGGCAATAGAAGACACATCCCCTACCTATTAAATAGAGACTCCTGAGAGGATAAAGCTTTGTTACTCAAACTCGCAGGACCGTCTTAACTTAAATCACAATCAATTATGGTCTAAGGTAAAAAGCCTGTTTTGCCTTTATAACAAATTCTAGGTGCATTTCTTTATGTTGCCTAGTCAATGTTGTTTTCATTCCCAGACTAGTGCCCTACCTATTACAGCTTTTCACAGTCCAGAAATTAGCAGTTTTAAATACAGCTATTACCGCCCAGTTTATAGAGTGTTTGGCTACTACCGCCCTCTTAAATGAATGTTTGTTGAGCTTAAGATAAGAAAATTAATAAAACACTTGTGATGTATGGTGTTTTAGGGTTATATTTTCCTTATCTTCTTGATGCTCAACCATTAAGACGATAATTTAAAAAGCCTCGTTATGCAACGAGGTTTTTTTTTGCTTAATACCTTGCATGATGTAAAGTCTAGATATGAAGAAATATAAGACTAACCTGGTTATAGATGATTCAGATAATGGCAATATAGAAATTAAATTAAACATACTAGGACCTGATAGGGCTGAATTGAGAGCAAAGGACTTAAGCCCTGCTTTAGTTTTGGCATATTTTACACAAGCGTATGCAAAAGATTTAGTTGAGTTATGTAAACATATGACAAACGAGGACATGATTAAACTATTGCAAGATAAAAACATTAAGCTTATATAATAGGTAAGCGATTGTTCATTTGTGTTTCCTTCTTTTTATGGATTTGTGTTAAAATTAAGGTTCGAATACAAAAAACTTTAGTTTACTTAGCGGTCTAAGATAGCTTTAATAGAAATATTGAGGCTATTTTTTTAGCTTTTAATTGTACCAATCTTGTGATAGTTATATGCTGCTAAGTAAACAAAGTGAGGTCAAATGAAAACAAAAGCACTGTCTTTAAACCCAGATAAAAATGAATTTGAAACAATGCAGCGACAAGCCAAGCTTGCTGTTATATCTCAATTACTACCAGATACTTATAAGGGATCCCCTCAAGAGTCCTTAGCAAAGGCTACAGTTATTGCAATGAAGGGTAGGGAGCTAGGCGTTCCAATGATGCAGGCTTTTAGTCATATTCATATCATTAAAGGTAAGCCCTCGATTTCTTCAGAGTTAATGCTGGCTCTAATCTATAAGAATGTAAAAGGCGCAGTAGTTCATTTTAAAAAGCTAACAAGTCTAGAGTGTATTGTAGAAGCATCAAGAGACGGCAAACGTTTTACTGATTTCTCTTTTACAATGCAAGATGCTGAAACGGCAGGAATAGCTAGAAGCAATACTTGGAAGCAATACCCAAGAGCAATGCTTAGATCTAGATGTATTAGTGAGGTAGCAAGAGCCATATTCCCTGACGCTATTATGGGATGTAGTTATACACCTGAAGAGTTAGGCGAAGAGCCAACTGATATTGTCAGTGATGAAAAAGAAGTAGCTGAATATGGTGATTCCTCTTTTGCAGAGGAGCAAATAGAACTAACCAAAAAACTCTCTGGACAAATTATTTCACAAACAACCACGTTTTCGGGATTAGCTCCAGGAGATTCAGCTATAGTTAATTTGCCAGATACGGTTGTAGTTAAAGAAGAAATCCCAATGCCAGGCGAGCCGCCTTTAATACCAGAAAACGAAGACAGTAATATTTTTCATATTGTAACTAAAGGTCAATTTGCAGGCATGGACATTCAAGAAGTTGAATCTGAAAAACTAATATCTTGGCTCCTCTATATGGAGGAGCAAGGCTACACCAACGGGATTGATTATAAAAAAGGAAAAGAATTTATAGGCAAAATGGAGAGCATTCCATTCTAAATAGGAGTACCCGCTATGAGTAAATTGAAACAACTATCTGAATCACAAAATGTTTATGACAGTGCTACAGCTTTCTTTGACGGCTTTAAAGAGGGCATTAGAATATCTAAACAGATTGAAGACGAGCAAGAGCTTGAAGTTGAAACTAGTAAGATGGCTAAGAGACTAACAAAGATTGTAGATAAAAAAATAATTGAAGAAACGAATTATTATAATGTCTTGGATTAAGTTTACAGATCTAAAAACAAACAAGACTTTTGATTCAAGAGAGCCGCTTGGATCTATAAAAGAGGGCTCAAACATTAAGACAGGACCGAACGGTACAATGGAACAAACAGGTCCGTTTACTAATGAAGAAACTTTTAAATATCCGAGCGGTAAAGAAGTTTGGATCGACGATTATAAGGAGTGGAAAAGGGATTTATGAGTAAAGAAATTTTAAGTAAAACATATGTAGGTGATGGCGTTTATGCTGAGTTTAGTCCTTATGATATAAAGCTTTATACTCAAGAGGGTAACGAGATTTTTTTAGAGTTTCCGATGCTTGATACATTAAAAGCTGAATATGATAGGCTTTTTGATGCGCCCGAACATTTATTAATTGAAGGTAAAATATGAAATACCAATGCGATATTCACGGCCATGAAAGCCACTTTGAAGATTGCCCAGCATGCAGGTCTTATAGGAATGAGCCATTGGAGAAAGTTGTTAGCAATCCAAAGGAGTTTTGGGTTTACAAAATGAGTTGTGTAGACTGGGATGTTTCAGGTGCCGAGCCAACTAATAAAAAATATACGCACGTAATAGAGTACTCAGCCTACGACGAATTAAAAGCAAAGGCCGTGGCCTTGACTGAGGTGTTGGTGCAACTTAAAGCGTTCAATCATCATAAAATAGATGAGGAGTTGTGGCGTATAGATCAAGTAGTCAGAGCGAACGGGGTAACTAATGACTGATTCTTTAGAGTCTAAGCTAAAAGAAATAGCGGAGGAATATAAGTGTTTAGTTAAAAACTCTAGACGCATATTCTATTAGAGTCTAAGCTAAAAGAAATAGCGGAGGAATATAAATGATTAATGAGGAAACAAAACAAGCTATGATGTTAAGTTTATTAGGTTTAGATGCGCCTAAGCAAACAAATCAAGAACAGGTGGCATCAGGTATGATCGGCAAAGTATGTATGTTTAGAACATATTCTGCAGGCGTACACTATGGTGAGTTGGCAGAAAGAGACGGTAAGGAGTGTTTAGTTAAAAACTCTAGACGCATATTCTATTGGACTAAGGCATGTAGTTTAAGCCAATTAGCAATGGAAGGTTCGGGTAATTTTTCTGAATGCAAAATAGCAATGGAGATTCCTGAATTATTTTTAAGTGAGGTTATTGAGATTATTCCAATGCCTGATAGTGTTGTAAAGTTATTTAAAGAAGCGACTGTATGGAAAAAATAATTAAAAACTTTAAAGGTTCCAGTTACGGTTCCGGTGACGGTTCCAGTTCCGGTTACGGTTACGGTTACGGTTACGGTTCCAGTTCCGGTTACGGTTACGGTTCCGGTGACGGTGACGGTTCCAGTTACGGTTACGGTTCCGGTGACGGTTACGGTTCCGGTTACGGTTACGGTTACGGTTACGGTTCCAGTTCCGGTGACGGTTACGGTTCCGGTGACGGTTCCGGTTCCAGTTACGGTTACGGTTCCGGTGACGGTGACGGTTCCAGTTCCGGTTCCGGTTACGGTTACGGTTCCGGTGACGGTTCCGGTTCCGGTGACGGTTCCAGTTCCGGTTCCAGTTACGGTTACGGTTACGGGGTAACTGATGACTGATTCTTTAGAGTCTAAGCTAAAATAAATAGCGGAGAAATACAAATGACTGATTTCGAGAAAGCAAGAGATGAAAGATCAGAAGAAGAAGTTTTAAGATACGACAATAGCATTGGATATTGTATTGAATGTTTTAATGATGGCGCCAACTGGGCTAGGGAATATTTTGAAACTGAAATAATTAAACTAAAAGCTATCATAGCAGATAAGCCAAATGAAAATGATTCTTTAGGTGCAGAATATGTGCACGTTTGTATACTTAAAAATGAGAATGACGAATTAAAAGCAAAGGCTGATAAACTTGCTGAGGCTGCGCAAGCAATAGACAAAGCTTTTGGAGACAACTTTATTTGTGGATATTGTGAGAGCAAAGCAGGTGATGGTCATGTATCTCAATGCGAGCTTAAACAAGCCCTTAAAGAATACAGAGATATGGAGAACGAATAATGACCTTGGTTATATTTATATTCCAAACAATAGGATTTTGGCTCACCTTTTATGTTCTAACTAACTTTATACATATGTTTTTTTAATGTTGTTTCATACCTACATAAAGGTCGAGTCTCATAGTTCAAAGAAGAATAGAAAAACTATTAGGTTTAATAAACGAAATGGCAAAATGTTTATAGCTCAAGAGAGTAAAGAAAAAGAAAAGCTCAACCGACTAGAGTACGTATTAAAACAAGAGCGAATCTTGCAGAAAATAAAAGAGCCATTTGAACAGGCCTTGCACTTAAAAGTACATTTCCATTATCCAGATACAAAGAAGGGTAAAAGAACTAAGCGCGTTATAGATTTAACTAACCTTATTCAAGGTGTAGAGGACTGTTTAGAATCTACAAACATTATTCAAAACGATAAGTTAATAGAAAGCTATGATAAGTCTCGTAGAATATACGGCTCAAAGGAATATGCAGTTGAGCTATGGTTGTATGAATTTGAACAAGACTAATAGAAAAACCTTGAAATATAAGCATATTGAAATATGGTTTCGTTATGAAAGCAAAATTCTTTAGTATCAATGAATCATTAGCAGAGGCACTTGAACTTATGGCATCATTTGAAAAGTCGTCACAAGTAGCCATCATGGAACGGGCTCTTTATAAAACAATTAAAAAAGAGTCTAGCAACCTAAAAAACAAATTCGAAAAAGGTAGAGTCTTTGAACTACTAGAAGAGTTTGAAGAGGCTCAACTGTGAAGGTCCTAATAACAGGCTCCGACGGTTTCATTGGAAAATGTTTAATGCACTCCTTTAAATCAGAGTACGAATTAATAGGAATGGATTTCCCCGACGATATTAGAAACCCTAAGATAGTTGACGAATACATTGCTAAATATAAGCCCGATGTAATTTGTCACCACGCAGCTCTAACAAGTGTACCCGATAGTTACGGTAGGATTGAAAAGACTTATCAAACAAATGTAAACGGCACTATAAACCTACTAACTAGTGCAAAGAAGTACGATGTAAAAAAATTCGTTTTTGCTAGTAGTAGCTCGACTAAGGGCGAGAGTCCTTATGGGAAAAGTAAACTAATGGCAGAAAACATAATTAAAGACTGTGGTATTCCACATGCAATACTAACTTACTTTAATGTATTCGGTCCTACTCAACCCTTAAGAGCTGTAATTCCAGTATGGGTGAAAGCAGTTATTGCAAATGAAGAGCTTAGTTGTAATGGATCATGGAATATATCAAGGGACTTTACTTACATAGAAAATATTATTGAAGCTAATAGAGTAGCGATATCATCTAGCAAGGTAGGACACTTTGAAGTTGGCAGTGGTGAGAGCATTAGTCTTGAAAAGTGTTATCAAACTATAAAGAAATACTTTAATGAAAATCATGACATGACAAAACTACTAGAGCCAAGACAAGGCGACATTCAGCATTCTTTGTCAGATAAGGACAAATGGATTTGTGAACCAAAGGTTAGTTTTGAAGAGGGGATTTTAAAATGGGCTTCTCAATAAAGAAACCAGATACCTCTGGAGAATTAAGTTCAAGAGCGTTTCTTACTAACAAGCAAGTCTTAGAGATTAGGTTTTTATACAAAACTAAAACCATGACTCAGGGAAAAATAGCAAAACAGTATGGAACAACTCATACAAACATATGCAGAATTGTTAATTATAAAACCTGGAGAAACATTTGAACATTGGAATAGTAGGCGTAGGTGTATGCGGCGGCGCATTAAAAGAGTACTTTGAACAAACAAGCGACCATGTTCTTAGTTTGTATGATCCAAGATTAAGTCACTTAGATGATTTACACCTATGTGACGTTGGCTTTATCTGTGTACCGATACCAACAAAGAACTTTAAATTAGATTACAGTATTCTAGAAGTATCCATTTCAAGGTTTTCAAAACAAACTCCTGTATTTTTAAGATCTACTGCCTTACCAGGTACAGCCGACCAATACGGTTTGCACTCAATGCCTGAGTTTCTAACTGAGAGAAAAGCAGTAGATGAAATGTTTCGACTTCCAATTATAACAGGATGTAAAGACACTAGACTTCTAGATGATTTGTTTCCAGACAAAGAAGTCCTAATAGTTTCAAACAAAGAGGCTGAATTAATCAAGTATGCTCATAATGTTTTTGGAGCTGTTAAGGTGAATTACTTCAATATAATAAATGAAATATGCACAAACCTAGAGCTTAATTATGAAAGTGTAAGAACTGGGGTATTAATGTCAGGCTTTATTAGCAAAGAACATAC
>Ga0075119_1000241_pt1 | contig 31653 bp, 28 predicted proteins | sample AntAceMetag02UK9_FD_69791 | JGI IMG/M metagenome (GOLD analysis project Ga0075119, IMG submission 69791) | Saline lake microbial communities from Ace Lake, Antarctica - Antarctic Ace Lake Metagenome 02UK9 | ecosystem: Environmental > Aquatic > Non-marine Saline and Alkaline > Saline | place... | reverse complement strand
CACAAATGCACCGTGAGCACGCTGTTGCCAAACTACTCTACCGCGCAACAACAAAATAAGAGCAGCTGCATAAACGAACTTGGCGTACTTACTTAAATGAAGTGACATCCATTCCCAAGTAGCTGGTGAGTACAGACACCCTAAAGCTACGACTACAAAGAGTGCAAGTAGTATTTTTTGAGCTGCTGGCCATTCTGAGAAATTCCAATAGCTTCTATTAATTGAAAAAAGAAAAGTAATGACAACAAGCAACAGAACGATATTTGATGGCGCTGGCCACATTGGAAACAAAAAAAACAAAACCGGCACCAACACAGCCAACACTTTCAAAGAATAAGTCGGCACCGGTCCTGTCAATGTCACTGCTTGCTTGTCCATTATTTTTTCACATTCATACGCATAAATTAAACAATAGTTCTGTATAGAAAAAAAGCCCCTGCGGTTGCACGCAGGGGCTTTGTCACCAACTCAACGCCTGTACTTATTCAGCAGAGGTGTCGCGTGATGCGTCGTCAGTGGCAGGCACTTCTTCTTCTTGGTCGTCGCCGCCAATGGTGAGGCCTAAGGCATCAGCTTCGGCAATGGCACGGCGGTCTTCGGCTTCCAGCTTTTCCTTGATCTTGCGTGCATCGTGGTAAGCCATGCCTGAACCGGCTGGAATTAAGCGTCCAACGATGACGTTCTCTTTCAGACCACGCAACTCGTCGCGCTTGCCCATGATGGCAGCCTCGGTGAGCACACGTGTGGTTTCCTGGAAGGAAGCCGCTGAAATAAAGCTGTCTGTTGACAAGGAAGCCTTGGTAATGCCCAACAACACGTTGCTGTACACAGCTGGTATTTTGCCAGCGGCGCGCAGCGCGTCGTTGGTGTTGTACAGCTCAGAACGCTCAACTTGTTCACCACGGATGTAGTTGGACTCGCCCACGTTGTCGATGACGACTCGGCGCAACATTTGACGAACAATCACTTCAATGTGCTTGTCGTTAATCTTCACACCTTGCAAGCGGTACACGTCTTGCACCTCGTCAACGATGTAACGTGCCAACTCTTCTATGCCCAACAAACGCAAGATGTCTTGTGGGTCGGCCGGGCCGTCCACAACGCTCTCACCCTTGTTGACCACTTGGCCTTCGTGCACGATGATGTTCTTTTCCTTGGGCACCAAGTCTTCCCACACGCCACCTTCTGGATCGGTGATTTGCAAGCGGATTTTGCCTTTGGTCTCTTTACCAAATGACACGGTACCTGTCATCTCAGCCAACAAGCCCTTGTCTTTGGGCGTGCGTGCTTCAAACAACTCGGCCACACGTGGCAAGCCACCGGTAATGTCGCGGGTCTTTTGACCTTCAACAGGTACCCGGGCTAACACTTCACCAGGGCCTACTTCTTGTCCGTCACGCACTTGAATCAGCGCGCCGAATGGGAAGCCTACGGCCACTGCGTGGTCGGTGCCAGGAATCTTGACTTCTTCGCCAGTGGCATCCATCAACTTCACTGCTGGACGAACCACTTTGGTCACACCGCGGCGCTTGGGGTCAATCACCACCAGAGATGACAAACCAGTCACATCGTCCATTTGCTTGGCAACGGTCAGGCCTTCTTCGATGTTCTCGAACTTGGCTGTACCGGCAAACTCGGTGATGATGGGACGGGTCAACGGGTCCCAATTGGCCAAAACGGCGCCGGATTTCACAACCTGGTCAGGCTTGATAGACAGAATCGCACCGTATGGCACCTTGTGACGCTCGCGCTCACGGCCGTGCTCGTCGGTAATGACGATCTCGCCTGAGCGGGCAATCACCACCAAATCGCCCTTGTTGTTGCTCACGTAACGCATGGTGGCGTTGAAACCAATAGAACCACCAGACTTGGCTTCAACACTTGAGGCCACCGCCGCACGCGACGCTGCGCCACCAATGTGGAAGGTGCGCATGGTCAGCTGTGTGCCTGGTTCACCAATGGATTGGGCGGCAATAATGCCGACCGCTTCACCGATGTTGATCAGACCACCACGACCCAAGTCGCGGCCGTAGCAGCTGGCGCACAGACCGAAGCGGGTCTCACAGTTCAGTGCGGTACGCACTTTGATTTCGTCAACGCCGGCAACTTCGAATTCGTCCATCATGTCCTCGTCCAGCAAGGTGCCGGTTGTGGCCAAAACAGAACGGTCTTCTGGGTGCAACACGTCTTCAACAACTGTGCGTCCGAGTACACGGTCACGCAGTGACTCAATGACTTCGCCGCCTTCGACGATAGCGCGCATGACCGAGCCTTGGCTGGTGCCGCAATCTTGCACGGTGACAACCAAATCTTGCACCACATCGCACAAACGGCGTGTCAGGTAACCAGAGTTGGCGGTTTTCAAAGCGGTGTCAGCCAAGCCCTTACGGGCACCGTGGGTGGAGATAAAGTACTCCAACACGTTGAGACCTTCACGGAAGTTGGCCGTGATTGGCGTTTCAATGATGGAGCCATCAGGCTTGGCCATCAATCCGCGCATACCTGCAACCTGTCGAATCTGCGCAGCAGAACCGCGCGCACCGGAGTCGGCCATCATGTAGATAGAGTTAAAGGACTCTTGGTCTACCTCGTTGCCATGACGGTCAATGGTTTTCTCTTTGGCCAACTGGGCCATCATGACCTTTGACACCTCGTCACCAGCCTTGCCCCAAATGTCCACCACTTTGTTGTAGCGCTCACCGGCGGTAACCAAGCCAGAAGCGTATTGCATGGCAATTTCTTTCACCTCAGTCTCAGCGCGGGCAATGATGCTGGCCTTCTCTGGCGGCACCAACATGTCGTCAATGGCAATTGAAATACCAGCGCGCGTAGCCAAACGGAAACCGTTTTGCAGCAACTTGTCTGCAAAAATGACGGTCTCTTTCAGGCCACACTTGCGAAACGATGCGTTGATCAGCTTGGAAATTTCTTTCTTTTTAAGGGCCTTGTTCAGGTTCTCAAATGCCAAGCCCTTGGGCAAGATTTCTGACAACAGTGCACGCCCTGCTGTGGTGTTAACCACAGAGTACGTCACCGTAAATTCGCCAGTCTCTTTGTTTTTCACGTACTCGGGCAGGCGCACAGACACACGTGCAGTCAGCTCGACTTCACCAGCGTCCATGGCGCGCTGAACTTCAGACACACCAGAGAACACCAAGCCCTCACCTTTGCCGTTGATACGGTCGCGGGTGGCGTGGTACAAGCCCAGCACCACGTCTTGCGACGGCACAATGGATGGCTCACCGTTGGCTGGGAACAGCACGTTGTTGGAGGCCAGCATCAGTGTGCGGGCTTCAACCTGTGCTTCTACAGACAGTGGGATATGGACAGCCATTTGATCGCCGTCAAAGTCGGCGTTAAAGGCGGCACACACCAATGGGTGCAATTGAATCGCTTTGCCTTCAATCAAGATAGGCTCGAAAGCCTGAATGCCCAAGCGGTGAAGGGTAGGCGCACGGTTCAACAGGACAGGGTGCTCTTTGATCACCTCTTCCAAAATGTCCCACACAGCCGGCGTGCCAGCTTCAACTTCTTTCTTAGCTGCCTTGATGGTGGTGGCAATACCCAGCGCCTCCAAGCGTGCAAAGATGAACGGCTTGAACAGTTCTAAGGCCATGGCCTTTGGCAAGCCGCACTGGTGCAACTTGAGGGTTGGGCCAACTGTAATCACTGAACGACCTGAGTAGTCCACGCGCTTGCCCAGCAAGTTTTGGCGGAAACGGCCTGACTTACCTTTGATCATGTCAGCCAGTGACTTGAGTGCACGCTTGTTAGCGCCTGTCATGGCCTTACCGCGTCGACCGTTGTCCAGCAAGCTGTCAACGGATTCCTGCAACATGCGCTTTTCGTTACGCGCAATGATCTCAGGTGCGTTGAGCTCCAGCAAGCGGCGCAGACGGCTGTTGCGGTTGATCACACGGCGGTACAAGTCATTCAAATCAGAGGTGGCGAAACGGCCACCATCCAACGGTACCAATGGACGCAAGTCTGGCGGCAACACGGGCAACACGGTCAGAATCATCCACTCGGGCTTGATGCCTGACTTCTTGAAGGCCTCGAGGATCTTCAGACGCTTGGCATTTTTCTTAATTTTGAGCTCAGAGCCCGTCAAGTCGTTGCGCAACTTCTCGATTTCACTGTCGAGCTCTAAGCTTTCTAGCAAGTCTTTGATACCTTCGGCGCCCATCTTGGCCACAAACTCGTCGCCGTATTCGATGCGCTTGGCATCGAAATCGTCTTCGGTCATGATGGCGTACTTTTTGAGCGGCGTCATGCCGGGATCAACGATGACGTAGGCCTCAAAATACAACACGCGTTCGATGTCACGCAGTGTCATGTCCAACACCATGCCCAAGCGGCTTGGCAGTGACTTTAAGAACCAAATGTGCGCACAAGGTGCAGACAGGTCGATGTGGCCCATGCGGTCACGACGAACTTTGGTTTGGGTGACTTCAACGCCACACTTTTCGCAAATAACACCGCGGTGCTTTAAGCGCTTGTATTTACCACACAAGCATTCGTAGTCCTTGATAGGGCCAAAAATCTTGGCGCAAAACAGGCCATCACGCTCAGGCTTGAAGGTGCGGTAGTTGATGGTTTCTGGCTTTTTAACTTCGCCAAAAGACCATGAACGAATTTTCTCAGGCGAGGCCAAGCCAATTCTGATGGCATCGAAATGGTCATCAGGTGTGAACTGCTTGAATAGGTCGAGTAACGATTTCATGTTTTCAATCCTTTAATGTCAGACGTGGTGTAAGGGGTTAAGTGAAGCGCCGCACTCAGCGGCGCTGCTGCCTTACATCAAGAACGCTCCAACTCAATGTCGATACCCAAAGAACGGATTTCTTTGACCAGCACGTTGAACGACTCGGGCATACCGGCCGTGATGGCGTGCTCGCCTTTGACAATGCTTTCGTACACCTTGGTACGGCCTTGCACGTCATCCGACTTGACGGTGAGCATTTCTTGCAGTGTGTAAGAAGCACCGTAGGCTTCCAATGCCCATACCTCCATCTCACCAAAACGCTGTCCACCGAACTGGGCTTTACCACCCAGCGGCTGCTGAGTGACCAAGCTGTATGGGCCTGTTGAACGGGCGTGCATTTTGTCATCCACCAAGTGGTGAAGTTTCAGCACGTGCATGTAACCAACTGTGGTCTTGCGCTCGAATGCGTCGCCTGTGCGTCCGTCGTACAACTGCGCTTGCGTGCGTGTAGGCGTTAAACCTTTGCGCGCAGCGATGTCGTCTGGGTACGCCAGTTTCAGCATGGCACGGATCTCGTCTTCTGAGGCACCGTCAAACACGGGGGTTGCAAATGGCACGCCGTTTTGCAAGTTCTCGGCCATAGACACCACCTCAACATCAGTCAATGACTTGATGTCGGTGGCGCGTCCACTGGTGTTGTACACCTGGTCCAAGAAGCTGCGTACGTCAGCCGTACGCGCACCCTCTTGCAACATGCTGCCGATGCGCAAACCCAATCCTTTGGCAGCCCAGCCCAAGTGCACCTCAAGTACCTGACCCACGTTCATGCGTGATGGCACGCCCAACGGGTTGAGCACGATGTCAGCTGGTGTGCCGTCGGCCATGTACGGCATGTCTTCGACAGGTACGATCTTAGAGACCACGCCTTTGTTGCCGTGGCGACCAGCCATCTTGTCACCCGGCTGCAAGCGACGCTTGACAGCAATGTACACCTTGACCATCTTCAACACACCGGCTGGCAATTCGTCGCCTTGGGTGAGTTTTTTACGCTTTTCTTCAAAGGCCAAGTCAAAACTGTGACGGGTTTGCGCCAGTGAGTTTTTGACCGACTCCAGTTGCGCCGCAACGTCGTCATCGGCTGGGCGGATGTCAAACCAATAGTGCTTGTCCAACTCGTCCAAGTAGGCTTTGTCTATAGACGCGCCTTTGGCAAGCTTTTGTGGGCCACCATTGGCTTTTTTGCCAACAATCATTTTCTCGATGCGGGCAAATGCATCGGCTTCAACAATGCGCAATTGGTCGTTCAAGTCCAAGCGGAAACGCTTCAACTCGTCGTCGATGATTTGCTGTGCACGTTTGTCGCGTGGAATACCTTCGCGTGTAAACACCTGAACGTCGATGACCGTGCCTTGTGAGCCTTGGTCAACGCGCAGCGACGTGTCTTTCACATCAGATGCTTTTTCACCAAAAATGGCACGCAACAACTTCTCTTCAGGTGTGAGCGTGGTCTCGCCTTTAGGCGTGACCTTGCCAACCAGCGTGTCGCCAGGACTAACTTCCGCACCCACATAAATAATGCCGGAATCGTCTAAGCGGTTGAGCTGTAGTTCAGCCAAGTTAGGAATATCGCGCGTTATTTCTTCGGCGCCCAACTTGGTGTCACGAGCCATGACCACCAGCTCTTCGATGTGAATTGAGGTGTAACGGTCTTCTGACACCACACGCTCAGAGATGAGTATGGAGTCTTCGAAGTTGTAACCGTTCCATGGCATAAACGCGATCAACATGTTTTGGCCTAAGGCCAATTCACCCAAATCGGTTGACGCGCCGTCGGCAATCACGTCGCCTTTGGCAATCAAGTCACCTGTCTTAACAATGGGGCGTTGGTGTATGTTGGTGTTTTGGTTTGAGCGCTGGTATTTGATGAGGTTGTAGATGTCTACACCCACTTCACCGGCAAAAGCCTCGGCATCATTCACACGCACCACAACGCGCATGGCGTCCACGTAGTCGACAACGCCGCCACGGCTTGCAGTCACTACCGTACCAGAATCAACCGCAGCAACTCGCTCAATACCGGTACCAACCACAGCCTTTTCAGGACGCAGCACTGGCACAGCTTGACGCTGCATGTTGGCACCCATCAACGCGCGGTTGGCGTCGTCGTGCTCCAAGAACGGCACCAATGACGCCGCCACTGACACGATCTGTGCAGGTGAAACGTCCATGTATTGGATGCGCTCGGCACCCACCAACACCGACTCACCTTTTTCACGGGCTGAAATCAAGTCGCCCTCAAGCATGCCTTTGTCGTTCAGTGGTGCATTGGCCTGCGCAATCACGTACTTGCCTTCTTCAATGGCAGACAAGTAGTCGATGTCGTTGGTAACCAATGCGTCGGTGACGCGGCGGTATGGGGTTTCAATGAAACCGTATTCGTTCAAACGCGCGTACAACGCCAGTGAGTTGATCAAACCAATGTTTGGACCTTCTGGCGTTTCAATAGGACAGACGCGACCGTAATGGGTCACGTGCACGTCACGCACCTCAAAACCTGCACGCTCCCGGGTCAAACCACCTGGGCCAAGCGCTGATACACGGCGCTTGTGTGTGATTTCAGACAAGGGGTTGGTTTGGTCCATAAACTGGCTCAACTGCGACGCACCAAAGAATTCTTTGAGTGCAGCAGAGATCGGCTTGGAGTTGATCAAGTCGTGTGGCATGAGCGGGTCTTGCTCGGCTTGACCCAAACGCTCTTTCACGGCTTTTTCAATACGCGCCAAACCTGTGCGGTATTGGTTCTCAGCCAACTCACCCACGCAACGCACGCGGCGGTTGCCCAAGTGGTCGATATCGTCTACCTCACCACGGCCATTGCGCAGGTCAACCAAGATTTTGGTAACGCCCAAGATGTCTTCGTTGGACAACACCATCGGGCCTGTTGAGTCGTCGCGGTTCATGCGGGCGTTGAACTTCATACGGCCGACACGTGACAAGTCGTAGGTGTCTGGGTTGTAGAACAAACGCTGGAACAAAGCCTGTACCGAGTCTTCGGTGGGCGGCTCGCCTGGACGCATCATGCGGTAGATGGCCACGCGAGCTTGAAACTCGTCAGCCGTGTCATCGGTGCGCAATGTTTGAGAAATGTAGTTGCCCTGGTCCAACTCATTGGTGTAGATACACGCCAATTCTTGAATACCAGATGAGCGCAATACTTTCAGCAAGGCTTCGGTCAACTCGTCGTTGGCCTTTGCAATGATTTCGCCCGTATCCGGGTCCACAATGTTTTTGGCAACAACGCGTCCTAGCAAGTAGTCTTCTGACACGCTGATGTGCGTGGTGGCAGACTGCTCTAGTTCACGTGTGTGCCTGACGGTGATGCGCTTGTCCTTGGGCACCACAACCTTGCCGGTTTTGTCGGTGATGTCAAAGCGTGCGATTTCGCCGCGCAAACGCTCGGCTACGAACTCTAGCTGTGCGCCATCATCCATCAAGCGGAAGTGGTCGTTCACGTAGAAGTTGGCCAAAATCGCTTCTGGTGTCAAACCAATGGCCTTGAGCAAAATACTCACTGGCATTTTGCGGCGGCGGTCGACGCGGAAATACAAGAAGTCTTTTGGATCGAACTCGAAGTCCAACCATGAGCCACGGTATGGAATGATGCGTGCCGAAAACAGCAGCTTGCCCGAACTGTGCGTCTTGCCCTTGTCGTGCTCAAAAAACACACCAGGTGAGCGGTGCAGCTGAGACACAATCACGCGCTCAGTTCCGTTGATGATGAAGGAGCCTTTATCGGTCATCAAAGGCACTTCGCCCATGTAGACCTCTTGCTCTTTCACTTCTTTCACCACTTTGGACTGTGATGTGCTGGACTCACGGTCGTAAATGATGAGCTGAACGCGAGCACGTACAGCTGACGAGAATGTCAAGCCGCGTGTTTGGCACTCGCGCACGTCAAACGCTGGTCGTGCGAGGTTGTACTCAAGGTACTTCATCTCGACAAAGCCGTTGTGCGACACGATTGGGAAAGCGTTTAAGAATGCGGCTTGCAAGCCTTCCTCTGTGCGCTTTTTAGGACTTGTGTCTTTTTGCAAAAAAGCGACGTACGCCTCTTTTTGCATTTGTAGCAAGTATGGTATTTCGAGCACGTTTTCACGGCTGCCAAAACTCTTACGAATTCGCTTGCGTTCGGTATATGAATAGGCCATGGGTTCTCCGGGGCATGTCGACAGAACAATTGGCGCTTGCCACATGCATTCAGCACATGGCAAACGGTCTTGGCGGCTGGCCACTACCAGCCTTGGCAGACGGCCATGCGTTGCACACGGCCCGTACCAAGATCGTCTTCTAACGTCGGGGGTTTTAGAAGACACTTGAAATAACGCTTAGCGGTTGTATGCCAACATTTTTTCAAGTGCGCTCTAAACACAAAAGGCCGGTTCGAAAACCAGCCCGGTAAATCACACACCATTCGCCGTACTGCAAGGCAGTACAGCGAATGGATGCAATTTACTTGAGTTGCGCTTTTGCGCCAGCTTCTTCAAGCTTCTTAACAGCCGCTTCAGCGTCCGCTTTAGACACAGCTTCTTTGATTGACTTAGGTGCGCCATCAACCATGTCTTTGGCTTCTTTCAAGCCCAAGCCGGTGATTTCGCGAACTGCTTTAATCACTGACACTTTTTGTGCACCAATTTCAAGCAACACGACATCAAATTCGGTTTGCTCTTCTACGGCCGCAGCAGCGCCACCGCCAGCGGCAGGTGCTGCCATTGATGCAGCGCTCACGCCAAATTTCTCTTCGATGGCTTTCACCAAGTCGTTGAGTTCCATGACCGTCATGCTATCTAAAGCGGTCAAAAATACGTCTTTATCGAATGCCATTTTCTAATTTCCTTAAACGTTGTGGACGCAGGCAAATACCAGCAATTAAGCGGCTTGCTCTGCGCCTTTTTTCTCTGCCAAAGCGGCCAACACAGCTGCGGTGCGACTCACTGGCGATTGCATCAAGCCCAACAACTGTGACAACAACACTTCCTTGGTAGGAATGCTTGCCAGTTGCTTAACCGCATCAGCATCTAAAAATTTACCAGCGTATACGCCAGCACGGATCACCAACTTGTCGTTGGTTTTCGCAAACTCTGCCACTACTTTTGCAGCGGCAACAGCATCTTCAGAAAAACTGTAGATCAGGGGGCCGGTCATTTGGTCACCAACAACTTCGAATGCACTACCTGCAACAGCACGGCGAGCCAAGGAGTTTTTCAACACACTTAGGTTCACACCAGCTGCACGGGCTTTAACGCGCAATTCGGTCATTGATGCCACTGTAATGCCACGGTACTCCGCCATCACCAGCGTTTGAGCTTTAGCTGCGAGTGCGGTCACTTCTTGAATGACTGCGGATTTCTCACTGCGATTTAGACTCAAGGTCAACTCCTTCAAAATATGCTTGTCTTCACTGATGAAGATCAAGCGCCTTATTGCAGCGATCAACTGTTTTTGGAAATTATCCATCTGCAGCGGGATCGCCATCTGCGTTGGCTGATGTATTAAGCAGTCGATGCTGGTTACCCAACACCCACCGCGCCAACGGTCTTGGATGGCTCCACGTACTGCGCCGTTAAGCGCCGCACCCGAACCCACCACATGGACTTAACGCTTGGTTTCCCAAACGTGTCAGTCGCATTTTTATCTCGCGATTAGGCTGAGATGGATTGGGTGTCAACGCGAACGCCTACACCCAATGTGGATGACACAGCCACTTTGCGCAGGTACAAGCCCTTGCTGCTAGCTGGCTTTGACTTGTTCAAAGCATCAATCAATGTGGCCAAATTGGCCTTCAATGCATCGGCGTCGAACGAGCGACGGCCAATGGTTGAATGCACGATGCCGGCCTTGTCAACACGGAATTGAACTTGACCTGCTTTGGCATTTTTAACAGCCGTTGCCACGTCAGCAGTGACGGTGCCAACCTTTGGGTTGGGCATCAGACCACGTGGGCCCAACACTTGACCCAAGGTACCCACCACACGCATCGCGTCTGGAGAGGCAATCACCACGTCAAAGTTAATCTTGCCAGCCTTGATCTCTGCGGCCAGATCGTCCATACCGACGATGTCAGCGCCAGCGGCTCTGGCTTCATCAGCTTTTACACCTTGGGCAAACACCGCGACGCGCTTGACTTTGCCGGTGCCGTTTGGCAACACAACAGCGCCACGAACCACTTGGTCAGACTTTTTGGCGTCAATACCGAGTTGGACAGCTACGTCAATGGATTCATCGAACTTAGCAGTTGCAAACTCTTTGACCAAGCCTAAGGCATCAATGATGGGGTACAGCTTGTTGGCATCAATTTTGCCAACCTGCGTCTTTTGCTTCTTTGTCATAGCCATTTACACACCCTCCACAGTCACGCCCATGGAGCGCGCAGAACCGGCGATGGTACGCACAGCAGCGTCCAAATCGGCGGCATTCATGTCTACCATTTTGGCGCTTGCAATTGCTTCCAACTGCGCACGTGTGATGGTCCCGACTTTCACGCTGTTAGGCGTTGAAGAACCTTTAGTCAATTTGATTGCTTTCATAATCAGTACGGCCGCAGGGGGCGTCTTGATAACGAAAGTGAAACTTTTGTCCGCAAAAGCCGTAATGACTACGGGCAAAGGCAAACCTGGCTCAACACCTTGGGTCTGTGCGTTAAACGACTTACAGAACTCCATGATGTTCAAACCACGTTGACCCAATGCTGGACCAATGGGGGGGCTTGGGTTGGCTTTACCAGCTGGGACTTGCAGCTTGATGAAGCCGACGATTTTCTTCGCCATGCTAAATACTCCTTCGAGTTCAAACGGCTGGCGCGCTGGCCAACCTCCTCGCAACTAACGACCCTAGATGCTCAGTTGGTGCGGGAACGCAAACACCAACCTTGACAAGCCACTGATGCAGCCTGTCAAGCTGTTCAAACCTAGCCTTTTTCGACCTGGCTGAACTCCAACTCCACGGGTGTCGAACGACCAAAAATGGTCACTGACACACGCAACTTGTTTTTATCGTAGTTCACATCTTCAACAGTGCCGTTGAAGTCGGTGAACGGGCCTTCTTTTACCCGTATGTATTCACCCACGATGAACTCGACCTTGTGACGCGGCTTCTCCGTTCCGTCCTTCATCTGGTCAACAATTTTTTGCACATCGGCTTCTGAAATTGGCGCAGGACGGTTTCTAGCACCACCCACAAAACCTGTGACCTTGCTGGTGTTTTTAACCAAGTGCCATGTCTCATCGTCCATGGCCATTTCAACCAACACATAACCTGGGAAAAACTTGCGCTCTGTGGTGCGGCGCTGCCCGTTTTTCAACTCCACCACTTCCTCGGTTGGCACCAAAGTGCGCCCGAACCTGGCTTCCATACCCGCGTTACTGACCCGCTCTAATATGTTGCGTTCAACGGCTTTTTCCATGCCCGAGTAGGCGTGAACCACGTACCAACGCATGCCATCAACTGGCGTTAACGATTGCGACGCCTCTGTAGGCTCAGTCGGCTCAGCGGACTCAAGTAATTCGTCTGTCATTTATTTTCTCCAGCCTAGTACTAAGTCGTATAGCAACCACTCTAGGGTTTTATCGGTTAGCCACAAGAACAAGGCCATGACGAACACAAAGGCAAATACATACAAAGTCATTTGCACAGATTCGCGACGCGCGGGCCATACCACCTTAGACATTTCACGCTTGGCGTCACGCAAAAAACCAATAAACACACGACCCGTATGCGCCGTGAAAAACACAACCGCACCCAACACCATGCAGCCAATCAAGCCGCCCCACTGCGCAGCCGCACCTTGTGCAGACAGCAGAAAATAAGCCACAAAGCCACCAACCGCTAAGAGCGCTGCAGTTGCCACTTTGGCCGTATCGGCGGCGCCGCCTACGGTTTGAACATCAGTTGAAGCCATAAAACCTTATCCACAAAATCCAGCACACATACCCAAAAAAGTATGTGCACATTGCCACGCCCCAAGACAGGCAAGCCCACCAGAGGTCTTAACGACTTCGGCGGGCCAGATGTACTACTAAAAAATCCACCTCATGAGTCTGTCAACACAGCTGTGTCGTCAGACTTATGTAGTGGCAGGGGCGGAGGGAATCGAACCCCCAACCTTCGGTTTTGGAGACCGACGCTCTGCCAATTGAGCTACGCCCCTATTGAACTACTGAAAAAACCGGCTACTAAACTGCTTAAGCAATGATCTTTGCAACCACGCCCGCACCAACAGTGCGGCCACCTTCGCGAATGGCAAAGCGCAAGCCTTCTTCCATCGCAATCGGTGACAACAACGTCACTTCGATTGACACGTTGTCACCAGGCATCACCATCTCTTTGCCTTCTGGCAATTTGATGGAACCGGTCACGTCCGTGGTACGGAAGTAAAACTGTGGACGGTAGTTGCTAAAGAATGGCGTATGACGGCCACCCTCGTCTTTAGACAACACGTAAATTTCGCCCGTGAAGTGCGAGTGCGGCTTGATTGAGCCTGGCTTACACAACACTTGGCCGCGCTGAACCTCTTCACGCTTGGTGCCGCGCAGCAAAATGCCAACGTTGTCACCAGCTTGGCCTTGGTCCAACAACTTGCGGAACATCTCAACGCCTGTACAAATAGTCTTCAGTGTGTCGTTGATACCAACCACTTCGATCTCTTCGCCAACCTTGACAATACCGCGCTCGATACGACCCGTCACCACAGTGCCGCGACCAGAGATGGAGAACACATCTTCTACTGGCAACAAGAATGCACCGTCAATGGCACGCTCTGGCGTAGGAATGTAGTTGTCCAATGCGTCCGCCAACTTCATGATGGCTTCTTCACCCAATGGGCCTTTGTCGCCCTCAACCGCCAACTTGGCAGAGCCTTGGATAATTGGGGTGTCGTCGCCTGGGAAGTCGTACTTGGACAACAACTCACGCACTTCCATCTCAACCAGCTCCAACAACTCAGCGTCGTCGACCATGTCGCATTTGTTCAAAAACACAATGATGTATGGCACACCAACCTGGCGGGCCAACAAAATGTGCTCGCGGGTCTGTGGCATTGGGCCGTCTGCGGCTGAACACACCAAAATGGCGCCGTCCATCTGAGCCGCACCAGTGATCATGTTTTTCACATAGTCAGCGTGGCCTGGGCAGTCAACGTGCGCGTAATGGCGGTTGGCTGTTTCGTATTCAACGTGTGCGGTATTGATCGTGATACCGCGTGCTTTTTCTTCCGGTGCGCCGTCAATGTCAGCGTACGCCTTGGCGTCGCCGCCAAATTTAGCCGCCAACACCGTTGAGATTGCCGCCGTCAGCGTCGTCTTACCGTGGTCAACGTGGCCAATGGTGCCCACGTTAACGTGGGGCTTGGTACGCTCGAATTTACTTTTTGCCATTTTGAAACTCCAAAAAAGAACAGGCCCGTGTACAGGTTTTACGTCTGCACATCATTGCTGGATCACTTTGCACGGGCACAAAGTGGCATGACATCGCAGACAGGGAAAAATACACCCAAGGCCAACGGCCTTGGGTGCAACTATTTTTACTTAGCGCGTGTAGCCATAATGGCTTCGGATACGCTGCGTGGCGCCTCTGAGTAGTGCTTGAACTCCATGGAGTAGGTCGCACGACCCTGCGTGGCTGAACGCAATGACGTTGAATAGCCAAACATTTCGGACAAAGGCACTTCTGCGCGGATGGCTTTGCCACCGCCGACCATGTCTTCCATGCCTTGAACCATGCCGCGTCGTGATGACAAGTCACCCATGACGTTGCCGGCGTAATCTTCAGGTGTTTCGACTTCTACGGCCATCATCGGCTCAAGAATGACTGGGCTTGCTTTGCGGCAGCCTTCCTTAAAGCCCAATATGGCAGCCATTTTAAAGGCCATCTCGCTGGAGTCAACATCGTGGTACGAGCCAAACGTGAGCGTAACCTTCACATCAACAACAGGGTAACCAGCCAACACACCTGCGGTTAAAGCTTCAATCACGCCTTTTTCAACGGCAGGAATATATTCACGCGGAACCACGCCACCTTTAATGGCGTCAACAAACTCAAAACCTTTGCCCATTTCATTAGGCTCGACCTTGAATACAACGTGGCCATACTGACCTTTACCACCAGACTGACGCACAAACTTGCCGTCCACGTCTTCTACAACTTTGCGAATGGTTTCGCGGTAAGCAACTTGAGGCTTACCAACGTTGGCCTCCACGCCAAACTCGCGCTTCATGCGGTCAACCAGAATTTCCAAGTGCAGTTCGCCCATACCAGCAATGATGGTTTGGCCTGATTCTTCGTCAGTGCGTACACGGAAAGAAGGGTCTTCAGCAGCCAAACGCTGCAAAGCTATACCCATTTTTTCTTGATCGACCTTGGTCTTTGGCTCTACAGCCTGGGCAATCACTGGCTCAGGAAATACCATGCGCTCCAAGGTCAAAATGGCATCTTGGTCACACAATGTGTCACCAGTCGTAACGTCTTTCAGACCGACACAGGCGGCAATGTCGCCAGCACGAATCTCTTCCACTTCTTCGCGGTTGTTGGCATGCATCTGAACAATTCGGCCAATACGCTCTTTTTTGCCTTTGATCGGATTGAATACGGAGTCGCCCTTTTTCAGCACACCTGAATACACGCGTACAAATGTCAACTGGCCCACGTAGGGGTCAGTCATCAACTTGAAAGCCAAGCCAGAGAATTTCTCTGTATCGTTGGCATGTCGCACAACAGGCTTTTCATCTTCGTCAAGCCCGGGAACAGGCGGCACCTCTTCTGGCGAAGGCATCAGATCTAGCACGGCATCCAACATACGCTGAACACCTTTATTTTTAAAAGCAGTGCCACACAACATGGGCTGAATTTCAGCCGCCAGCGTACGAATGCGCAAGCCTTCGGTAATTTCAGCTTCAGTCAAGTCACCTTCTTCCAGGTACTTGTTCATGAATGCTTCTGACGCCTCAGCGGCAGCTTCCACCATGTTTTCACGCCATTTTTTGGACTCTTCCAGCAGCTCAGCAGGGATGTCGACGTAATCGAACTTCATACCTTGTGAAGCTTCATCCCAAATGATGGCCTTCATTTTGCCTAAGTCGACCACACCTTTGAAGTTTTCTTCAGCACCGATTGGGATCACGATTGGCACAGGATTGGCTTTTAAGCGCAACTTCATCTGGTCGTAAACCTTGAAGAAGTTTGCACCAGTACGGTCCATCTTGTTCACAAAGGCCAAGCGTGGCACTTTGTACTTGTTGGCTTGACGCCATACCGTTTCAGATTGTGGCTGCACGCCACCAACTGCACAGTAAACCATGCATGCGCCGTCGAGCACACGCATTGAACGCTCAACTTCAATGGTGAAGTCAACGTGCCCCGGGGTGTCAATAATATTGATACGATGCTCTGGACGAGACGAGTCCATGCCTTTCCAGAAGCAAGTTGTTGCAGCTGAAGTAATGGTAATGCCGCGCTCTTGCTCTTGCTCCATCCAGTCCATGGTGGCAGCACCGTCGTGCACCTCACCAATTTTGTGATTGACACCGGTATAAAACAAAATCCGCTCGGTAGTTGTCGTTTTGCCCGCGTCGATGTGGGCAGAAATACCGATATTGCGGTAGCGATTAAGTGGCGTAGTACGTGCCATGAAACAACTCCGAAGAACAGCCAAGCCCGCACACGGCGGGCTTGGCTAATTTAAAAAATAAACGTTTGAAAGCTTAGAAACGGAAGTGGCTGAAGGCCTTGTTGGCTTCGGCCATGCGGTGAACTTCGTCACGCTTCTTCATGGCGCCGCCACGGCCTTCGGTGGCTTCCAGCAACTCGTTGCCCAAGCGCAAAGCCATCGACTTTTCGCTGCGCTTTTTAGCAGCCTCTTTAATCCAGCGCATGGCCAATGCCAATCGACGCACGGGGCGCACCTCAACAGGCACTTGGTAGTTTGCACCACCAACGCGACGGGATTTAACCTCAACCACAGGCTTCACATTGTTGATGGCGACATTGAACATCTCCATCACATCTGGGTTACCCGATTTCTTTTCCATTTGCTCCAAGGCACCATAAATGATGCGCTCGGCAACGGCTTTTTTGCCACCTTGCATGATGACGTTCATGAATTTGGCCAGATCAACATTTCCGAACTTAGGATCTGGCGTGATTTCACGTTTAGGGACTTCGCGACGACGTGGCATTTTTTCACCTCTTATTGCTTCAGTTGGCTCAAGTGTTAACTCGGGCCGCGAGAGTCATTCATAACTCTCACTTACTCGACCCGCCCGCACAATTGCTGGGTTTTGGGTCACTACGCTGTGTCTGCGGGCCACGCAGAACAGCACCTACTGTCATTATCGATTGGGCATAGGCCCAATATTATTTAGCTTTGGGCTTCTTGGCACCGTACTTGGAACGTGACTGCTTGCGATCTTTAACGCCTTGCAAGTCCAGTGATCCACGAACAATGTGGTAACGCACACCAGGCAAGTCTTTGACACGTCCGCCGCGAACCAACACAACGCTGTGTTCTTGGAGGTTGTGGCCTTCGCCGCCAATGTATGAAATCACCTCAAAACCGTTGGTCAGGCGCACTTTGGCAACCTTACGCAAAGCGGAGTTAGGCTTCTTTGGTGTTGTTGTGTACACACGGGTACACACACCGCGCCTCTGTGGGCAGTTTTCCATCGCTGGGCTTTTGGACTTGATCTTTTCGACCGCCCGCCCGTGACGCACAAGTTGATTAATAGTTGGCATAAACGTCCCTAAACGTCAGAAATATTCAAAAAAACAATTCAACAGCCCCAGCAACTGATTACTGGCTGACTGTCGGTTATCTATAACCGCACGCGATGCAAGCGCGAACGGATACTTCTCGCATCACTGCGAAAAGCCCATGACTATAGCATCAAAGTGGCTGGCATTGCAACTGTTTCAGCGCCTTCAATCAGCCCACAGCAGCAACGTATCCCAAATACGGCCTACAAAGTTGGCTTGCCCGACGGGTTGCAGGACTTCTAGCGGGTAGCTGGCAAGCAGCGTGCCGTCTTTCAAGGTGAGTGACAGCTTGCCTACTGTTTGCCCCAGTTTCAGCGGCGCCATGAGGGGCTCATCAAAACTGGCCACAGTTTGCACGTCGGCGCGCGCCCCGCGTGGCACTGAAACCACAACGCCGCTGGGCACGCCCAACTGCGCGAACTTTTGATCGCCTTTCCACACGGTTGGCTGCACAACAGCCTTGCCAAACTCGCTGATGCGCACGGCCTCAAAGCTCGTGTAGCCCCAATTTAAAAGCTTTTGACTTTCGGTGGCACGTGCCGATTGGCTATCAGCGCCCAACACCACAGACAGCAGGCGGCGTTGACCGTTGGCGCCCAAACCCGGGACTGGCCGGCTGGCGGTGGCCACTAGGCAATAACCAGCAGCGCTTGTGTGACCTGTTTTTAAACCGTCAACGGTGGGGTCACGAAACAACAGCAGGTTGCGGTTGGTGTCGTTGGCTTTGGGCGTGCCTGGGTAACGGTAGTGCTTGATGGCATACAACGGCACATACTCAGGAAAATCTTGCATCAAACGCTGGGCGAGTGTGGCTAAATCGCGTGCGGAGGTGGTGTGTCCCTCAGCGGTTAAGCCCTCTGGGTTGCGGTAGCTGGTGTCGTTCATACCCAGCACTTTGGCCTGGGCATTCATCATGGCAACAAACTGCTCTACCGAACCGCCTACGCCTTCGGCTAAAACAGTTGTCGCATCGTTACCGGACTGCACGATTGTGCCTTTGAGCAAATCCAGCACAGGTATTTGCATACCAGGCTCAATAAACATGCGCGAGCCAGGCATACGCCAAGCGCGCTCGCTGACTTCAAACGTTTGCTCCAGCGTGATATTTTTGTTTTTAAGGGCGTCAAATACCAAGTAAGCAGTCATCAGCTTGGTCAATGAAGCCGGCTCAACAGGCTGGTCACTGGTGCGCTCTGCCAATATTTGCCCGCTTGTGACATCCAGTAACAAATAGGCTTTTGCCTCAATAGACGGTGCAGGAACGGTCAATACTTGAGCGCCAGCACCCGCTGGCAAGACCAGCCCCATAGCGCATACGCAAGCAACGCCGTGGCGACGAAAAAAACTAAAAAAAGCCAAATGGTTCATCAATGCCTAAAAGTAAAAGGGAAATTCGGTTCAATTAACAAGCAACCGGACTGGTTGAAGCGTCAAAGTCAGGCGCTCGCACATGACGCACCACCAATGACTTTAACAATGGCAGCTGGCCATGGAAAAAATGCCCCACTTCGGGCACAACGGTTACCGGTAAGCGTTGTGGCCTGGCCCAGTCCATGGCCGCGCTAAGCGGCACGGTGTCATCGGCCTCTCCGTGCACCACCAGCACCCGCTCAAACCAATCGGTCGGCACGACGGGTACGTCAAACCGGCTTGCCGCTACGCCAACCAGCACAGCATGTTGGACATCTCGACCCTGCGCATGGCATGTGGCTAACGCGGCAGCGGCAACAAAACCACCAAAAGAGAACCCAGCCAAACACAGTGGTCCTGTGCAGGCCAAGGCTTGAATCACAGCCAACATATCGCCTTGCTCGCCAACGCCATTGTCATGCACACCATCGCTTTTTTCTACGCCACGAAAGTTAAACCGCACCGTCTCCCAGCCTTGCTGCAAAAAGGCCCGGGCCAAGGTTTGCACCACTTTGTTGTGCATGGTGCCGCCAAATAAAGGGTGCGGATGGGCAATCACCACTTGGCCTACGGCTTGCCCAGTTCGAACAACTGGCCGGTCGCGCGCCACCTCCAGCAAGCCGGTGGGCCCTGCGATGTGCACATACTCAGTTTGAGCGTTCATCGGCCAACGTCGTCAGGCAACTGCAACCGCCCTACCACCTGCCCACCGATCAAGTGGGATTCAACAATTTCATCAATGTCACCGTCATCGACGAAGGTGTACCAAACGCCCTCTGGGTAGACCACAGCCACCGGACCACCAGCGCAACGGTCTAGACAACCCGACTTGTTGACACGGACTTGACCTTTGCCGTTTAAACCCTTGTCTTTAACCAGCGCTTTGCAACGGTCAAAGCCTTGCTGTGCAGGCAACGCGGCGCAGCAGGCATCGCCACTTGAGCGGTGATTCAGACAAAAGAAAATGTGCCGCTTGTAATAGGGCTCGTCCGCTGGCGCAGATGACGTGTCGGGGGGTGTAGGTTCATTCATAGGTTTGATTGTAAAGAGGGAGTCGTTGAGCCAACAAAGTGGGTGCGGCGAAGTTGTGGTGTGACGCGACAGTTAGGTCTTGCGAAACATGCGCATGCTGGCATAGCTCAACACAGCGAACGGCCACAACCAGCCAAGCCACTGCGATGCGCCATGAAAGCGAATAAATTGTCCGGCTTCCCAAATTTGTAACGACTGGTCTAGATAAGCACTTGGCCCGCTGGTGTTGAGCAACCACAGCGTGATGATCAGAACCACAACCACCAAGCGCATCAGAACCACACGCGCCAAGCGGCGAGCAAACCAAGACACACCAAGCACCAGCATCAAGGCCAGCCACATGTTGGGCCGCCACCAGTCCAGTGCATGCCCGGGTCCATACGTCAAGGCAGCAGACACTATGCCTACCGTTGCGGCAGTCAGCCACACCGTGAACAATCCCCACAAACGCACATGAGCACCTCGCCCAGCGGCGCAAGCCAACAAACTAGGCGCCAACACCGACATACCCATTACCAAAGATTCTTGTAGACCCGTCATGGCCACCAGATCTGCGCTTGACCATGCATGAATGGCTGCCATCGGCTCGAACAGCCAAGCTGGGGCTTGCCAATCGTCCACATTGACCAAACCAAAGCGCACACGCACATGCCCCAAGCCAAAAGGAACCGAGCTCGGGTACAGCGCCGCAACTGGCCACAAAGCGAGCAACACTATGTCTAGCTTTGCGCCAGGCGCCAACCACGTGCGCCGCCACCTGTCCCAGCGCGCTATCCACTCGGCTTGCACGGCGAGTGCGGCCACGGCGCTGCCCACCAAACCACCCAACGAGTTCAGCGCCCAATCCACGTTGGAAGGAATGCGCCTGGGCAAGTAAGACTGCCCCCACTCCAGCGCCAGCGACAAGCAACTGCACAACAAAAGGCTTAACAACAAGGCACTGGTGCGTGATCTCGTGCGCCTGGCTGCCACCACAATTAAAAAACCCAACGGGGCGTAACCAACCGCGTTGGTTGATACGTCAAACCAAGTCCAATAGGTCGGCCATGGCGACGTGATAATTTCAGCCAGATTAAGCCCAGCGCCAGACCAACCTACAAATGGGTACAACGAGGCATAGGCGATCAGTGCGGCAAACGCCCAGGCCAGCACGACAGCCATCGACTGCGTCTGCGTCTGCGTCTGCGTAACAGTTGTAACGGTGGACTTGCTCATAGAACTTTTCGCAACCAAGCACATTGTCTAGGCGACATGGGGGTTACGCACAGCACAGGCTCAAACCCACCATCAATTAGACAGGTTTAACGACCACCAACACCACTGCGACCAGCAGTAGCACAACCGGCACCTCATTAAACCAGCGGAACCACACGTGGCCGCGGGTAACCGTTCCAGCGACAAACTTGCGCAGCAACCTGCCGCAAGCATGGTGGTAGCCCAGTACCAGCACCACAATGAGCAGTTTTGCGTGCATCCAGCCGCTGCCTGGACCCAAGCCAATTCCGTAATATAGCCACAACACAAGGCCAAACGCCACAGCTGGAATCGCCAGCACAGTGGTGAAACGCATTAATTTATGCGCCATGAGCAACAAACGGTCGCGCTCGGCGTCGCTGCCAGCAGGAACCATGGCGAGATTGACAAAAATTCGCGGCAGGTAAAACAAACCCGCAAACCAACTGGTCACGAAGACGATGTGAAGTGATTTAATCCAAAGCATGCAGCAAGTGTATGGCTTGATGCAAATAGTATGTCAGCCGCTTGATGAATAAACAGGCAAAAAAAAGCCCAGGCATAGCCGGGCTAGAAAGCCTATTAGCTGTCACACATCAAGGCTCCCGCTCAGGGAGGAAAAGCGGGGAGCGCCGTCTCTCAACAACGCACCTGTGCATACTACCGCTCAGACCCAACGTATCCGTCCTTGGCGCGGGCAAAGCCTTCAAAAAAGGGGAAATACCTAGGTGGCGCTGTTGTCTACAGCCAACAACACATTGCCCGCATGTGTGTCGCGTACAACTAAAGAAAACACATTAAAGTTTGTCAAAATAGCGTTTATGAACACTCACACTACCAGCGCTTACCCTGCCAACCGCCCACGGCGCTTACGCCGCGATGCATTCACCCGCCGCTTGGTGCGCGAGCACAGTTTGAGTGTGGACGATTTAATTTATCCCGTGTTTGTTTTAGAGGGCTCGGGCAGGCGTGAGGCCGTGCTATCCATGCCTGGCGTAGAGCGCTTAAGCCTGGACTTGCTGCTGGAAGTTGCACAAGATTGTGTTGACCTAGGCATACCGCTCATGGCTTTGTTCCCGGTCGTGGACCCCTCTCGCAAAACGCCCAATGGGGATGAGGCGTTCAATCCCGATGGCCTGATTCCTCATGTGCTGCGCACTCTCAAAGCCACGTTCCCTCAACTCGGCCTTATGACCGATGTGGCCTTGGACCCCTACACCAGCCACGGCCAAGACGGGTTGCTGGACGAGCACAACTACATCATCAACGATGCCACCGTTGAGATATTGGTCCAGCAAGCTTTAGCCCAAGCTGATGCGGGCGTCGATATCGTCGCCCCCAGCGACATGATGGACGGGCGCATTGCAGCCATACGCGCAGCCTTCGAAGACAAGGGCCACATTCACACCCGCATCATGGCTTACAGCGCCAAATACGCATCAGCGTTTTACGGTCCATTTAGAGATGCCGTTGGCTCGGCTGCCAACCTAGGGAAGGCTGACAAAAAATCCTACCAAATGGACCCCGGCAACACCGACGAAGCGCTCAGGGAAGTGGCCTTGGACATCAATGAGGGTGCCGATATGGTGATGGTCAAACCCGGCATGCCATACCTTGATGTGGTGCGCCGCGTCAAAGATGAGTTTGCAGTGCCCACCTTTGCCTATCAGGTGAGTGGTGAATACGCCATGATCAAGGCTGCCGCATCAAACGGATGGCTTGAGCATGACGCCGTCATGATGGAGGCGCTGCTGGCTTTTAAACGCGCTGGCGCCGACGGCATACTGACCTATTTCGCACGCGATGCCGCGCGCTTGCTGCGCGATTCACGCGCTTAACAGGGGCCCTCACATGCACACCAACCCCACAACCACTTCAACAGCCTCCCCCAAAGTGATGCTCATAACAGGCGGCGGGCGGGGCATTGGCGCCGCCACGGCCAAACTTGCAGCGGTTCACGGCTACGCAGTTGTCATCAACTACCACAGCCAACACGCGCCTGCCCAACAGGTTGTCCAAGGCATCAAACAAGCAGGCGGACAAGCCTTGTGCGTCCAGGCGGATGTGAGCACCGACGTTGGCGTTTTGGCTTTGTTTGCCGCCGTTGACCAGCATTTTGGCCGCCTTGATGTGTTGGTCAATAACGCCGGCGTGGTGGACAAGACAGCGCGCGTGCAAGACATGAGCGAGGCGCGCTTGTTGCGCATGTTTGCCACCAACACCATCAGCGCGTTTTTATGCTGCCGCGAGGCTGTTAAACGCATGAGCACCGGCTTGGGGAAAGAAGGCGGCGCGATTGTGAACGTTTCAAGCGCAGCCTCCAGACTGGGCAGCGCCAACCAATATGTCGACTATGCCGCCAGCAAAGGCGCCATGGATGTGCTGACCCATGGGTTGGCGCAAGAGGTTGCACCGTTTGGTATACGCGTTAATGCCGTCCGTCCCGGCTTGATAGACACAGACATTCACGCTTCGGGCGGCGTGCCCAACCGGGTCAACGACCTGGCTGCTGGCGTGCCTATGGGGCGGGGCGGCAGCGCAGAAGAAGTGGCCCAAGCGATCGTATGGCTGGCTTCTGACCAGGCCAGCTACACGACCATGTCACTGGTTGATGTGTCAGGCGGGCGGTAGGCCCTTACAAGACGCATGCGTGGCCGCTGGCTGGCGAGTAGCGCCATTTGTCGTTGACAATGAGCGCATGGACTTCAAGCCGCTCATCACCCTCATCGCCATCGTTAACCCCTTGGCCATCGTGCCATTTTTCATGCATTACACGCAGGGGTTTAACCGCACGCAAATTAGGCGAACCATACAAGTTGCCGCGCTCAGCTCGTTTGCTGTCATAGCCATTTGCGCTTTGTTCGGCTTGGCCATACTGGCATTTTTTGGCATCTCGCTGGCCAGCTTTCAGGTCGGCGGTGGTTTGCTCATGCTGACGTCTGCGCTCTCCATGATCAATGCGCGCGCAGCCGAAGCCGCTGCCCACGATGAAGACGTCGACAGCATTGATGGCAGCGCTGTTGCCCCTGTAGACCACAGCCAGCACTCCGTTGCCGTTGTGCCTCTCACCATTCCGCTGCTCACAGGCCCCGCCACGATGTCTACCGTGGTTATTTATGCTGACCAAGCCCAGACCTTTTGGCAGCATGCCGCGCTGTTGGGCTACGGCGTTGTCATTGCTGTTTTAACCTTTGCCTGTTTTTCTACTGCCCCGGCGATTTCGCGTGTGCTTGGCAAGACAGGCATCAACGTCATGACCCGTTTGATGGGTTTGATACTGGCGGCCCTGTCGGTTGAGGTCATTGCCAAAGGTCTACAGCAACTCTTTCCTGTGCTGGCGGGCTGAACGTTTAATTGAACATACGGGGCATTTACACCATGGCTAAAGACAAGAGTGTGTACGTTTGCAACGAGTGCGGCGCCACCAGCAGCAAATGGCTGGGCAAGTGCCCAGATTGCAACGCTTGGAACAGCTTGCAAGAATCCGTTGTAGAGACTGGCAACAGCGCCGGCAACAAGAACCGCTTTCAAGGCCTTGCTGCTCCCCAGCCTGTGGCCAACCTGGCCGACATCAAGGCCAGCGACTTTGCCCGCCTACCCACGCAAGTTGATGAGTTAGACCGCGTATTGGGTGGAGGCTTGGTGGACGGGGGCGTCGTGCTGATTGGCGGCGACCCGGGCATTGGCAAGTCCACATTGCTGTTGCAAGCCCTGCACACACTGAGTTTGCAAGCGCCGACGCTGTATGTCAGTGGCGAAGAGTCAGGCGCGCAAGTTGCCATGCGTGCGCGCCGTCTTGGACTGGACAACACGCAAGTGAGGGTACTGGCTGAAATATCGCTGGAACGCATCATCGCCACCATCGCTGCTGAAAAGCCGCGCGTGTGCGTCATTGACTCCATTCAAACCGTCTACTCAGAAGCGCTTACCTCAGCGCCTGGCTCTGTGGCTCAGGTACGCGAGTGCGCCGCGCACCTCACGCGCTTGGCCAAGGCCACAGGCGTGGCTATTATTTTGGTTGGACACGTTACCAAGGAAGGCACCTTGGCTGGCCCTCGCGTGCTTGAGCACATGGTGGACACCGTGTTGTACTTTGAAGGTGACACGCACTCTAGCTTTCGCCTGATTCGCGCCATCAAAAACCGCTTTGGCGCAGTCAACGAAATTGGCGTATTTGCCATGACGGAGCGAGGCCTAAAAGGTGTGGCCAACCCCAGTGCCATCTTTTTAAACCAGCACCCGCAACCAGTGCCAGGCTCTTGCGTGCTGGTGACCTTAGAAGGCAGCCGTCCCATGCTGGTAGAAATTCAGGCCTTGGTCGACAGCGGCGGGCCAAGCCCCAGGCGCTTGAGCGTGGGCCTTGACCGCGACAGATTGGCCATGTTGCTGGCTGTGTCGCATCGCCACGCAGGCGTGTCCTGCGCTGATCAAGACGTGTTTGTGAATGCCGTAGGCGGTGTCCGTATCAGTGAGCCCGCCGCCGACTTGGCCGTGCTGCTGGCCATTCAGAGCAGCTTGCGAGCCAAGCCCCTGCCCAAGGGGTTCGTAGCTTTTGGCGAAGTGGGTTTAGCAGGTGAAATCCGCCCCGCTCCACGCGGCCAAGAACGCTTGCGCGAGGCTGCTAAACTCGGCTTTGAGCTGGCTATTGTGCCCAAATCAAACGCCCCTAAAAAAGACGACCCAGCTTTTAAAGGCCTCACCATTCATGCAGTGGACCGAGTCGAAGAGGCGCTGAGTTGGGTTCGAGGCTTGTAAAAGCTCCGCCCCATCACAAACGACGCCGCCCTGCACCGTCGGTGCTTGTTGCAACTGCCACTGCAAGACCGCTACACTTGGCTGAATCATGACTACCAAAGATATTGCCCCGCCTCAACACATAGCTTTCATCATGGATGGCAATGGGCGCTGGGCAAAAGACCGCTTGCTGCCACGTGTTGCAGGACACGCCAAAGGTGCCGCGCAGGTGCGCCAGCTCATTAAAAACTGCGCCAGACGCGGGATTGGCTACGTCACCCTGTATGCTTTCAGCACAGAAAACTGGGCCAGGCCCAGCGACGAAGTCAGCGCCTTGATGAGCCTGTTTCTCAAATACTTGAGCAGCGAAGTGGATGAAATGCGTGACAACGGCGTGCGCTTGAGGGTACTTGGCGACACCAGCGGTTTCTCGCAAGCGATTCAAGACGCCATTGCCCGAGCTGAAAGCATTACAGCGCACAACGACCGCTTGCACATAAACGTAGCCGCCAACTACGGTGGGCGCGCAGAATTGGTCCATGCCGTGCGCAAATGGATGGTGGCAAACCCAAACGCAGACCCCGCCCTCTTTGACGAGGCGTCGATTTCAAACCACTTGCAAACTGGCAATATGCCTGCGCCAGACCTGCTGGTGCGCACGGGTGGAGAATGCCGTATAAGCAACTTTTTACTCTGGCAAACCGCCTATACAGAGCTGTACTTTACCGACACGCTGTGGCCGGCATTTGACGCCAGCGCGCTAGACAAAGCCATTCTGTGGTACCACACACGCGAGCGGCGGTTTGGCAAAACCTCAGAACAGGTTCAAGTTTCAACCTAAATGCATGGGCAAACATCCGGGCAAATCCATTTGCGATTTGCCCAGTTAAAATCTGGCATCATTTACCGGTGGTCAAGCTGTCGTCTTGGCCCTTACTTTTTTCCACTTTTGCGCCGTGTGTGCGCCTAGGACTGTCATGACTGCAATGCCCGATTCAATGGACGACCGCGACGGAAAAATTTGGATGGACGGCGCCATGGTCGAATGGCGCGATGCCAAGATTCATGTGCTCACACATACCCTGCACTACGGCTGTGGTGCCTTTGAAGGCGTGCGCGCTTATAAAACAGACAAAGGCCCTGCCATTTTTCGCTTGCAAGAGCACACCGAGCGCTTGTTCAACAGTGCCAAAATTTTGCGCATGGCCATTCCGTTTACGCAAGCCCAGCTCAATCAAGCCCAGATCGATGTGGTGCGCGAAAACAAACTTGAGAGCGCCTACATCAGACCGCTGACTTGGATTGGCTCCAAGAGACTTGGCGTCTCGCCAAAAGGCAACACCATTCATTTAATGGTGGCGGCTTGGCTCTGGGGGGCTTACCTAGGCGAAGAAGGCCTGCAACGCGGCATACGCGTTAAAACCAGCAGCTTCACGCGCCATCACGTCAATATCACCATGACACAAGCCAAGGCTGTGAGTAACTACACGAACAGCATTTTGGCCAATATGGAAGCCACTGAAGACGGTTACGACGAAGCGCTGCTGCTAGATGTCAGTGGCTTCGTGTCCGAGGGAGCAGGTGAGAACTTGTTCGTTGTCAAACACGGCGTGATTTACACGCCAGATTTGTCGGCTGGTGCCTTGAACGGCATCACACGCAACACCATCCTTCACATTGCCAAAGACTTGGGTTTAGAAGTTGTGCAAAAGCGCATCACACGCGATGAGGTCTACATCTCAGATGAAGCCTTCTTTACTGGCACAGCTGCCGAGGTCACACCAGTACGTGAGCTTGACCGCATTGCCATTGGCACAGGTAGCCGCGGCCCCATTACTGAGAAGATTCAAGCAGCATTTTTTGACATTGTGAACGGACGCAACCCCAAATACGCTCACTGGCTGACATTGGTTTGATACGGCCCACTTATTATTTACGTCTTACAACCACAACTGCACCATGTCCAATCAAACTGTAGCGCTTAGCGCTGCCGACCTCAACCAACACGGCGGCGTCTATTGCCCCAGCCCTGCAGCTCAGATGGAGGTGTGGAACACCCATCCAAAGGTCTTCCTAGACGTGGCAACAACAGGCCATGCCAAGTGCCCTTACTGCGGCACAAACTACGCGCTGCGCGCAGGCGAGCAGGTTGCTGGCGGACACTGACGCGCTGGACCAAGTCACGGTCATTACCGTGACGTACAACAGCGCGCACTGCATTGCGGGTCTGGCCGCCACCTTGTCTAGGTTGCAACATGTTGTGGTCGTTGACAATGCCAGCAACGACGGCACGGTCAAAGCCGTTGCCAACGCCATGCCAAAGGCTGTCGTTTTATCAAGTGACCGCAATCTGGGGTTTGGTCGGGCCAACAATTGGGGCTTAGAGACGACAACCACGCCTTACGCCTTGCTGCTCAACCCTGATTGCGAGATCACAGCAGAGGCTATTGCAGCTTTGGTCGATGCCGCTCGTCGCTGGCCCGAAGCCGCCATGCTTGCGCCGCAAATTCAAAACGCTGCAGGCAAACCTGAAATCAATTACCGCTGGCCTAGCACGCTCTGGGCCAGTACTGGCCCGGGCGCACAGGCAGATTGCTGCGTAGGCTTCTTGTGCGGTGCAGCCATACTCATCAACCAAAGCAACATGCGCGAGATTGGCGGTTTTGACCCGGAATTTTTCCTGTACTACGAAGATGATGACCTGTGTTGCCGCACCTTTAATGCTGGCAAGTCCATGATGCTGATTCCAAGCGTCACAGTCACGCACCGCTCGCGCGGCTCGGTCGGTGGCAACGCGCCCTTGTCAGCCGAATACACCCGCGGCTACTTTCACGCGCAATCTAAAATACGCTTTGCCGCCAAACACATGGGTGCTGCGCACAGCAAACAGTTGCTGCGCAAAACCTTGGGACTGGCCTATCTGTCTCTTGTCGCGCGCCTGTTGTGGCCAAGCCCTAAATACTTGGCTAGGAACTGGGGCAGGGTAAGAGGTTTGCAACAATGGCAACCCACATGAACCAAGCTACTGAGCCCAGACTCACCATTGCCGTCATCACACTCAACGAGGCCAAGCGCATTGAGCAGTGTTTACGCAGTGCAGCGTTTGCCGACGAGCTCATAGTGGTTGACAGCGGGAGCACAGACAACACGCAAGTCCTGGCCAAACGCATGGGTGCACACGTGTTTGAGTACACAGACTGGCAAGGTTTTGGCGAACAACGCAACCGCCTGCTTGCGCACAGCACTGGTGAATACATTTTCTTTTTAGACGCCGATGAAGAAATAACGCCCGCACTGCAATCAGAAATTGAAACGGCGATCGCCACCGCCACCACTGATAAATGGGAGGTGTTGTGGAACCAAGTCGCCTACGGCAAACCTTTGTCGCGCATGCGCAGCACAAGTGGTGTGACCCGTATGTTCAAGCGCAGCTCCCTTGTTCGCTGGACTGGTGTGGTTCACGAACACGCCATCACCAACGAGCAGGTCACAGGGACGCAACGCTTCAACGCTAGGCTGCTACACCACTCTAGGCCCAGCGTGCACAGCAGCTTGGTTAAGCTCGCTCAATACGCTCAACTGGGCGCAGCTAAACGTGCGGCGGCTGGAAAACGCGGCGGCATATTGCGCGGCTTAGCCTCTGGGTTGGCTAATTTCCTGCGGTTGTATATCTTTCAAGGTGGGTTCCTGTGCGGACCTCAAGGCTTTCTGTTTTGTTTTTTCATCGCCTTGGAATGCTTCTTTAGGTATGTCGCTTTGAAGTATGACAAAGACTTGTTGCAGCAACTGCACAAGCGCTAACAAAGCTACACGAGGCGCAAGCAATGCACATCATGCTGGTCAACGTTGCCCCCATTCCAGTGTTTGCCTACGGCGGAACAGAGCGGGTAGTATGGGACTTAGGCTTGGCGCTCACCGAGCTAGGGCACGAGGTTAGCTTTTTAGTGCCCGCAGGTTCAAGCTGCCCTTTTGCTCATATCCAATTTATTGACCCCACTAAGTCTTGGGCGGCGCAAATTCCAGCCGATGTCGATGTGGTGCACTTCCAATTCCATCCGGGTTCAGAACCTGACAGACCTTATGTGGTAACCGAGCATGGTAACGGGCAAATTGGCAAACCACTGCTGCGTAATACTGTTTTTGTTTCTGGTAGCCATGCTGCGCGCCATGGGTCAGACCAGTTCGTATTAAACGGCCTAGATTGGCGTAACTATCAAGCACCAAACTGGGAAACTAAGCGCATCCACACGCATTTCTTAGGTAAAGCTGCTTGGCGCGTTAAAAACGTCCGCGGTGCCATCGATGTAGCAGCACTTGCCCACACACCCATCGCAGTGTTGGGAGGCAGTCGTTTCAACTTTAAACGCGGTCTGCGTTTCACCTTCAGCATGCATGCCCGTTTTTACGGCATGGTTGGTGGATCCACTAAATTTAACTTACTCAACCAATCCAACGGCTTAATCTTTCCTGTCACTTGGCACGAGCCATTTGGTTTGGCAGTCATTGAAAGCTTGTTTTATGGGTGCCCTGTATTTGCAACGCCATACGGCGCCCTTCCTGAACTAGTAGATAGCTCTGTGGGCGTTCTCAGCTCAAGCCTGCATCAGCTAAGCGAAGCTGTTAAGGAGCATCTAGATAACAACACATTTACAGCGGCTGCTTGCCATGAACGCGCTGTCAATTGTTTCAGCGCCGTCCAAATGGCTGAAAACTACGTGGTCAAATATAATTTAGTTGCAGACGGCCACATGTTGCACGCGCTACCACCGTGCGGCCTCCAACATACTGCCAGCGGACTAACATGGGGTTAGGCAAAGACCTCAGCCAGACTCAGCGATAACGCGACCTCATCTTTTTTAGCCAACACCGGCTCCTGACCCTGTGCTATTGGCCACTCTATTCCCAACGCTGGGTCACTCCACAACAAACTACGCTCAAATTCTGGATACCAGTAATCGGTAGTTTTGTATAAAAACTCTGCCGACTCACTGGTGACCAAAAAGCCATGCGCAAAACCCGGTGGTATCCACAGTTGCTTCTTATTGTCTGCAGACAGCGTGATGCCATAGCTGCGCCCAAATGTTGCTGAGCTGCCGCGCAGGTCAACCACAACGTCGAACACCTCGCCGGCTGTCACCCGCACCAGTTTGCCTTGCGGGTGCTGTATTTGGTAATGCAGGCCACGCAATACGCCCTGGCTTGATTTGGAATGGTTGTCTTGAACGAACTGGACGCTTAAGCCTGTGGCTTGGTCAAAGTCCCGCTGGTTGAAGCTCTCAAAAAAGAAACCTCGCTCATCCCCAAACACCTTGGGCTCTAGCAGCAGTACGCCGTCAAGCGGTGTGGTTGTTACGGTATAGGGCATGCGCTTATTGCACCAAACTGTTCAAGTATTGGCCATAGCCGCTTTTGGCCAAAGGCGCGGCTAATCTGAGCACATCCTGTGCGCTTATCCAACCAGCCCGCCACGCAATTTCTTCCGGGCAGGCAACCATCAAGCCTTGTCGCTTTTGTAATGTCGCAATAAATTGGCTGGCCTCTAACAGCGAGTCGTGGGTGCCAGTGTCTAGCCATGCATAGCCACGACCCATGTTTTCAACCGTAAGTTGTTCACGCGCTAAATACAACTTGTTGATGTCGGTAATTTCTAGCTCGCCGCGTGGGCTAGGCTTTAAGTCGCGCGCCATATCAAGCACTTGGTTGTCATAAAAGTACAAGCCAGTAACTGCAAAATTAGA
>Ga0075119_1000240_pt1 | contig 31725 bp, 26 predicted proteins | sample AntAceMetag02UK9_FD_69791 | JGI IMG/M metagenome (GOLD analysis project Ga0075119, IMG submission 69791) | Saline lake microbial communities from Ace Lake, Antarctica - Antarctic Ace Lake Metagenome 02UK9 | ecosystem: Environmental > Aquatic > Non-marine Saline and Alkaline > Saline | place... | reverse complement strand
TGTATGAAAATCAACCGGTGCGTAACTGATGAATTATATAAGGCTAATATACTGAATAACAAGCACTTAACCTTGATTATTTTCTAGTTTTTGTGACCTTTTTATCTTCGTAAAGTAGAAGTACAAACATTCCTGATAGTTTACTGATGACACAAACCGGAAGTTTCTAAATAAACCTTAAGGTATCATACCATTATTATTGGAGTAAGGCATTTTTCAAATGAGGTCACAAATAATACTGAATTAGCTCAATTATTCCCTTTGAGCACTATCTAATTTTTCTCAAAGACTAACCACATCAAATAGCCTTAAATTTTGCCTTCAATGATTTTTTCTCGACCGTTTTATTTAACTGCTTTTTTATAGCACTATAATTTTTCTCTGAAAATTCGGTAAACAAACTTCTGGTGCGTGCAATATTTTTAAAAATAGCAACTTCAATATTTGACGCCTTAACACCCACGTTGCTAGCCACTTCATTACCAAGAAGCATAGCCATATAGCCTTTTGTATCAAGTCGTATTCCTGATATCTCTTGCGATGAAAGAAAACCCAAAAGGCTCTTTGTCAAAGCAGCACCTTCCATCGAGTACTTGAATTGGCGCTTGCGAATCAACCTTTCCATATTGGCGGCTTCATTGATAGATTTGGGCAATATTTCTGGCATAATACCAAGCAAAAGGCCTATTTCATTCCACATACCAATGAAAGATAGGGATTCTTCCTTGCGGATAGAAATACCAATTTTTCTTAAACCACGAATGGAAATTAAGGAAAAAGACATTAAAGTGGCTAGTAGATCCTCTTGATTTACTGCTATTTCATCAGTAATATGTGCTTGCGTATAGTGCCGAGCTGCTGCATGCATCAAACGAACTCTAGCGATTGATACCAAAGCTTTCCCCTGCTCACCAAAACTATTTGTTTCGCTTACGTCAAATACAAATTGCCCTGTTTCGAGTAATCGCCGCTCTGGATCCTCTTTTATTTTTTTAGATAAATAAAGCACTCGCACACCTTTAGCTCCTGCATAACAATACGGCAGGGAATAAAAGCCTAACATGGCAAGTATTTCTCCAGTATACTTTTGAAAAAAAGACTGACCATTGACCAATACACCTAAATCAATACTCGCGTAATAAGATTTATAGAAATTTATAAATTCCTGAAATTTCTCATCATCAAATGAGCTATTGACAAGCTCGCTATTCGTTTCCAATAAATAAAAAGTCGCCGCGATGTTCTTGTTCTTCTTCAAACTTAAGAATGCCTGATCAGCTAAATCGTCTCCCACATGGCGTAGTGACTCAAAATGGCTATCTGATATTATATTATTTCTCTCCACTAAAAGAGAACTGATAATTCATGAAAAAGATTTAATAAACTCTTTTAATTGTCATTCCACTTTTTTTGCTCAAGTGATTAAACTTACCTTTTTCATATTTGTAGAAACTAATCGCCATTACTAAAAAGCATGCGGTTTCTTCCGGAATACCTTCCGGATAATCAATACCTATCATAGCAGTCATAGGCTCCAGAGGAATTTTTAAAAGTGGTAGCATGGTTGTTTCAAAATCCCCAAACTTACCATGAAGATCTTTGTTTTTAGCTACGTAAGCGTCTTCATTAATATCAAATGAAAAATCGGAAAGAGCCACGAGCCTTGCTTTTATTTTAAAATTTGTTGCTCCCTCTGGTCTGGCAAAGGTATTCTCCGGTATAAAGGATGGAAAATGCAAAATAACCTGACCTTTTCTAGATCCTGATTTAATGAAATAATTCGCTCCGAAAATCTGCTCGTAAGGATGTTCCGAATTAAACTCAAAACCATTAAGTAGATGCCCATGTTTACTCAATGTCATAGGTCTTCTTCCGGTCTGACCATCCTCTAATGAAGTCAAGTTCCTAAACTTTGCTATCAATCTTCCAGAGACATATGATTCACATATTTCTGACATTGTTGGAGAAAGAGACTCCCGCAAAGATTTAGCCATCATTGAGGCTATTGCAAACTCTTTCTGACTACTTCTCGATTTTAAGCTATTAGGGTCTTGTTTCGTTTGATCCTTGCTGGTTCCTTTTTTTGATGAAGGAATTTTGTCAATGTTTTGTGTGACGTAAGAGTGATAAGCCTCTGGTATTTTGCTCTTCAAGGAATGAGATGTGTCCAATTTCATTAAGCTGACTAGGTATTAGGTTTCGAATGGTGTCGGAATATAACAATAACAAGTTTACCATACAAGAAGATTGTTAACAAATTAATTTAATGCCGGGATTTTTAATCGCTGATAAAGAGATACTTATGGTTTTAACATTTTAAATCGAGTTTTGTCTGCATTTTTGTACTTCCTCGAAGAATGTGCGACCTTTACCACTAGAATTAAGACAAACTTTATTAACTCCCCAATCGCCTCGCGATATAATTTAATATATGAAAAAATACACTCAACATATTGGCACTGATTTACCAGCAGGAATGGTCGTTTTTCTTGTTGCCTTACCTCTTTGTTTAGGAATAGCATTGGCTTCCGGTGCGCCAATGTTCTCTGGAATTATTGCTGGTATTGTTGGTGGTCTTGTTGTAGGAGTTCTTAGTGGTTCACAGTTAAGCGTGAGTGGGCCAGCGGCAGGACTTACGGTAATCGTATTGAATGCGATAGATACACTTGGATCCTTTGAGGCGTTTCTCTTAGCGGTTGTTATAGCAGGTTTTATACAACTGATCCTCGGTATCGTAAACGCAGGAATAATTGGTCACTTTTTCCCTTCCTCTGTAATCAAAGGCATGCTTTCAGCTATTGGACTAATTCTTATCTTGAAGCAAATACCACACGCTCTTGGAGACGATCAAGATTACGAAGGTGACGAAGCATTCTTTCAACAAGACGGCTTAAATACATTTACGGAAATTATCTTAGCTTTTCAAAACATAGATTTAGGCGCTGTAATCATCAGCCTTATTTCATTGTTTTTCCTAATTATTTGGGATCGACCATTCATGAAAAAATTATCTTGGACCAATATCGTACCCGGAGCACTGGTGGCTGTTGTTTCAGGAATAGTTATTAATACGTTTATTTACCCACAGTTTGCATCGGATTTTGTTTTAGCGAAAAGTCATCTTGTTGGCTTGCCAGTTCCAAAAGATTTTTCGGAGGTAGTAGGCATATTAACGTTACCTGACTTCAGTCAAATTTTCAATACAGAAATATACATTGTGGCTTTTACTATCGCCATTATTGCCTCACTAGAAACGCTCTTAAGTCTTGATGCGGTAGATAAACTTGACCCACAAAAAAGAATTGCACCAACGAACAGAGAATTAAGAGCCCAAGGAATCGGTAATATGCTTTCAGGACTTATAGGAGGTCTACCACTAACAGCTGTTATCGTCAGGAGTACGGCGAATATAAGCTCTGGTGGTAAAACGAAGGTTTCCGCAATTTTTCATGGTTTTTTACTCATTATAAGTGTGTTACTTTTTCCTCGGGTAATAAACTTAATTCCACTATCTGCACTTGCTGCTGTACTATTAATTGTTGGGTTCAAGCTCACAAAACCTGCGTTATATAAAGATTTATACGCCAAGGGAAATGATCAGTTCATTCCCTTTGTAGTGACCATACTGGCCATTTTATTCACCGACCTACTTGTTGGTATTTCTATCGGCATTGCCACTGGCATTTTCTTTGTCCTCAAAACTAACTTACACCAATCTATCACTGTCATTAAAGAAGATAGTGAGACTTACATTTTTAATCTTGAAAAAGACGTTAGCTTTTTAAACAAGGCATACTTAAGAAAGAGACTTAAAAATATCCCTTCAGGTTCTAAAGTAATTATTGATGAATCCGACTCCATATGGATAGATCAGGACGTTTTGGAAACAATTGAAGACTTTAAGTCTATGGCCGAGAATGAAAATATAACGGTCGAAATCCGAAAGCCAAAAAAATCAAAAAATCCAAAATTCATTGATGCATCATAAATAGGTGTTATTTTTCGTTATCATTTCGAATATTAGTCTTCAGATGCGTCAAAAAATTATTATTCTCTCCTTTCTAAGTTTTCTCTTATTGTCATCAGGGTGTCAAGTGAGCTACTATAAAGTACCGATAACAAAGTCACGTAAAAAACTAGGCCCTTATGATGCAAAGAAAGATCGTGGCAAAAAACGAATTAAGACAGTAAAGTATAAATCATTAAAGAGCAGCTCCCGACATGAGTATTAGGAAAAAATGGTGGGTATTATTTGTCTTCCCATTTCTGCTCAATTGCACGAAACAAACGACGCTCAACGAATCAAAAAATGAGCTCATTGGTGCAATTGGAGACAGTGCGATGGTGGTCTCGGCACATCCTATTGCTACTGAAATCGGATTTCAAACTATAAAAACTGGTGGGAATGCCATAGATGCAGCTATTGCTACGCAGTTTGCGCTAGCGGTCGTTTACCCAAGGGCCGGAAACATCGGTGGTGGTGGGTTTGCCGTTTTGCGCATGAGCGACGGCACATCGAGCGCGCTTGATTTTAGAGAGATGGCTCCTTCCTTAGCACATAGAGATATGTTTTTAGATAGTGAAGGCAATCCCATAAGTAAACTATCAAACCAAGGAACCTTGGCTGCTGGAGTCCCAGGATCCGTTGCTGGAATGTGGGAACTCCATCAAGCGTATGGAAATTTACCTTGGTCAAAACTTGTTCAGCCATCAGTGGATGTGGCCTATTATGGATTTGAAATCACGGAGGATGAAGCTTCCGCGCTTAACGAGAAGCAACAAGATTTCAAAGAAGCTAACAGATATCGTCCATGGGCAATAAAGGATATTGGCTGGACTGCTGGTGACTTTGTTAAACAGGCACAGCTTGCAGCAACCCTCTCCTTTATTCGTGATCAAGGCAGAGATGGTTTTTATAAAGGAATTGTCGCAGATCAAATAACCAAAGAGATGGCTGCAGGAAATGGCATCATCTCGAAAAAAGATCTTGAGAATTATAAAGCGATATGGCGCGCTCCAATCATTGGTGATTATAAAGGCCATAAAATCATAGGTATGCCTCCTCCATCAAGTGGAGGAATCGCTTTAATGCAAATTCTCAGAGGTGCTGAATTATTATCTCTTGGTAATTATCAACACAATTCAACGGAAGCTATAAATCTAATGGCGGAAATTGGAAGTAGGGTTTTTGCCGACAGAGCCAAGTTCATCGGTGATTCGGATTTTTTTGATGTCCCTGTTGACACGCTAATCTCTATTATTTACGCTAAAAAGAGATTCAGTGAAATTTTAGTAGATCAAAAAACGCCATCAAGCGAAATCAGTCATGGTAATATTCCACCTTATGAGTCAACAGAAACAACTCATTTTTCTGTGGTAGACACAGAAGGTAACGCTATCGCCATCACTACTACGCTAAATATGAACTTCGGATGTAAAATATGGGTGAAAGGAGCAGGCTTTGTACTCAATAATGAAATGGACGACTTCAGTGCCAAACCGGGTACGCCAAACTACTATGGATTGATTGGCAATGAGGCAAATGCGATTGCCCCAGGCAAAAGAATGCTCAGCGCCATGACACCAACTATTGTTGAAAAAAATGGACACTTAAAAATGGTGGTTGGAACGCCTGGAGGTGGAACCATTATTACGACCGTATCTCAAGTAATTAGGAATGTCATCGATTATGATATGTCCATGCAAGAGGCTGTATCAGCGAAGAGAATACATCATCAATGGTTGCCAGATGAGATTAAAGTCGAAAAAGGAGCGCTGACGAAAAGGATTCAAAAAAGCTTAGAAAAAATGGGCCATAAGATCAATACTTTAGATAAAATAGGTAGAGCAGACTGTATATTGGTAAGAGATGATGGGACATATGAAGGCGGAGCTGACCCACGCGGAGATGGTCTTGCTAAAGGTTTTTAATCCCTGACGATCTCAAATTCTACTCTCCTATTGAGTTTTCTTGATTGCTCTCGACTATTGCTGAATTTCGGTTGACTGCCTCCAAATCCTTTACCATCAATACTTTCGGATTTTATGCCTTGTTTAGTTAAATAATTTTTAACCGTCAAGACGCGTTGTTCTGAAAGTCGAGTATTTAGTCTGCTATCACCAGAGTCATCAGTATGTCCCGTTAGAAAGATAGTTACTTCTGGGTTTTCATTGAGCATTTCAACAACAAGATCGAGCTCACGCTGAGTGCCCTCAACGAAATTAGCCGTACCTCGATGAAAGAGCACATTTTTCAACGTTATAATATTACCTTTTGATAAAGGCTCCATGAAGACTTCAATAGTCTCCCCAACGTCTTCAACATCTACTACCATGGTTGCTGACAGATAGCCAACCGCTTTAAATTCGATACTCTCAGGCTGATCATTCACTTCACTCCACAGCAGTTGCTCCCCTTTAGGCTCGAGCCAAACTGTATCAGTATTATTCATATAAAAGGCCATGCCTTTTAGCGTAATATTTGATTTCGCGTCTTTTAAAATAAAACTGAACGATTCGGCATCAGCCACGAATATTGGTGTTGACTTTACTGAATCTATTTCGGCAGGTTCTATTTCCGATTTTATTCTAATTTTCTTAATATCACCATAGCCATCGCTATCCTTGGTGGAGATATAATAGGCAAACTCATCATCAGTAAAGAAAACCATTGACGATTCTGCACCAGAAGTGTTGACAGCCGCACCCAGATTTCTTGGCTCGGACCATCTTCTCCACGAATCGTCTAACCTCTCGGTGATATATAAATCCATACTCCCATATCCACCTTTTCGGTTGGAGGCGAAAATTAAGGTTTTATTATCTGCCGCCAGAAAAGGGCTTATTTCCTGAAATTCTGTATTTATATCAAATCCTAAACCCTGCACCGCTGACCATCGACCATTTTCTTTCTTAGATATATATATATCTTCCACACCGTACCCATTTTTCTTCTGAGCACTTATCAGTAGTCGCTTGCCATCAGCAGAAATATGCCCTGATTGGGTAGGAGCCAAATTGTCTAAGTCCCCAATCTGTAATTCCTTTTCCTCCTTTTGCCTATCCATTGCTATAATTTGTGAATAATATCGCCCACGCTCAAAATGTGTTTTATTAATGAAGTGGTCATTATTCATCAATGATGTTCCTGAAGAGGTGAGATATTGATTACCAGAATAAATTTTAATTGGAGACAAATCAGAAACTGTTAATATAAAACTGCGGATATTCCCATCACTATTTAATCCAGAATCCCTGGTGAATAATAATCGATGATTAGCCCTATCCAATGCCAAAAAACTTTCATTTTTTGAAGTATTCAGCACTTTTACCGGTAGTGGATCTCCATAAAAACTCACTTGAGCCTTCGTATTCATATTAATAAAGGTCAGAAGCAATAAAATTATCAACTCCTTTATATAAATATTTTTATATGTTTTTACACTATTCACTTTTATATATGGTTAATACGTTTTAATATTGTGTTATTAAAAGATTAAAATTTTTTAATAAAATTTATAATGTGGTGACAAAAAGGCTCTAATTTATTAGGGCCTTTTCCTTTTACTGACCCATGGATTTCCATCGATGTAAAATCGCCAAGGCAAAAATGCATCTTCTTCGGCGTAATCAATACCGATTCGAATATCAGTTATCATCTTAAATTCATCAGCATCATTTTCACTGGCAATCCAAATTTCCTCTCCAGTAAGATCTATACCTGTTTGCGCTTTCTTTATCTCCAATGCTTGCGTCAAAACTCCTGGGCCAGCACCAATATTCTTATTTCCGTTTCGTCTTTCTAGCATAATTCCTTCACCTATGACTGGTTCTATACCACGTATAAGCACTGCATCAGCCAAACCCGCTTCATTGGTCACGATATTGAACAAATGATGTATTCCATAACATAAATAAACATATGCAATGCCACCCTCCTGATACATAATCTCTGTTCTTTTGGTTCGTTTCAGAAACGCATGACAAGCCTTATCACAGCGACCATCATAGGCTTCCGTCTCTACTATTTTGCCAACGGTTAATTGACCATTTTTATTTGTAAAAAGATATTTTCCCAATAAATCTTGGGCTATTTGAACTACTTTCGGCCTTAGATAGAACGACCTTGGAAGTTTTTCGTATGTGTCTATGTTCATCAATATTTATAATCAAAATCAGATAAGAAAAAAGTATTTAGTCTCGCCATTGAACGATCAAAATTTCAGATTATTTACTTATTAAAAACCTCAACAACATGAAAAGTTTAAAACTAACAATTATTGCCCTATTACTGACTTTCTCAGGATTTTCACAGATAAATATGCCACAATCTAGCCCAGCTGGTAGCGTGAGCAGTACTGTTGGCCTTACTAAGGTATCTGTTGACTATTTCCGACCTAAGATGAAAGGACGTAAGATTTTCGGAACGGGAGATGAGTTTCTAGAACAGTATGGAACGATGTGGCGCACAGGAGCGAATAGCGGATCAATATTAAAGCTCGACGGAAAAGTAACCATAGGTGATGTCAGATTAGCGTCTGGTGAGTATCAAATCCTTACTATTCCTAATAAGGACGAATGGACAGTTGTATTTTACGATGGTAAAATTGGCGGAAACATGAACGCTTTCAAGGAAGAAAATGCGGCAATTAGCATTAAAGTAAAGCCAACAAAACTTTCCTCAAATACTGAAACGCTAACATTCAACATTAGTGATCTTAATGAAGAAAATACCGCTGCTAGCCTTGAACTACAATGGGCTGACGTATCTATAAAAGTGCCAATGACTGTTTCATTTGATGAAGAAGTAATGGCTCAGATCAGCGCAAACACACAGGTCGATCCACAGAGCTATGTGCAAGCAGCAAACTATTATTTGAACACTGGAAAAGATTTGAATCAAGCATTAGCATGGATGAACAAATACTTAGCAGTTGGAGAAAATGGAGAGCAATTCTGGAATGTATACACTAAAGCCAGAATTCTTGCTGCACTCGGTGAAAAGAAGGAAGCGATTGCAACGGCTAAAGCGTCAATGGCAATGGCAAAAGTTAACGATGGTGGTGATTTCGGCTACACGAAAAGAAATAAGGAGCTCATTTCTTCTTTGCAATAAGAAGTTCTCGCATTGGGTATAACAAGATCTGGCATTGAGTCAGGTCTTTTTTTTTGTTCAATTCAAACTTTGCTGTATGCTTGTAGTTTAATAAATAAAAACAAACAAACAATCATGTTCGGATTATTCAAAAAAGAGACAGAGACAGAGAAACTTCAAAAACAATATAAAATACTTTTAGAGGATGCTTACAAGCTATCGAGCTCTAATCGAAAAGCAAGCGATGCAAAACAAGCGGAGGCTGATGAAGTACTTAAAAAAATCGAAAAACTCAGCTGACACGCTAAATAAAAAAGTCTGCGCAAACAATTTTGAGCAGACTTCACAAAACATAGGTTTTAAAAATTTGGCTTAGCACAACTTAAACGCAGTTCGTCGATTCGAAGTATATTGAGCTTCACCACAATTTACTCGATCAGCACATTTATTTCTCAATATTGCCTCTCTCTATTCAGCTGCGATAATACGCTCTTTTACTATTAGTTACTCCTATGCAGACCTTACATTTTACTATTTCAATCCCTTAGTTTAAATACTTTTTACGTAGCATTTTCCCGAAGGGTTTGGTGGTAATGTAGCTCATGCTGTTTGGTCAAAGGCCAAATTCGCTATTAATACCATGATAAGCGAATTTGGTTTTCTCATAATAAATTGAATCCTAGTAAATACATATCCTCACTAGTTCGTCTAATCCATTTACTGCAACCTTCTATACACGTTAGTTGATTATCGTATTTTACGCGTTAGTCGTTGAAATGATTTTCTGTAAGGAAAGGCTCACAAGTATGGTAATCAAACACCCAATGGCGTTATACCATAGATAGCCTAAAGTGATTACCTCCGCTAAGGTTAAAAAATGAAAAACGAATACCATTGTCTGTGCAACCAACGCAGCATAGAACACCGCATTCCCTTTTACGCCTTTAAAGAAAAACGCCACTAGAAATATTCCTAGAATCGTACCGTAAAATATAGACCCTACAATATTTACCGCCTCGATTAAGTTTTCTGAATTCTTTGCAACTATCGCAAAAATAATGGCAATAACGCCCCAAGCAAAAGTCAACATTTTTGAGGCATTCAAATAGTGCGTGTCACTCCCATCTTTTTGCACTAGTCTTTTATAAAAATCAATTGATGTCGTACTCGCCAGTGCATTTAATTCCGAGGAAGTTGATGACATGGCGGCAGAAAAGATAACGGCGATCAAAAGCCCAATGAGCCCATGGGGCAAATAATTCAATATAAAGGTGAGAAAAACGTAATCAGAATCTTTCGTTTCAATTTCTGGATCCATTTTAGTTATCAACTCTTTTACCTCTTCTCTAGTCGCAATGGATGCTTGATCCAACTGTGACAATTCATCTCCCAACTGCTGCTGTTCTATATCCTCATTAGCCTTCGCAAAAGACAATGCAACTTCTCGCCGCTGATTGGTAATATCTTCATATTGCTGCTCCAATGCGAGGTATTCGGTATTGTATTGAGAGTCTTTTAGCAATACAACAGACGCTTCCTTGAAATGTACTGGTGGCTGATAAAATAGGTAAAAGACATACGCCATCACGCCAACAAATAATATGAAAAATTGCATTGGTATTTTAAATACGGCGTTGAACATTAAGCCCATACGACTCTCTTTTACGTTTTTTCCACCAATATAGCGCTGTACTTGGGACTGGTCTGTACCAAAATAGGCCAATGCTAAAAATAATCCTCCAGTAATTCCAGACCAGAAAGTATACCGTTTTTCAAAGTTGAAATCAAAATCAACAGCATTCAGTTTTTCTAATCTACCGGCGATAGTTACTGCCTCCCCAAAGGTGACGTAATCAGAAATATAACCAATCATCATAAAAAAAGCAGCGGTCATTCCCGCCATAATCACAGCCATTTGATGCTTTTGCGTGATACTGACTGCTCTCGTCCCTCCTGACACAGTGTAGATAATCACCAATAAGCCAGTGATCAAAATGGTCAACATCAAGTTCCATCCTAAAATTGATGAAATAATAATGGCTGGTGCATATATCGTAATGCCTGCCGCTAATCCTCTTTGAACTAAAAATAAAAAGGCACTCAACAAACGCGTTTTCAGGTCAAATCGATTTTCCAAAAACTCATAGGCAGTGTATACTTTGAGTTTGTAGAAAATAGGAATAAAAACAGTCGAAACAATGATCAAGGCTATGGGCAAACCAAAATAATTCTGTACGAAACCCATGCCGCTTTCATAAGCCTGACCTGGTGTGGATATGAAAGTCACCGCACTTGCTTGTGTCGCCATCACAGAAAGACCAATGGTGCCCCACTTCATGGATTTGTCACCTAGAAGATAGCCTTCAATATTATGCTGTCCTCTTGTCTTGTATACACCATATCCAACTATGGTTAATAATGTTCCGAAGAGAACAATCAGATCGAGATAATTCATTAAAATAAGTTTCCAAAATAGTGAAGAAAGCTAATAACCGGAACGAGATAAATGACGACAATGAAATAAATTAGTCTCCCCTTTTTTAAAAAAAGGGATGCTGTTAAGTCAAGCTCCTTCACTTCTCTATAAATTAAGTTTGAGTTAATTACTGGTTTGTTTCAAAGCAAGTATGTTGGCCAATAACTTATAAGCGCCAGGAACGCCTGCCGGCAATTCTCTGAAAAAAGATAAACCAGTGTATACATAATAGCCATTTCCATATGGGGCAATTAACAAGCTTCCTGATTTTTCTTTTTCTCCTGGATCATTCATTTTTAAAATTGGCTTGAACTCCGCTGACCATTCATTTGGAAAGTAAAGCCCCCTCTCTTGTACCCAATTTTCAAAATCTTGTTTCAAAATCTTGTTTGGACGGTTAACTACAGGATGAGCGGTATCGATAATTTCAACAGGTGCCTCCTCTACCGAAACTCGATCTCTTGAAATTTTCAATGGATAAGGGGCAAGTTTATCCGTGACCGTTCCATAGGTGTTGTACTGTACAACTACTGTACCTCCTGATTTGGCATATTCGAATAATTCTTGATTCTTAAAGGCCATCCAATCATTGACATTAAAGGCCCGAATACCGACGATCACTGCATCGAATGATTTTAAGTTGTCAAGGACAATATCATCTTTTTCCAGCAAGGTCACATTGTAGCCGATTTGCGTTAAGGCCTCAGGCACCTGATCACCTGCACCCATCACATAGCCGATTTCCGTTCCCATGATCTTTAAATCTATTTTCGTCACATCTAAGATAGCCTCAGGAAAAATGACTTGATTTGGAATATGGTCATGGGAAATCTTGGTGATTCCTTTATCAAAAGTGCCCATTTCTGTAATCGCTTCTACGCTCAACTGACCCTTTGAGGAGCGTTTTGGAGGGGTTACCAAAAAACTATAGACTTTTTCTTCATTTCTTATTTTGCTTGCAAAAGGCTGAGACAAAGGTTTTGATTTCCATCCTTTGGGTAGCGTTAGTTTTAATTCACCTGAAATATTTTCTTTTCCTGAGGTAACGCGTACGCTGACAGTTTTAGGTTCTTCATTTCCAAAAACCAATGACTTAGTCTCGATGTTCACCATTACTTCAGGCGTCATAACGATGGGTTGCGACACCTCCCCTTTTACTCGATCTGTCGTCTTATAAACTATAGGCAAAACTTGATCAATATATTGATCGTCGATTTTCAGGCTAATTCTTGCGGTAAATAATGGATCATTTTCAGGCTTGCCTATGCGCTTAAGATCACTCACATTGTACATACCCAAAGTGCCTTTTTTCTTTAGCCAATACGGTTGGGAAATATTGGTGTTCTCAGGAATAGCAAATTGAAATTCCTGAATATAGGATTTGTTATTTTGCAATAACACAGCTTCATTTATCAATTCATCCTGAAGCGACACATCTATTGAAGTCAAGCTGATCGGGTAATCACTCCGGTTAACTGCTTCAATTTCCACCTTGATAGAATCTCCTTTTGTAAAATAAATTTCATCGGTTCTTGCTTCAAGATAGAGACCCGCTGATGCGACGATTAACTGGTCGACTTCATTCATTTTGATATCTTTCCAGTATTGATCTGGTAGTTTTAATAATGCTTTTCTCCCCTCAATTAAATAAGGAATTATTGATGAGGGATTTTGAGCATCAAAATTATTCAAGCATTTATCGATCGCCGATTGCACATACTCCGCATTTTCTATTCTGCCCCAGGTCAAATCCAACCCTTCAAAAAGATCATCAGTTTCTATACCACCCCATTGTTTTAAATATTCATTTTCCGAGCCCCTTGAGCCTGACTGTCCAAAACCTTGGCTTTTATGAGAACTTCTGCTTCGCGCAGCTATTTCCGTATACGACTCCCCCAATAATGGATCATACCTACCTACGTCTAGTACAGAAAATCCTTCAGGATCAAACTTTTTCCCCGATCTTCGGTAAGACCACAATCCAATATTCCATAAAATTTTCTGTGGCGCCCAAGGCTCCACCAAGTTCAGCTGCTCTTTTAAAACAGTACTGTCTCCAGCCATATCAAAAGCCTCCATTCCTAAAATGGCAGATGCTGTATGATGCCCATGGGTTACGCCAGGCTCTTGACTAAATCTGGTGATAATGATATCAGGTTGAAAATTTCGATAAACCCAAATAAAGTCTGCGAGAACTTTTTCCTTATCCCAAACATTGAAGGTTTCATCTGGATGCTTGGAATAACCAAAATCCGTCGCTCTACTAAAAAACTGTTGTCCTCCATCAATGCGCCGAGCTCTCAACAGCTCCTGTGTTCGTATAACACCGAGCTCTTCTTTGATCTCTATGCCAATTAAGTTTTGACCTCCGTCTCCTCGTGTGGCTGAAAGATAGCCAGTGCGCAAGTGCTTACCTTTCGCAAAATAAGTAATCAATTGCGTGTTTTCATCATCAGGATGCGCCGCGACGTAAAGCACTGAGCCAACAGTATTGAGTTGCTGCAGCTTCGCATATATTTCACCAGGCTTATAGAAATTTTTATCCTGAGCAAAGGAGGAAATAGATAGTAGGCTGAAGAAAAAGCCAAAGGAAATAATTCGTTTCATGGTACTATTGTTCTGCTTATTATAAACAATCCCGCTAGGATATGTTTGCATAAAAATGAAAGCCTTCTCTCCAATGGAACGAAAAAAAATGGCTTTACTTTTAACTTCTAACCACGAAGAAAATCAATCTTAAGCTGAAACCCCAGATTATAATGATATGAGCCTATTATTCGCCTTTTAATGCCAATGCTGGGTTTTGAATGGTCGTGTGATATGACTGCACAAATACAACAATCCAAGTTAACAAGGTCAAAAGAACTACCGGCAATGCGAGCAAATACCATGACAAATTTATCCTGTAAGCGTAATCATTCAACCAGCCATCTAGCGTATAATAGGCTATTGGGATCGCCACTACGGAACCCAGTAAAACAAGCTTGGTAAAATCTCCGAGAACAAGAGACAATAAATTAACCACGGTCGCACCGAATGTTTTTCTGATGGCCAATTCCTTATATCTTTTTTCCATAGTGAAAGCAACCAAACCAAATAATCCTAATACAGCTATAGATACACCCAAGAGTGAAAAAAATCCGAAAATGTTTCCAAATCGTCTTTCCTCTTCAAACAAGTCATTGAACATCGAGTCGAGAAATACGCCCTCAATCGGAATGTTTTTACTAAAATATTTCCATTGATCTTCAATAAAACGGACAGTCTCCAACTGGTTTCCTTTCGTTTTGAGCATTAGGTAATTTGGGGAAACATCATCGCCACCAGTCACATCCATACTTCTGAATAAAAATGGAGATATTTCTTTTCTCAGTGTTCCAAAATTAAAATCCTCTACCACTCCAATGACAATGTATGATTCATTGCTACTACGTGCCAACCTTTTGCCAATCGGATTATCCCATTTCAATTGCTCTACAAATGATTGATTGATGACCACACTGGTACTGTCACTTTTTCGCCCATCAAAAAAACGACCAGCGGCAATTTTAATTCCTGAAACTTCGAGATAATCCTTCGAAACGAACATATTTCTTGGAGCAAACTTGCGAGGTGTTTCTTCCAAAGTTGAATAATTCCAATCTGATATAAAACTAAAGAGGAGCTGATTGGATACCGCGATGGATTCAATATTGGGATGTTGTGCCAACCTGTCGGCATATCGCGGCAGTTCCTCGGCCAAATCACCGGCTGATTCTATCACGTAAATATGGTCTTTATCTACCCCTATCTTCTCACTCGACATAAAGCTTACCTGCTGATATACCACCAAAGTAACTGTAATCAAAAATAAAGAAATAGCATACTGAAATACGACCATGCCTTTTCTCAATTGACTATTGCCTTTTCCTGAAGTAGACCCTCGGAGCGTTTGTATTGGAGAAAAAGAGGCCAAATAATAAGCGGGATATCCTCCGGCCAACAGCCCCACGACTACAAGCAGCAGTAAAAGTGAATAAACTATAAACGGCTGGCTCAGGTCTCCGATGGAAAATGGTCTTCCCATAAGCTCTGCAAAAATGGGCATGATGAGTGCCGCCAAAAAAATGGATAAGACAAGTGCGGAAAAAGTAACCAAAACTGACTCGACCAGAAACTGCGCAATCAACCCTAGTTGCGAAGAACCCATCACCTTTCTCAACCCAACTTCCTTGGCTCTCAATGCTCCTCGCGAAGTATACATATTGATATAATTGATACATGCGATGATCAAAATGAGCATGGCAATCACAATAAAGGCCACCACATTGGTTTCATTGCCAGGGTTTTCAAAATTTAAGTTGGCCTTTTTTAAATGAATATCTTCTAATGGAAAAAGCTTGAACCCACGCGTATTGCCTGCATTCAAATATTCTTCGTAAGAGTCGTAGTTCGAAAATTGCACGATTTCAGGCCCAATGTATTTCTCAACAAACTCAGGAAATTTTGCTTCTAAGAACTCAGCGTTCGCATTAGGCTTAAGCTTGAGATAGGAAAAAAAATTATTGCCTGTCCAATATCCGTCTACTGCCCACGATTCTCGCGGAATATCTAGGAGGTAGCGATAAGGAAAATGGGTATTTTTTGGTGGATCTGCTACTATAGCGGTCACCTTTCTAATTGTTCCGGCAACTTCTATCGTTCTACCAAAAGCCGATTGATCAGGATAGTACTTATTTGCAATACTTTCGGTTAGTACGATACTATTTGGCGCATTGAGCGCCATGCCTTTATTCCCTGCCAAAAACACAGTCTCGAATACGTCGAAAAATGTAGAATCAACGATAGCTCCCTTTGGTTCTTTAATATATTCCCCATTAACGTTAAAAACGGAACTCCAGGTACCTTGAATTCTGGTTCCGGTCTCTATTTCAGGATAGTCATTGCGCATGTACTGCACCAACTTTGAAGGCGTATAGCCTCCACCAGAAGAGTGAATCACGCGGTAAATTCTGTCCGAATCGGAATAGAACTTATCGTAGGAGACTTCATGTTTGACGTATAGAAATAGCAACAAGCAACAAGCAAGGCCAAAAGCCAAACCTAAAACATTGATGCCTGTGTAGTAGCGATACTTCCACAAGGAACGCAGACCGATTTTGAGATAATTTTTCAGCATTTGTAATGGGTTTAAAAATGGAACATCATCAAATGACCTAATGTATCGAGGCTTTAAAAAACGTAACGTATCGTACCAAAACTGGCGTGTGGCCTTCTCTGGCTGTTTGCGCACTCGTAATTCAAAAATCTCAACAAGATCTCCTTCGATAGCTTCTAGATAAGAGGGCTTACAAAACCATCTTAAAAATCGCAGTGCCCAAACTGGAGGTTCATAACTACTCATTTGCTTAAAATCACTGAAGGAATTTGATCGAAAAGCTTATTCCTCATGGCTCGAACTTGCTCCACTGCGGCTACTCCCAAAGAAGTTATTTCAAACAATCGCTTTCGTCGGCCTCCTCTTTCGGAAGTGGCCCCACCCAATGATGACTTCAGAAAACCTTTTTTCTCCAAGCGATCAAGTGCAGTGTGCACAGCACTGATGTTGAGCTTTCGACTCGTTTGATTTTCAATTTCATTCATCACATTGACGCCATAAGCCTCCTTATGGACAATGGCGACAACAAGCAATACGAGTTCTTCAAACTCCCCGATTTGAATTCTTGACATTTGATTTACAATTGTGAAAGTTATACGCTTCGACTAATGAAAGGTTTTATTTACAATAGTGAAAGTTATGAACTAAGCACAAAAAAACCTACTCAAGTGAAGTAGGTTTTAGTCTGAATTGAGACTTACGTGTTTTTATTTTTTGATAAACTTGGAAGTCAGTAGTTCTGAATTATAGTAATAATATATCGTATAGATTCCAGGATCTAACTTATTCAAATGAAGGTTAAGCTTTTCGCCTTTGTGCTTCTTGTTATAAACTTCCTCGCCCAAATAACTCACAACGATAATTTGGCCCTCCTTTTCCTCCTTCTCGAATGTTGCTTGATTCATACTGGGTAAGTTATCTGTTGTCAAACTAAAAGCCAGCTCATCACACGGATCGTCTCCACCGCCTGGAGGTAATACAAGTGCTGCCAGATTGCCGGATGTTGGATTTGGTGCCAAGGCAAGTGATGTAGCACAAGGGTCGGAACCACCACCACCACCACCTGAGGATGACTTGACATTGACATAAATATATTTTTTGTTGTATCCACAAGCATTGTGTGCACGGAGCTCGATCATTTTCAAACCCGTACTGCCCGTTGGCTCAAGCCGGGCTTGGCGCGCACCATGACCAGAAACAATTCGAAATCCACCATTTGGGAAAACCCACTGGTAAGATGCTACGCCCTCTGCTTTTGGAGCGGAATAAAGCCCCGAATTTCCTGTATAGATGGTCGAAGGCCCAGTCAAATTGCCTGTTAAAAAAGCTGCCTTGCCGATCCAAATTTTTCGTTCATTTTCACGTTCTCTCAATGGATGACCGACGCTTTCAATAAAAAGCTCATAATTACCAAGATTTCCACTTTGAACGTTCGAAGGAGCTCGAAGTGAAATTCGATCCTCTCGGATTATCAGCGTACGACCGCCTCCATTAATTGACCATCCCGGTGGTGCAGTCCACTCCCACTCGTGATGAAAAAAGCAATCTTCCGCATTGTTAAATAATTCAGGAACGAATACCGTACGTGTGTCATTACCACAAAAAGACAAGCTACCATCAGACAACCTTGGTACTTCAGGGTCTATCAAGCGTTTGGTATATTTAAATCCTTATCATATTTCAAAAAGCAAAAATACCTTGGCTTAAATTGTACTTCAATATTCGCCGGGCCTTCTGTGTTATTGAAGGTATAAGTGAAAGTTGCGGTTCTATCAGTACCATTACATCTGAAAACGCCTCCAGTATTAAATGGCAGGCCGTCATCCTCACCAAAAAAAAGAAAACTCCCATCTGACGTTGTAGTAGCCGTATACGTATAGGTTTGTCCGGGACATACTTCGGTCGGCCCTGTAATCCGCAGGTTTTGTGCTGCCCCTAATAGGGAGCTAGCAATAAAAAATAAATAAAGTAATTTTCTCATAGGTGTTTACGTTAAGTTTGTATTTATATTTATATTTATATTTGAAGGTAACAATTTTTAATACACATACAATGGCGTTAAAAGAAATATTTATACTATCGATACTTTTTTCATCTCTTTTCCTAATCTCATGCGACGATCCAGAGGTAATGGCTGTCCCTGATTTCATGACAGAGTTGTATTCTACCAATGAAAAATGTGCAGCGTATGATTTTATAAGACTTGATTTTCCTGACAGTACCGTACTATTGCTGGATTCTTTGGAATCGACGATTACCTTTGATAGAAATAGATCAGCCGGTTCTGATTTTAGTCAACACTATAGTCTATCGATTGACGACAAGGTATCGAACAAAGGAGTTGGTATTACCTTTTTTTACCTAGATGCGGAAAGAGCCTTAAACAATACGATACTTCCTGGCAAATACTTTATCACTGAAAATCGCAACTCTTTTCAAAATGGTATAGATTTTCAATATTATGTTGATGACTCAACCACGTCCATATATGGTAAACCAGCATCAGGTTATTTAGAAGTTACTGGGACAGAAGGCAATTCGTTTAAACTTCGGTTTTGTGGTTCATTCGACCTTATCATTGGTGGTGATAACCAAGCTTTCCCTGCCACACCAGTCACAGGTGAGTATTGTCTAACAATGTACGATTGATGAAAAAATACTTCAATAGTCCTACTCTTATCACCAATCTCATGCGACGATCCAGAGGTAATGGCTGTCCCCTTGTACATGACTGAGCTTTATTCGAGTAATGAAAAATGTGATAATTATGATTTTATCGAACTTCATTTTGAAGACAGTACTCTATTATTTTTAGATTCACTCGAGACGACAATTACCTATGATGTAAGTAGATCTAACAGAAGTGGTTACAGTGATCATTTCAGTTTAAGTATCGACGATAAATTATTGAATAAGGCAGTAGACATTACTTTTTTTTCTTAGAAAAGGATCAAACATTAAAAAACACCATTGTTCCCGGTAAATATATCATTACAGAAAACCGTTATTCCTATCAAAATGGCGTTGATTTTCAATATTATATAGACGAGTTTACCACCAATGCAAATGCCTCTCCAGATACTGGTTATCTGGAAGTTACGGGTACAGAAGGAGATAATTTTAAACTGCGCTTTTGTGGAACATTCGATGTGATTATTGGCGGAGAAAATCAGCGAGTAGATGCCGCGAGAGTCTATGGCTCCTATTGCCTGACTATGTATGATTAAAAGGCCATAAACCTTCATTTGCAAATGCTAACAAAAACTCTGCATGATACTTAAAAGACTTACTCAGATTCTATAATAAAAAAACACTCATCAATCGTAATATCTGATTCCACGACGTAATGAAATAAAGGATATTTTCTCATAGGTGTTTACGTTAATCATGATATTGCATTTATTCAAAACTAAGATTATTTATATTAAACGCAATGGCGTTAAAAGAAATAATATTTATTATTGTGTAGAGCCTGTTAGCATTGCTAATGTCCTGCAACAAGCCTGAAGTGCTGGTCTTACCCGATTATATGATAGCATTGTATTCCAGCAATGAGCCTTGTCCAGAATATGATTATGTCACAATTGATTCCTATTTTCCTTTATCAAAGATTCTCCAGCAATCAAACTTCTGAAATTCGAATCTTTCTCTTTTTTATGTGGGTGTTATTCAACGAGTCTACAACATTTTTAACTTTTGACTGAGCCACTGCGACAAAAGCACAGTCCTGTTTTACTTCGATGATACCAATGTCATCTTTGGCTAAGCCAGCTTTCTTAATAAACGTCCCAGCAATATCTCCTTTGGAAACTTTGTCTTTTCTACCTGCGGAAACGAACAACGTACTCCACTTGGGATGCGCCGTATTGGTTACTTCCGCAAACGGGTGAACCTCTACATTCGCTAAGTACTGTGACAATCGACCGCCTGGAGTGGCCAAGATATAGGCCGTTCCATCGTTTTGCATACGAGCTGTCCGTCCATTTCTGTGTACAAATTCTTGTTCTCTCTGTGGCAAATCAAAATGAAGGATAAATTTCAACGCGGATACATCTATACCTCGTGCTGCCAAATCTGTCGCTACTAATAATCTGTGAGTTCCATTTCTAAACTTTATCAAAGAGCGCTCTCGGTCTCTTTGTTCCATGCCTCCATGAAAAGGCCCAAAAGGAATACCGCTCCCACCAAGCCACTGCATGACTTCATCAAGTGTATCTTTTTGATTGCAAAAAAGTATGCCCGGCTGATCTCCAATTTTAGCGAGCAATTCTATCATTGCTTTAAACCTGTTTCTCTCAGAGGAAGTAAATTTTTCTATCCTTAACTTGGGCACACCATCACCAAGATAGTTGAGAATCAAAGGGTTGGTCATACCAACGAATGTTGGTATATTCACTTGCTGAGTAGCAGAAGTCAATATTTTCTTACCAAGCCCAGGCAAGGATGCTAAGATTTCTTTCATTTCAGGCTCAAAGCCAATTTCAAGGGACTTATCATATTCATCCAGTACCAGCGTATTGATGTTTCGCGACTTAAAACTTCCCCTATTCATATGATCGGCAATTCGCCCAGGAGTACCAATAAGAATCGATGGCAGATGTTGTAAGTCTTCTTTGTCTTTGGCGCCAGCTCGACCGCCGTATATAGCATTGACCTTATGGCCCGTACCAATATCGCGAAGCACCAGTTCTATCTGCAACGCCAGCTCTCTGGTAGGCACTATAATCAACACTTGTATTTCTTCGGAATCCTTATTCAGACCAGCCAATATGGGCAAGAGAAATGCCAAGGTTTTACCCGTCCCTGTTGGAGAAAGAATGACGACATCTCCGTCTCCATTTATCGCTTCCATAGCTGCTTCCTGCATCGGATTTAGCGATGTAATCTGCAATTTCTCGAGTATCTCTTGTTGATTTTTGATCATATGCTTTCTCTAATAAGGAAGGCAAAGATCGCTTTCTTTTCTCAGTTTGGAATGATTTAATAAATGCGAAGAAAACTTTTAATAGTTATCTGGCACAGTATTAAATACTTGGTATATCCCAACCATACTTCGCATCATAGGTCAAGTACTCTCCATGGATCATTAACGGACTTTTAATATTGTTCTGATACAGAGAGCCAGTACCTAGGCCTTGATGTATTGGATTTTCAAACTGCGAAGTAAATTGCGAAATAGCGTTTAAGCCAATATTAGATTCCAATGCTGAAGTCATCCACCACTTCATTTGCATCATATTGGCCAGTTCCATCCACTCTCTGGTTTCTTGAATGCCGCCAAGGAGCGTTGGTTTAAACACAAGAAATGCAGGCTTAGTATATTTCAATAGTTCAAGCTTGGCGGACTTCCCTTTTACATTGATCAACTCTTCATCAAAGGCGACAGGTATCGGTGATTTTTCACATATCAACTGCATCGCTTCATGCTGCCCCGGCATGATCGGTTGTTCTATTGAGTGAATATCATATTGGCTCAATAGACTGAGTTTGCTTAACACTTCACTATTGGCAAAGCCTCCGTTTGCATCTAGTCGAATGATAACTTTGGGTGATTTTTTTCGCAGATATTCAATGATTTTCAACTCTTCATCAAAATCTATCGCTCCGACTTTTATCTTAATACATTTAAAACCTGCTGCGAGCTTTTCATCTATCTGTGATTGCATGAATGCTGGTTCGCCCATCCATATTAGCCCATTAATTTTGAGGTTTATTTTCTCCTCGTAAAAGTCATTATAAAATATTCGTTTCTTCCCACCATTCATTAGATCGAGCAAGGCCGTTTGTAAACCAAAAACTAAGGAAGGGAAATCCTGCCCAACCAATTGGTTGACGATCTGAAAAACTTGGTTCTCGTCTTTTGGCAGACCGAATGCTTTAATGTTTTTGGCCACCTTACCGAGCTTGTCTCCTACCTCCTCAAAGCTATCTGGACTTAAGCCTTCCAAAGGAGCCGCCTCTCCAAAACCTTCCAAACTAGGACTTGATTGATCAGATATTTTCAAAATCCAAATCTTATGATTTGTAAGTTTTCCGCGAGAAGTTCCTGCTTCAAACTTAAAATCCAACTGGTAGTTTTTATATTCGAGTTTCAACATGCTAATAGAATTATAATAATGGCAGAAGGTTTGAATTTAAACCAATTTTCCTACGATTTACCAAAGGATAGAATCGCGAAATATCCATTGAACGATCGATCCTCTTCGAAATTACTCTTTTATAACAAAGGAGCAATTTCCCATCATCAATACAAAACGCTGGACGAGTTAATTCCGGCGGGCTCTTTAATGATGTTTAATGATACAAAGGTAATACCTGCGCGGATTATCGTATTCAAGCCAACAGGCGCTCGTATTGAGATTTTCCTGCTTGAACCCATCGCTCCTTCTGGCTCACACGAAGAAGTCATGAATGCAAAAGGTGTTTGTGAATGGCAATGCATGATAGGTAATGCGAAAAAATGGTCCATGCACACTACCATTAATCTTGAAATTGAAGGTATCGAAGTGAATGTTTATAGGGCTTCTGAAAATAAAGTACTCTTCAGGTGGGACGGGGATATTGTATTTTCTGAGTTGCTATTGAAGATCGGAAAAATCCCATTGCCTCCCTACATAGATAGAGAAGCTAGTGAAGAGGATATCCCGAGATATCAAACAGTATACTCAAAAAACGAAGGAGCAGTGGCGGCCCCTACCGCAGGATTACATTTTACAGATGAGCTTCTTCATAAGCTAGACGAGAAAAATGTTGAAAGAGATTTTTTAACCTTGCATATTTCTGCGGGCACTTTTCAGCCGATAAAAACAAGTGATGTAATGGCGCATCCAATGCATGAAGAAAAGGTATTGGTCTCAAAAAAAAATGTGGAGAATATTAGAGATGCCAAAAACATCGTTGCTGTTGGGACGACAAGCATGCGCACATTAGAAAGTTTGTATTGGTATGGCGCCTTACTTGCTAATAATCCAGAGGCGGATTTTTTCATTCCAAAACTCTTTCCTTATGATCATGAAGACATGACCTTACAAGAAAGCATGTCAGAAGTTATCGCCTACATGGAAAAGAAAAATATTACAATACTGCATGGCGCAACGGAAATTATGATATTTCCTAAATACAAATTCAGGGTATGTAATGGACTAGTGACCAACTTTCATATGTCTGAGTCCACCTTGATTATGCTCATCTCGGCTTTTATAGGAGAGGACTGGCGCAAAGTGTACAGCGAAGCGCTGAAGAATGATTACCGGTTTTTGAGTTACGGCGATGGTTCATTCTTGATACCTTCCTAACTTTAATGCCTAATGAAAGATTTCGCGAACAACATTTGGGGATTTTTGACAGACAATTTTGACAGAATCCGACTTATTTTCAATGCATCATTGTTTGATATAGGAAAAAGTCCTATTAGCTTATCAACAATCATCTATTTCTTTTTTGCCTTCTTTTTATTGATTTTCCTAGCGGGGAGAACCAAGCGGTTGCTGGTCAATAATTTGCTAGCAAAAGCCAATATTGAAGTGGGTGCTCGTGCCTCAATTGGCACAATCACGCGTTTGATTATCCTCACTGTCGGGTCTATCATGATAGTCGAAAGTGCAGGCATTGATATGAGTGCGCTGAGTTTACTGGCCGGAGCTCTTGGAGTAGGTATTGGATTTGGTCTGCAAAACATCACCAATAACTTTATTTCCGGAATTATCATTCTTTTCGAAAAACCTATCAAAGTGTGCGATAGAATTGAGGTTGGTGATGTACAAGGAGATGTAATCAGCATCTCTTTCAGAGCAACACAAATTTTGACGAATGACAATATTTCAATCATCGTTCCAAATTCTGAATTCATCTCTTCAAAAGTGATTAACTGGAGTCATAACAATAGGAACATTCGTTTTCGTATTCCTGTTGGAGTAAGCTATAAAGAAGATCCTGAGCACATCAAAGAAATTCTTTTGGGTGTGGCTGATAAAAATGAACATGTTTTGAAAAACCCTATTCCAGCGGTATTATTTGATGAATATGGCGACAGCTCACTCAATTTCTATTTGGCTGTGTGGACATCAACACATACGGATAAACCCAGAATACTGAAAAGTGAATTGTATTTCGAAATTTTTCGAAGATTCAAAGAAGAAAATGTAGAAATACCATTCCCACAAAGAGATGTACATGTATATCAAGAAACTCCCAATTCCTAATTTAAGAGGTGACTCAGTACTAGAGTCGTAATATTTCTTTGATAATAAGACTCGGCAGCAGCTCGTTGCTGATACCAGTGAACATAGCTCAAGCCAAGCTTGAATTTCTCCAACATTTGCCAATCAAGGCCTAAGGAAAGGCGATTTTGATCGAATGTGTTGGTGGTCACATTTTCTCCAAAATGTATCATTACTTCGTCGTATAAGATAGCGTCCAATCTATCCGTGATGGCATACTTTAGACTCGCCTTTTGCCTAAACCTTAACTCCATATTGTACCCAGGGAGGCGGCCATCAGTGTTAGAGTTGCGCCGAAATCGCTGCTCCACTTGGTGTCTCAACCCAAAAGTTAATTTTTCACCAAGCTTTTGGGTTAATGATATAGATTGAAAGGGACGATGTTCTGGTCTTGTAAACCAAACTTCTTCCTCTGGATCTTGTGGCAAAGTCAGAATAAAATAAAGGTACCCAGCACCAAACGTCCAGTTATTCTTAAGTTTCCTTTTAGCAGAAATAGCGTTTAGAAAATGATTAGATCGAAAATTTTTAGTGAAGTTTCGATCTTCGATAAAATAATTCAATGACCATTTCTCATTGACTTGATAATCTACCGAGTACTTTAACCATAACAATTCCTGTCTTTCAACAGTCTTTTGTGAAAAGGCTGATATCGAAGTAAAGATTAAAATGGCCGTAAAGAATAGTCCTTTCATAGGGTGCAAATAAATTGAAAAGACTTTGAAGAAAAAAATATGATCTTTTGAAGTAAGATCATAAAAAAAGCCTCCCTTAAAAAGAGAAGCCTTGTCTAACACCCAAATTCTATATTTCAAATATAGTTTCAACCCGACCTATCACCATAAGCATTTAGACGAACGCGCAATAATTTTCGGTGAATGAGTCCTTTCCCCTTATTTATTTTTGGAATCACCAATATTCCAAGCAAGACCAATTCCCAAGACACTTTTAAACTGAACTCTTGGCCCTTTTTCATCTATAATTCCATCGTCATTATTGTCAATTTCGATATCGATATCGTCATCGTACAGAAGCTGAGTGAAAAAGTTGGCAGTAAGGAACTTATTGACTTTCATCACCAATCCATTTTGCCAGTTCACATCAATATTCCCAAAATTATCCACGTAGTTTGAGAATAATTCTAAGCGAGATTCAAGGTTTACATTAGTCAATATTTCATCCTTGAAAACAAACCTTAAATAAGAACCTAGCTCTGCTCTTGACTTCTTACCTGGATCTACTCCATAAGCACCTGCCTTTGATAATTTTTCATCAGTAACGAAGGTAAATTTACCTGTAACAGGCACATAGTTTATGGATAACTTAGCGCTTGGCTTAAAATCAAGACCTACTCCTACAAGAAGATAACCAGGTGCCAAAAATGTAGAAATAGCACTGTCTTGTTCTGCCGTGGCATAACCATTTGTAAACTGGGTCCTAAAGTCTAACAATCCACTAAAAAACCATCTTTTATCTCCATTTTTAATTTGATGCCCAAATTTAGTCACAAAATTTAGCAGATCGTCCGACTTAGTAAAGTCCGCTTCCCCTTGCTGAATCACACCATAAGCTATATTTAGAGAATTTTCCCATGTCACTCTTCCCTTTTTATAATTACCGTAAAGTGCTGCTGATCCATTAACTGCCACAGAACTCTGACCACCAGCCGCCCAGTTCGTCAGTGATACTTGTGAAAAAGTAAGACTGTTTAAGCCTCCTTTTGTCCAGTATGTGGTATCGCTTTTTTGAGCCATCACACTAAAAACTGATAGCAATAAAATAAGACTGGTAAATTTCAATTTCATCGTTGTAAATTTGATTTTTCACAAAGAAAGTAAATTCAAATAGCTTTTAGTTTTATTTTAGGTCTATGCTTCGAAATCTCAGCCAAATTACCCTTATTTTTCTATTAGTTTGTTCTGGCTGCAATGACACTAAGAGGAATAAAGAGCATGATAGCTTCAATAAGATAAAGCTGTACAGCAGCTCCATTAGGACTTATAAGTTTTCAGATCAGAATTGTGGTGAAAAAGCATGTACTAATATATCGTTAGAATATCCAGAGTTCACTGGATCATCGAATATGGACCATGCGCTGAACGAACAAATTTCCCTTGCGCTCCGAGGTTCGATATCAAACTTTGTATTTAAGAGCTCCGGTGAGCAGACATTGCCCTCTTTAGCGAAAAATTTTATCGCCGGTTTTAATGACTTTAAAGATCAATTTCCAGAAGTAAAATCAATCTGGTACGTTCATGTTAAAACAGAAATAGCCTATCAAAACCCCGACTTCATTTCCATAGTAACAACCACAGACAGCTATACCGGCGGAGCACATTCAAACAATGAGGTTAACTATGATAACTTCAGCAGCTATGGTGACCGTGTCAATGATTTGAAATTCTTTTTTCTCGATAAAGAACAGTTGCTCTACACAGCAGAAAATGAGTTTCGAAATTTAAAAAATATTGCAAAAGAAAAAAGCCTGGCTGATGCAGGCTTTAGTTTTAAAAATGATAAGTTTTCTCTTTCTGACGAGTTTGGTTTCACAAATGAAGGATTTGTGGTCTATTTTAACAACTACGAAATCGCCTCTTTTGCCGAAGGATTTACTGAACTTGTTATACCTTTCCAATCGCTCGGAACCAATTATAGATTTCACTGACAGCCAACAATTAAAGGTAGTTGTTCTCCTTTAAGTCTGCTTCCTTTATTACCCTTCGTAAGATTTTACCAACATTAGATTTTGGCAGCTCATCCGTGAATGCCACATGCTTAGGGCATTTGTATGGTGTGAGTCGTTCTCTACAGTGTAATTTAATTTCTTCTTCTGTCAACGAATCATCAATCTTTACAATGTATGCTTTCACCGCCTCATTTGACCTAGGATCCGGCACGCCGATCACGCCTACTTCTAAGACTTTAGGATGTGAGGCAATAGCATCTTCTACTTCATTTGGATAAACATTAAAGCCAGAAACAAGAACCATTTCCTTTTTACGATCAACGATTTTGAAGTAACCATTTTCTGCCATTGTGGCGATATCTCCAGTTTTGAAATAACCATTGATGAAACATTCCTTTGACTCCTCTTCTCTTTGCCAGTATCCGTCAAAAATTTGTGGCCCTTTGGCACACAATTCTCCCTTTTCACCTAATGCTACCTCTTTGCCCTCATCATCGAGCAATACAACATCGCTATCAGGTAAAGGCAAGCCTATTGTTCCCGCTTTATTTCCCTCTCCCATTGGGTTGATACATAAAGCCGGAGAAGTCTCTGTAAGGCCATATGCTTCCGCAATTTTCATTCCGGTAACCTTTTCCCACTTATCAAATACTACGCGCTGTAGAGCCATTCCTCCAGCCAAAGCAATTTTCACAGTACTAAAGTCAACCTCATCAAAGCCCTTGGTATTTAAAAGACCATTAAACAGCGTATTAATCCCCGTAATTAAAGTGAATGGGTGTTTTTTAAGTTCTTTAACAAACCCAGCCATATCTCTTGGATTGGTTATCAAGATATTCTTAGCGCCTATTTTCATGGTTAGCAATCCATGAGCGTTCAAAGCGAAAATATGATACAATGGAAGTGCTGCGATAAATATTTCTTTTCCTTCTTGGATATCCGTTTGCTTCAACCAAGCTTCAATCTGCTGCAGGTTAGCGATCAAATTTCGATGGGTGAGCATTGCTCCTTTTGAAACGCCCGTAGTACCTCCCGTATATTGGAGAAAGGCCAAATCTGTTGGTTTGATTTCTGGAGCATTAAATTGATGAGCAGCACCTTTACTCAGGGCAGTCTTGAACTTCACCGCACCTGGTAAACTATAAGCAGGAACCATCTTTTTCACCTTCTTCACGACAAAATTGACGATCGCGCCTTTGAGTCCTCCTATAAGATCACCCAACTCGGTAATCACAATGTGCTTAATGTTGGTCTCCGCCAAAATTTTCTCCAAGTTGGAGGCAAAATTAACGACGATGACGATAGCTTTTGCGCCAGAATCATTGAATTGATGCTTCATTTCGGAAGGGGTATACAAAGGATTGGTATTTACCACCACAAGCCCTGCTTTTAAAGCTCCGTGCATCGCCACTGGATTCTGAAGTACATTCGGTAGCTGAATAGCTATTTTATCCCCAGGTACGAGCTTAAGAACATTTTGCAGATAAGAAGCAAAGTTGTTGGACAGTTCGTCTAATTCCGCAAACGAAATGACTTTACCCATATTCTCATAGGCTGGTCTATCAGCATATTTATTTTTAGACTCCAAAAACATAGCCGGTAGACTTTCATATCGATCTGCATCTATGTTTTTAGGAACTCCTAAAGGGTAATTTTCTATCCAAGGTTTCTGGCTCATCATTCTATAAGGGTTAATAATTGATAAATATAAAATGAACGAACTGGCTAGAAGTTAATAAATGTAGAAAAAATGAAAATTTATCTTCGGCTATTCCCAATCTCAAAATATGCCAATTGCAATATTTGCCTCCATTACTAGTAAATATTATAACTGGTTGCAATAATTGATAATAAATCTTTAAATATATTTTATATGAGTTAGCAATTTCATAATCAATATCAACGCAGGTGTCTGCAGACAATAAGAAGATTTCTGTGTCTAGGTTTTGTGGTGGGCAATATAAAAACTGTCGAAGAGCAGAATTAAATTTTTTAAATCCCGTTCAAGTCAATCTACTTATGCCAAAAATCTGATTTTTTAAGTTACCCCTTTTGGTAAGTCTGATTTCTGAAAAGTAAGTAGGATCGATAAGTTTTCATCTTTCGCTGTAAAATTCCATTACTTCCGCAATTAATCTTTATAATCCTGAAGTATACAATAGGTAAGGAGGATCTGAAAGGTGAATTATACCAGATTAAAATAAATGAAAATCGTCAATCGATTTTGACCTTTTGCAGATATGATAAAATGTATCGAGCACTATTACCTCTAGCTTAATGTTTGGGGATTGGTATAAAAAGAAAAAGGCCGTTGCACCCCTACAACGACCTAATTCAAATAAACAACATTAACCCAAAAATGATGGCTGTAGGAGAAGGATTCGAACCTCCACGGAGCGGTTAGCTCTGGTCTTCACGATAACTAGTTAAAAAATTAATTTAACTCGTTATCGTGAAGGAGACCAGAATTTATCCTTTACCTCCACCCCCGAGACAGGAGGGCATGTCTGCCAATTTCATCACCCTACAGTATGTAAAAAAAAAGCCATCTGCTTTATTTGATGACTCAAATTTAACAGACTCTATGTTTTTTTAAAAATTTTTGAATAAATTTGATGAATATTTATACCTGAAACAATATAGGTGGAGTTTTATTGCATATCTACAAAAAAGCAATCGTGAAATGAGTAAGAATTATGAAATTGACAATATCGACTTGAAAATCCTCAATCTGCTGATGCAAGATGCCAAGTTGCCGTACACTGAAGTAGCAAAAAAAGTGTTCGTTTCTGGGGGAACAGTACATGTTCGAATGAAAAAATTAGAAGAAATGGGTGTTGTTAGAGGAACAACCCTAAAAATGGATTATTCAAAACTGAATTATGATGTAACCTGCTTTATGGGCATTTATCTACAAAAAAGTTCATTGTATGATCCTGTGGTAGATCAATTGAAAAAAATCCATGAAATAGTCAAAATCCATTATACCACTGGTAATTACAATATTTTTATAAAAATTCATTGTAAGGACACCAAACACTTGAAAGATGTACTTCATGATCGAATCCAAAAGGTAGATGGTATTGAGCGTACCGAAACTTTCATTTCATTAGAAGAAAGTCTTAACAGACATTTGGAGTTTTGATTTGCGCAAGAGAAAAGAACGAGTCTTTTTCATAAAACTCACTACGGATATTTTATATCATAATTGAGGCCAGTTAAATTAATTTTTAACTGGCCTCTTTTTATTTCTAGGTTATCGAAAAGTATTATTTCTTGATAATTGGGAACACTTCTCGTCTGTCAGGCAGTATCATTTGCAGGTAATACATTCCACTTGGCCAATTAGACGACTCAAGCTCAATACTTCTTTCGCCTATTTCCCCTTTGTAGGAATAGATAACTTGACCAGAAGTATTGATGATCTGAATCTCTGCTTCAGGAAGGTTAACGCTCGACGATATAGTGACCCAATCATGTGTTGGATTTGGATAAATGCTCCATGAAATCTCCACCAAATCAACAAACACCACCTTCACTTCTGTATAATCTGTATGATCATCAAAGTCTATTTCTTTGACCTTATAGTAGTTGTATCCCTTGATTGGATTCTTATGGGTAAATGAATATTTATTCAATGACACCTTATTGTTCGCTTGAACAGTTCCGATAGACTGGAAAATCTTACCATCCAAAGTATGCAAAACTTCGAAATGACTCACGTTCCGCTCATCAGAAGTTGTCCACTTTAGAGACACCCTACTTTTATCAATCACATTAGCGTTGAAACTCAGGAAGTTGAGCGGTAAAGGAATGTCCGTTCCATCAAGAACGTTGACTGTTCCATCATCGTCATTGTCTGGAAAACCACTCACATTGCCATAGAAGTTTCCGGATTGGTCTATATCAAACAGGTTAATAATACCATCTCCATCTTCATCAAAATAATGCGTCGCATTATCTGCGTCAAGTAAGTTCGGCAAATTGTCACCGTGAGAGTGTAAATTAAAGTCTGTCTAAATAATTTTTAACGATTAATTTAGACATAACATGGAACAATTAGAATTAGAGGAATTGCAGCGTAAAGCACTTGAGCAATTCAAAACTGGTAAA
>Ga0075119_1000224_pt1 | contig 32756 bp, 22 predicted proteins | sample AntAceMetag02UK9_FD_69791 | JGI IMG/M metagenome (GOLD analysis project Ga0075119, IMG submission 69791) | Saline lake microbial communities from Ace Lake, Antarctica - Antarctic Ace Lake Metagenome 02UK9 | ecosystem: Environmental > Aquatic > Non-marine Saline and Alkaline > Saline | place... | reverse complement strand
GGATCAGGTACTAATCCACCACCGATACCGCCTTGATTTCCTCCAGGGCTAATTCCTCCTCCTGGGGGTGGATCAGGTACTAATCCACCACCGATACCGCCTTGATTTCCTCCAGGGTTAATACCACCTCCACCAGGAGGGGGATCAGGTACTAATCCACCACCGATACCGCCTTGATTGCCTGGGCGAGAGATAGTGGGGCCAGGATCAGGGATGATTAGAACTCCAGGGTCAATCTCTCCTTGTGGACCAGGCTGACCTCCCGGTCCTCCACCACCTCCACCAGCGGGGCCAGGGGGAATACCTGTTTGTGGGCCAGGTACAACTCCGGGGGGAGGAACATGTGGTGGGGGTAGAGGGCCTCCTGGGATACCTGTTTGGGGTCCACCGGGCTGATCCGGTCCCGGACCAGGAGGTTCTGTGTCAATTGGTCCTGGGGGAATGTCTTCTATATCTCTAGGGACAAAGTATCTAAGACAAATTTCGGGGCAATCACCACCGCAAGCTCCGTTCTTTTTACAATTCCCACCCTGAGTTCCTTCTACCGTAATGTTCCTAGCTCCCTGAGAACCTACAGCGGTAGCGTAATCATCTACTGAGGTATCAGGAGGTACATCTTCATTAGCAGGGAAAGACTCACACTTCTGTTCCCAACATACTTTATAGTACTTACCCAGTCCATTAGCATCCCCACCTGTTGAAGAGTTTACTTCTACGGTTGGAGGATTTTGGACCCTACAGATACACTTGTCAGTTGAGCCTGGTACTGCTGGGCCTTGTGGTCCTGGGGAGATTGGTCCTGGACCTGGGGGAGGAGGTGCTGGCCCTGAGGGAATACCTGTTTGTGGGCCAGGCACTCCTGGGCCTGGTGGTGGTGGAGGGTCACTAGGCTTGGGTACAGGATCAGGGCCAGGTTGAATTGGGGGACCACCACCATCGTCTACTGGCCTAGCAGTCCAAGTAGGAACATCGACATCATCGTCGGGTACTAATACATCATCACCATTAGGGTCATAATCGGGGAAATTATTTGGCCCTAATCCTGGTAAGAAGTCTCCGCAATCAAACGTAATCCCATCAGGCATTAGCTACTCTTCAGTGAAATAGTGGGGTTGGTACTATTAAGGTTTCCGTAGAAGTAGGTAGCGGTGTTAACAGGAATACCTGTAATACTCCACATAATAGAGGGGTAAGTACACTTTCCTATTCGTGGGTTTCCAACATAGCCTGCTCCAGCACCTTCACCGATTGGATCTGTGTTAGCATTTAGGATATCAGATACCGGGACAACAAACGAACTGAATCTTTCACCCGCTCTGTCTGATACGTTGAGGACAGAGGTTGTCTTCTTCTTCTTTCCTGATGTGGTGAAGGAGAGGGAGTGGGGAGCAGGGAACCTAGGAGTTTGTGAACTACCAGCAGCGTTGTTGTCGTTAGCCGAGAAAGCAATATAGATAGTGAACTCATCGAAACCTTTTTCTACCCACCAACCATGATAGGAAGCAGCTTGTTGCTGACTCTGAACTTGAGGTAGGCAGTTAACGAAGTTGACATCAACCTTATAATCTCCTAGCCACGGTACTGCCTGACGATTAAACTTAATGCGCTTGGCAACGTAGTGGAAGTTTACTCTTGAGACATTAGCCCCAGCGTTAAGTTCGTTGTTGTCGAAGTTCTGTAGTCTTCCAGGGGAACCACCACCTTCAGTAGTACCGTTTTCGAATACCATCTGACTGTAGCTACCTGCTACGATAGAAGGATCTTGACCTGTGCCATTCTTAGCAGAGAAGAATGTGTTAATGTAATCATTAGGGTAGAGACCCTTATCGCCAACGTCCTGCTGGATACACCACTGAGCTAAGTCCCAGTCTGGGTAGGAGGGAATGGTAACCTGTGCTCCATTACTTCCAATACCATACTTACCTAGAACGTACTGCCTAATAGCCTGTACATCGGCTCCTAGGATACCATCAGGGTTATTTACGTCAGCATCGTCAGCGCCGAACTGAGTTTGGTAGTAGTCGAACAGTGTCCCCTCAGGCCCAAAGTTCCAACCACCAAAGACATAGCCAGCAGCCAAGGTTGTCATCTCGTCCTCAGGACCAGTCTGATCTGCTACCGCATTAATCTTGTTGTTGAAGTAATCATATAGCCTCTTGCTTTCGTAGTCTAGCTGAGACTTTCCGACAGCAGGATTAGCTAGGGATAGCTGTGGCATTGCACCACCGATACCAGCCCTCTCGTTGTATGCTAGCTCCGCTGTTCTAAAGAAGGGACGAATATCAACTACGTCTGTGCTAAGGATAGGGATAGCACCACTTGTTAGTTCACTACCAGTACTCTTTACCCAAACGTAGGCCACAGGTAGAATGGACTGGCCGACTAGTTCAATAGCCTCATCCTCAAGCTTCTCTGAAATGAGTGGAGCGAGGTTGAGGATATCATCGGGGGATGGGAAACTGCCTCTGACATCGTTAGCGATATCGTTAGCTGAAGTAGCAAGGAAGCCCATGTCTGCATTCTCTTGGTCTCCAGGGGAGGCTAGGATCTTGTGCTCATCGGATACCTCAGTTTGGTGTCCGTATTGGAAGTCCTGCTTATCTGAGAGGTTTACTTTAATGCCTGCTCCTCGTACAATACCCAGTTGTGGGCTAGTGATAACAGCCTTACCGGAGGGCTTGAGGATAGTAGTAGAGGAAGCGTCAATAGGCTTGGAGTAAATGAAGACTAGATCAATGCGCTGCTCTACGCCATCGACAGTCTGCTCGTCTCCGAACTCATCAATGTAGTTGAAGTCTGCTGCATCGAAAGCAGGAACCTCAATTGAAATCTCATCAGGTACATCAACGATGGCTAGACGAGAGACGCCTCTCCACTTGTTAATGAAGTAAGCCTCCGTTAGAGGAAACTTAGCCCAACCATTGTTAGGATTTGTAGTTTCAAAGGAAGGGAGAGCATAGCTCTGAGCACTATTACCAACACTCTTAGCCCAAGTAATAGCTTGAGAAATTACTGCGGGTACATTACTTACTCCGTTACCTGGGTTGTTACTAGAGCTATACTTGACGTAGCCTACAGTACTATCCAGGTTAACACCATCCGAGTCTACTGGAGTGTCTACATTAACGATAGGCCAAGTGAAGGCTCTGCCTACAAGACCCGTCATACCTAGAGCATCCTGAGAGAGAGAGCTTTTGAATCTATCTAGAGACTCTGACAGTAGGGTGTTATAGGAGGGAACGGTTCCCGCAGGAAAGGTTCCGGTATTGGCGGTGGCAGCAGCCCAAGCATCTACATCACCTAGAGCTTCGCCCATTACCTTCTGAAGATAGCCAAGAGGATCTTTGGTAGCTGCATCATTGATACGAGCAGAGTAACGACCAGGCTTTACTCTAACCTTTCTATCTCCTCCTGTAGCATAGGGCTTGAGTTCATCAATGTCCCCACGCTTTACTCCTGTGAATTTTATAGCGGTCTTTCTGACCTGATCCTTAAGCCATTGGCAGTTCTCCTGTAGCTGCTTAAGAGGAATGTTGTCTACCTCAAAGTAGTAAGGATCGTTAGCCTTAAAGAATCTAATAGGGTCAGAGAACCTATACGAGCTATCTTCAAATTGTTGTTCAGCCATTAGTTATCTCTCCGAAGATCGAAAATGTTTGCGGACTTGAATCCAACCGTATGATCTCTGTCCCCTTGGTAAGCTTCTGATCCTCTGTTAGAGGGGCTAGCGTCACCACTATCGTCTTCTCTTGATCTGTATATAGTTACCCTTTTAGGCTTGCCAGAGGTTCCAGTAGAAGCATTCTTAGCGTTCTGGAATGCGTCTGATGCTGATTCATCTAGCATACATTGAAGGGGGTCGTCGTCTAGGAACTCAGAACAGTAATAGAAGCCTGAGGTCCAAAGCTTATCGTAAGAGCCATCACCGTCTGAGTCAATGCTTAGTTTAACTAGGTCTGGGTAGACAGAGCTTACTGAGTTGCCATCATCGAACAGCAGGGCAGAGACGGGTGCCGACATATTATAGCCCTGTGAAAAGATTTGATACGCTGGACCTGTATATCCTGAGAAAGCATCTCCTCCTGCGTACTCCCCTTTCCATGCACCGTACTGATAACCACTGAGGTCAACAGCGAGGAATTTAGAGGATGGCTTTGGTGACCAGTAGATTCTGAAGGGACCAGTGTTGGAACCACTTCCATCAAATCCAAAGGGCATAGCAGCGTTAGCACTAACGATAACTCCTGCTCCAGCTAGAGCACTAGGGGTAGCTTCGTTGAAGGCTTCTGTTATTGGATGATATCTCTTGAAGGGAGAGTTGATCGTTGCTCCTACAGGAAGGTTCCAGATACCCACAGCAGAACCAGCACCGAAAGGGTCTAGGACAGATAGGGTTCCAGTATCAGGTGTAGAGGAGGGGGCTCCAGAGGCAGCAACGTATTCCGTATCGTTTGATCCAAGGGTGTTGGAGGAAACGTACATAGCACTTGGTCCGTGATAGGTTGAGTTGCCTGGGTACATTCCACTAACAGATAGGAAGGAGGCGTTCAGCTTTGAGGTGTCCGCTAGGTTCCAAATCATTAGCTGGTGACAGTTATCTCCACTAGCATCGTAGAAGAGACCGTCCATGAATCCACCGTTGTTGCCAGTGGGGAAGTGTACATTGTTTACGTTTACAACACTATCTCCTGCGGCTCTTAGACAAACTCCACCCAACGAAGCAAGTCCTCTAGTAGCTGTGTCTGTTGATCCACCAATGGGATCGTCAGTTACTAGGAAGGTGTTCATGTCGGTAGCAGCAGTAAAGACAGGAAAGTCTGGGACGCTAGCAGCTACTCCACCAGAGATGAGATCATCTAGATCATTCTGAGTAACGATTTTTGAATCAGATGGGTTGGGGAAGAACTGTAGGGAGCCATAAGCGGTAAGTCCACTAGAGGCATATCCTGTTGAACCCAGGTTGTAGTCTGCCCCAGCAGCCAGGAGGTTACCTCCTCTTCCTGTACGAGGCCAGTGAAGAGTGTAGGAACCTAGATCCTGTAGGTTGATAACTGAGTTACGGTTAGCTACAAGGCACGCTCTGGTTGAGTGAAGCTCTACGCTAGTGTGGTTAGCTTGGGCACTGAGATCAAAGGCACTTACTTCTAGACCGTATCCTGACCTACTTCTGTGTGGCTCGATATTAATTACTGAGTTGTCTTCAACTAGAGCATCGATACCATACTGAGCGATAACTGTAGGACCGTGAAGGTTTAGTTCCGAACCTCTACCAGCATATAGACCAGCGGCGAACTGTTGCCTGTTATAGGTTCTTGGTCCCCAAACAAAGTTACAACCAGCGGCAGTACCGAATAGGCTAGCTTTGGATCCGTTTACTGCTCTTAGTATTTGCCCGTAGTCAGCAGAATTCCTAACAACAGAATCGTGAGCAACCATCTTAGGGTGGATTAGCTCAATGGTGGACTGATCCTCAACGGAAACGCCGGGAAGGTTATTCCTGTTAGCTCCATCCCAAGTAATAGTTCCGAAAGAACTTAGGAAGAAGCTGTTTCCATATATAGCAGGAAGGTGGTTCTTCCTACGGAAGGTAACTTCACTCTGATTCCTAAGGAGGATATGTTGTCCGTTCTTACTAAACTCAAACTGTGCTCTAGAGGCTTGACCAGCTTGGGCTGGGCTAACTACTGAATCGAATTCAACACGGGAGTTAGCTGCTCTAAGGGCCTCAGTGTTAGTGAAGTCTACGCAGAGGTTCTCTGTTCTAACAGTAGTACCAAGTAGGTCTAGCCCTCTAGCGTTACCATAGAAATCTATTTGTCCTTTGAGATTGATCTGAGAATTGATGGCTTCTAGTCCTGCGCCATAGTTCAGTTCTGATAGGAGTAGTCCCCCTGTTGTCTCATTGATGGCTGAGTCTCTACGGTATCCACCTACTAGCTTGGAGTTCTCCAGTAGGAAGCCTAGGTAGTTACGGGAAGCCATTACAGCTACGTCTACACCAGAGGCGCCGAAATCAGCGGGGCCATCAAGAGAAAGAATTGGCTGTAGTAGAGCACTAACAGTAACCTCACTGTTGACAGCGTGGAATCCTACCCCTGTCTCCTCTGCTCTAGTAGCACTATCAGTTAACTTGTAGTTTCTGTAGGAACAGGCTGTTCTAGAAAGCGTAACCTTAGAGTTATGGAACTTGAATCCAGCTTCGTTACAGCGCATCGCAGCACAGTTTTCCAAGACAACATCAGAGTTGATAACTGAGATGCCATCATCTACAGAGGTAATGTTTCCATCGACAACGAACCCCCTAATGTAGATGGGACCGTCACAGTTCTTGATGCTAATTTTTCTAGCTACATTGTTATAGACAACTCCCTTGACGCTATCGGAACTATCTACTTGGCCCCTAGTAGGGTAGTCATTATTGAGTGCATCGTAAGTAGAAGTGTCATAGCTGGGTAAGGTATCATCATTATATGTGGCCCCTCCTGCGGTGTTCTCGTATAGACTCCAATCAAAGATGTTCCCATCTAGAGTACCAACACTATATCCGAAGGCAACTGTACCCCTTCTTAGGGTGTGTTGTGGGTGTGCAAAAGCATAGCCTGTTCCGAATCTAGAATCATCAGTTCCGCTCAGAAGGGATAGTCCTAAGTGAACACAGGAAGCGTTTGTGAAAGTATTGCTTAGATCCAGAGAGTCTACCCTCTTGATAAGATCGTGGCTGGAGTTATAGACGGATCCAGCGGCAACATTGTTGACTGTAGAAGAGGCAGAGTAGAACTTACTTGCGTTTCTGTTGATAATCTCAATGGAGCCACCTTCCTCAATACGGAAGTTGTGGAGTTCCATGTTACCTAGATCACCGAAGCTTCCTACCTCAACTAAAACAGGAAAGCGTACTACCTTAGGGATAGCAGCGATGGCTGAACTAACATCAGTAAAGAGCGTGCTCTCAGCTAGGAGTTGGGCCTGTCCTTCCACGGTGTTACCAGCATCAGCAGATACGGTAAGGGCCATGCCTGGAACAGAGGAAGTTGGGAATCCAAGCTGCTCCCATGCTTCATAAGTTCTTTCCTCTAGGTCGTACAGAGGTAGGTTGTCCTGCTCCCAGTTGTAGAAGGAGGATGTATCGAACTTACTAACGTATGGAGTCCATGCGTTCCAGAGCTTTGTGCTACCGCTAGCTGCGTATTGATCTTCTCTTTTGAATGCCATGATTAGAAGTTAATGGTCCAGCGAAATATAATAGAAAAATCACTTGTCTTAAAGATTTTACTGAAGGTTCGATAAGCAACTAGTAGAGCAGAAACCTTGGCTGCCCCAGATGGGTTATTGGTGAAGAGTCCTACTTCGCTGATAGGTGCATCAATGCCTGCTCTCTGCAATCCATTACAAGCTTCCTCATCTATAACCAAGGTGTACCTGACAGAGCTATCTCCAATTCTGGTAATCTTGCTAGCTGGGATGATGGCAAACGTTTGATCTGTTACGGCTGCTCCATTAACTAGTTGGTTGTCCAACCCCACTAGGAGGTTACTTCCCGTCCCGTACTCATCAATAGAGGTAAGGGAACCGGATAGTTGGTTGATAGAGCTTACTACTCCACCAGCAGGGGGACCGGAAACACCTACTTGGAATCTTCCAATTTGGTGGTCGAGTACAAACTCTGATCCAGATGCGGTAAAGAGATAACTTAGGCTTTCTCCCATACCGGAAACAATAATGTTGCTATCATCGAGAACTACCTCTTCCTCTCCATTAGCATAACGCTTGGAGATCTTGAGGTGTCCTGTGATGCCTTTGTCTTCGATGAAATTCATTTTAGCTGAATCGTATGTTCCACTTGATAGTTAGGTTGTTGCCACTTCCGTAGCTCTTGAATCCTTCTGCCGTACCGTCGTCCTCGTATGAGGTGAGATCTACTGTGAATCCCTTGCGAGCAAAGAGTCTATACTTCCTAGGATTATTTAGTACACTGAACGAATAAGGGGGAGTATTACCATTGAGAAGAGTGGCTTCGTTATCGATAGTCCACAGCCCAATGTGGTAAATTCCTCCGTACATATTGGCTAGCTGCATATCACCTGGGCCTAGCTGCACTTCGTACTGTACTCCAATGCTTCCATCCCCATCGATAGCTGTGCTAATCAGCCCTAGTTGAGAGTTGTTCTCATCATACTTGTGAGTGACAAACCCAGAGACATCCATACTACTAACTCCAGCAGCATTAAATGTACCACTGGGGGTAAAGATTCCTATTAGTGTAGGGGAAGCTGGAGTTCCTGAGAGGTATCCATAAACAGCATATTCGGATCCGGTGTCGTCTGGGAAGCCTCCCATAACGGACCCTACTACATATGCCGATGTGGTATTTGAGAAAACGGTTCCTGCACAGATGGAGCTAGCAATATCAGCATTAAGGAAGTTAACGTGCTGTCCATTACCGGGGAAGACAGAGCTAACACTAATTCCTGAGATCTCAGCAGCAACACTAGTAGTCCTCATTTCTAGTCTGGTGCTTTCAGGACTAGGCTCCTCTGGCAATCCAGCCCTGGGGACGTAGGAACTTGTGGTAGTATCAAAAGGGAACCTAACGATACTTGTTCCTGCATTGATGTGGGTAGAGGGTACAATGACTCCATACAATCCCGTATCGTCTAAGGCGTGAGCGTTATCTTGGAAGGCTTCTGAGCCTGTACCAAAAGAGATAGCTTGGACATAGTAGTTGGACGTATCCAGTAGAGACGATGTAGCCAGATCTGCAATCCCAGAAAGGGAAGGGCTAACGGTCATCATGTCAGCAATAGTCTTACCAGCACCGTTTACGATTAGGTTGGTTTCCTTGGCAATGAGCTTGTCTCCCATCCATACTTCTACTTCACCTCTCATTAGTTATCGAACTCCAGTGATTCATATGTTTGGTTGTCTGTCCCATACTTGGAGAAGATAGTCCACTCAGGGAAGAGACGATAGTTAAGTCTACTACCTCCAGACTGCTCCATGATATCAGCCGTAATAGCTGCATCTCTTGAGGCTAGAGTAGTTGCATAGATTCCAGTACCTTGTCCCATTAGTGCATTATAGAACTTAAGTACCTGTCGTAGCTCCTCTTTCGTGAGATAAAGTTTATCTTCCGCAACAAATCTGCGTAGGGGTGTACCATTAGTCTCAATACCATGACCCGTACCAATAGCAGCCCAATCTCTCAGGGTACTATCTGTTAGCTGAACCTCGTCAATCAGGAGGTACTTGCTGCTGTTATCGTTGGGTACAAAGAAGACCTCAACGATGTAGTTTGTAGGAGTGAACTCCTGTAGGTGAACTAGATCCTTGTTCTTGTAATACTTTTCCGGTACAGGGATGATATCCAAGTACTCGAAGTTGTTGTGGATGGTGTAGTTCCTTGTGTCGAAGTCTACCGTGAAGTCCTCGAAGTACTCCTCTCTAACCTCAGATAGCTTGACGTTATTGATTGGATTAGGAGAGAGTAGGTCATGCAGGCACTTACTTCCTTCTGCTGGAGAGGAGATGGGGAAGGTCTTGATGTGGGCTAGCTGGTTTAGCACCAGGGCCGTATCTAATGCGCTCTCTTCGTGAAGAACCCACTTGTTACTAGGAGTCCAAGACCACATTAGGTTAGAGGTTGGCTCTAGAGTATCTGTATGGATCCATACCCCTACGCTGCCTCCTCCTAGCTCGTTACGAATCTCATCTCCAACTAGGGATCTAATGTTTAGAGAAAACTTATGATCCTTAATGAGGTGGTTGATTCTGTCTCCATAGGCACTTAGATCGAAACGGATTCTAGCTAGCCCCTGGGTGGACTTAGATTTAATGACGGTGTTCTCAATTAGGTAGTTCTCCCCTCCTTGAGTCCTGAAGCTTTTGTCTGCCTTGAAGACTCTGAACTCGCTACCTTCAGGAATTCCTGAGGGCTGTACAAACTCTACTCCACTAAGGATGTGGGGGTTTCTGAACTCAGCAGAGAAGGCGCTGCCCTCTATGAACTTACCTGTGACTGGTACTACCATATCCCCAGCGTCACTAGCAATGAACGCACCAGTGGAACTAGTTACAATTGAGGTTGAGTCTGCGAAACTAGAAGCAATGAATGTAGTTCCTGCTGATCCAGCTAGAGCAAAATCACAATTGTACAGACCCTTGCCGAATACATGGCCGAAGATGTTAGCGGTCTTAGCCATATCAGCTACGCTAAGAGTGTGTCTACCTAGGTGTCTATAGTAGTCTCGATGTAGCTTGTGCAGTCCTGATTGGAAACTGAAGTTAATGTAGTCGTCGTAGGAGTTGATGACTAGACCACTTGCAATAGCCTGGTTAGCATAGCTTTGGATGTTGTCTTTCCAGTACCCGTCAAGATCAAAGCTTGAGCTATCTACTTTGATAGCCTCAGCAGCATGGTCTCTGGCTTTCTGCTCGAATAGGCTGTGGGCCACTAGGTACACGGGGGGGGTTTGGCACCTGTCAACGTACTGCGTGGCCGAGGCTGAAAGCTCAGGGATTTTAGAATTGTTATTCAGGGCTACAGAGCTTAACCCTCTGTAGGGGAAGGTAGTAGAGGTGTCAATCCCAGAGAAGGTTCTGGTGGAAGCAAGCCCCTCGCAGAAGTGCCAGATTCCGGTTGGCTCTACAGGATCCGCTACTGGGTGGAACTTTCCTGCTGATGCAACATACCCTAGAGTAAGTTCTCCAATCCCACTAACGTAGGAATGCTCTGCCGTAGAAGCGTCCCAGGAGGTAGGACCATTGAACCCTGTTCTATCGTAGTACCCTTCCTTGGGAAGAGTGAACCTGTAGTTCCTTCTACGCAATGCCTTCCTATTCACTAGAGTATTAAGGTTCTCAGTAGAAGCAGGAAGATCGAAAGCAAAGGTATCGGCAATATTATCTACCATATTCCTCTTGAAAGTGTTGAGTCCACCTCTACCACTCTGCCAATCTAGATCCCCCTGGTCTCCACCCCCCGCAAGGATCCTCATCTTAGCGGAGCTAGATTCAAAGTTGGCTAGAACCGTTCCCTCTCCTAAGGCCCCACGATCATCGTCATGATTTATCCCCAGATAATCCCAATCAACTCCAGAGTAATCATAAGCAAACTCTTCAGCACTGGCATTGAGGTTGGTGCGTACAATAGCGTGGCCTGGTGCAAACTCCTTTCCTACCCTAGCAGCCTCATAAAGAGCGTACCTAGAGTCTCCTTCGAAAGTGGTCTTAGCAAAATCGAAATCAGTGTTATCGAAATCAATGAAGAGGTGTGAGGACTTGCCATTCCATAGGTTGAGAAGATTTTTCTCGTAGTTGGAATGACTAAGCATTACTGAGTCGTAGTTAGGAGCTACCTGACAAGAGCTAAACAGGAGTAGGAACTCATTAAGACTACCTAGGTTAGTGTCTGAGGTTACTCCCTCATCCACAATGAAGGTGCCTACTTGGTCAGCGAAAGCTTCTCTTACTCCGAAGCACTTAAGCTTCTCTACTAGAGCCTCGACTAGATCTGCTGTGACAGAGGAATCCCTGAAGTACTTTACTTCTTCGAATGGAGGTACTGGATAATTGAGGTGTCCTCTGTAGTTGAAGACAAAGTTCATGTCGCCAGTAGCGGAAAGATAGATTGGTCTATTACCTGCTCCTGGGTGATTCAATCCAGCCATGTAGACCCCATAGCCTAGAGGGCCATAGGTTAGAGCAGCGTCAAACTGATCCTCCTCATCAAAGACTTTAGCATCTTGCTTGTATGCTTGGAAACCCTTATCTGTGGGCTTGTGAAGGTGGAAGGGCAACATCCCATCCTCCCCTAGTATAGTGTACAAGTCCTCTGTGCATCCGAACTTGTCTAGGGTGTAGAACCTTGGTGGATCCCACTTCTTGTTATTGAAGATGAAGTTTTCGGGAAATAGTTTGTATAGGTCTAGGAGGATAAAATCAGTGACGAGCTTTAGGTTCTCTTCCAGAGAGCTTGTACTGTACCTCTCCATCCCCGCTATCTGTGCCTTATCTTTAGTCCAAGTCTCTAGGTTCTGGAAGTACTCGGACTCAGTTCCTAGAGCGTACCAGATTAAGAAGGGGATGTAGGACTCCCACAACTCTTGTACCTGTCCCGATACATCGAAGACTGAATCTACGATGAGTGTATTAATGGCTGTCTGTACTGCGGCTAGCGTACCAGACTTCTTGTAGATATCTACTGCGTTACGAAGCTGATGTCTCCACTTAGCAGGGGACTCTCCTCTAAGCCTCCAGCCAATGAGTTCAGCGATGTACTCTAAGTGCTCATCCTTTACTTGGTTGATGTCATAAATCAAACCAATGTTCTCGACAGCATCAGTATAGTCTGCCATACCGAGAGCCATCATAGTTTGGAACTTCTGTAGTGGACCCTTGTTTACCGTATCCTCTAGAGTAGTTTGAGCATCAATGTAGTCTTGGAATGCAGTCTTTACTCTGAAGTCTGTCTTATCCATATGCAGTTTAGAGTAAACTGCATCTACAAAGCTGAGGAGATTACTTAGCTTTTGAGTTCCACTGAGGTAGGTGTGTAGCCTATCTGAGGTTGCTGAAACATAGGACTCAGGAATCAGAGCACTGTCTTCGAAGAAGGAGCATACGTCATAGTTCCTCCAAATGTGTTCTGTGAATCCTCGTACTCCATCAGCAGTCTCTAGGGTGTCTCCCGTGTACAGACGAGTTAGAGAAGACGTTACATAGCCAGAGGGCTCCCAGGCCAAGCTGCCATTAGCTGAAGTGTTTAGGAAGTAGAACCAACCCAAGACATCAGCTAGGTACTCATGTACGCTACTGGCTCCCAGGGAATCATTAGTTAGACTGGATAGGGTACTGAAGTTAGCTTCAAGGACTGAGTTATCTGTGGGTGTGGGGACTACGATAGAGGGGAGAAGAGTACCCGATAGGTAGCTTTGGAACTCTGCGCTAGTATCGAAGTTGGATAGAGTCTGCCCTAGAGGAATCAGAATCTTGGTTTCGAATTGGAAGGGGTTGAGGTTCGTTAGCTTGTTCTGCTTGACGAAGTACTGTGAGATACCTTCCAAGGTATTGATTGCTGAAACCTGTGTCCCTATAACAGAGGACATAGGCAGGACAGTACTAATGCTATTAGCTGCCTGCACATGAGCGTTGATGATGTTAGAGAATGGATTAGTCTCCACTCCACTCAGAGCTAGGTCTTCAGTCTTGTATACCTCTGGGGTAATAAGCTGTAAGAGTTCTACGAAGTTGGTCCTCGTATACGTTCTTGGAGATGGAGTGTATTCTTCAGACATTAGGAGAGAAGCTCTACGTTAATTGTAAGGTTGTTTAGTTGGATGATCTCATTGAAGTCTACTAGTACGTCCTGATCTAGGTTGTTTAGAGTAGAGTAACGAACAGCGTCTACCTCAAAGATCTTCCTGTTGATATCGGATACTTCTAGTGCTTGGCCGAAGCTTCTGTTATCAGCACCCATGTAATTAAGGATCTTCTCTCTAACCTTGGAGATGATCTCGTTCTGGTGAGGTTTCTGCTCCTCGTCAATCTTAATGGTAGTGACCAGATCGATTGTTCTAATCAGTCCATCTACAATGACAACTTCATCAGTAGCCATCTTCTTAGAGCTAATAGCTTCTAGCAAATTAGTTTTAAAGTTGGGAGTAGCCTTCTGTAGCTGTAGATCAGAAGCCTTCTCTAGCACATAGATGTCGATGGTATTAGCGGAAGCGTAAGCTCGTCTTGTAGCTGCTCTAGCCTTGCCAACGGTTCCCCAATTGCTAATGAATGTGTTTGCGAAGACTGAGTAGTCTTGAAGAGTAACTAGTCGGTCCTGTCTACGGAAGGTAAGGGGCGCATACTTCTTAGCGTTCTGAATTGATTCCGCATTGGCTCCTCCCACGGCAGGAGTAACGTTAGTCAGGGTAGCGGTAATGCCTACCCCAGCGTTAATCTCGATAGCAGTATTAATAGACTCCTTTAGAAGGTTACCTCTAGATCCACCCCCAATCCTGTAAGTAACTAGGTAAGAGGCTGAGTCATCTGGGGAGATACCAGTGGTGCCGTCACCGAAGACTACGGTGGCTCCGAAATCATCATCGTATACGATCTCGAAGATCTTATCTGATATGCCTGAAGCAAAGTAGAGATTATCTACTTCATGAAAGGCTCCGTTTACAGTAGCCTCGCTTGAGTCGATAAAGACTTGTACGCTGCCCTCGATAACAGGAGCAGTAGTTAGTTGAATAGTTCTAACCCCTTCGGTAGCAGCAAAATCACCTGAGTCGGTTACTAAAGCACCCTCTTGGATAGCCAGATCAGTATAGAGCCTTCCATTTGTAGTGATCTCTAGATCAGCGTTAGCGTTGGTGTCTAGATCAGTAACCAGTCCGTTCTCTACCTGATAGAGTGTGTAGCTTACTTGGCCCCCATCTTCAGGAGAAGTAACTGTGATGACCCTATTTTCTTGAGAGATAGTCCAAGTTCCTCCCCCTGGAGTTTGGCTAAGAGAAACCTCGACATCAGCAGCAGCCGATAGTGGCCCCCTCATGCGTACACCAATTAGCTCTAGGAGTTTCTTGACGCTAGAACGCTGGTTAGCTGTGGAGAGGAAGTTTTCGTTGGCTAGCATATCCGCTTTGAGGGACATGACAGAACCCATGTAGGCAATCATCTCTAGGAACATTAGACCTAGATCAGACTCAACAAAGTACTGGTACTCTAGTGGGTATACCGCTTTAGCATACTGGATGAGGGAGTCCCTTAGGGAGACGAAATCCGTTGCAGCAAAGTTGATTAACGAAGGTCTCTTATTGACAGGGATCTCTGCCAGCTTCATGTAGTCTGAGGATAGTGTTCCTGATAGGTTCATTAGGAGATAAGTACGGGTACGTCAAAGACTGCTAGATCCTCTTCGATGATTTGGAGGGTGAGCGTGACCAGAAGAGAGTTGCCTCCAGATGGTCCTGTGTCCCCTAAGGGGGTTACCCCTAGCTTGATTAGTCTAGCACCTACGATGTAGTTATAGAAAGAGAATCTGATCTCTTCCTTGATAGCTTCGAAGGTAGTTTCGTCTAGTGGTTGGAAAAGGAACTTACGGAGGTTACATCCAAACTTAGGGAGTAGGATACGTTCTCCTCTATCTGTCCTAAGTAGCTGAATAACAGCATCCTTAATAAGCTCTACTCCTGTCTTCTTCGTGAAGAAGCCACCAGACTCTCTATTAGAGCCTAGGGGAAAACCCAGCCCGTAAGTAACCTTTTTCTTACTGGTTGGGGTCTTCTCGATGAAGGAGGGAACAGTAGTCCCATAGATCGTTACTGTATTGTTAGCAGCCATTAGGTGATAATCTGTTTGAAGAAGCCTTGTTGTGCTTCGTAGTTGGTCAGAACCTCTCTACTATCTAGGGCTCTAGAGTAAAATTTGAGACTCCCAACGTGTCCACGGAGTCCACTGATTACTCCTCCTGTAGATCCTCCTCCCATGAAGTTTCCGTACTGGTACATACCGTCTGTCCAACCTCCACCTACAAGCCAGGGAGTGTAGAAGGGATTGAGCTTAGGCCCAGTCTTAACCGTAAGAGGCCCATCTACTGTCGATAAGGAATACTCAAAGCTGTTAGGCTTCTTAAAGGAGGGTAGGCTGGGTGGAGCATACTTAGCTTCTCCGAAGACGGTTGTGAGCGCGGACGTAGCTAGCACCTGTCCATCGATGTACATTACCACCTCGTCCTCTTGGGGGTTTACTGCAATGGCTAGGTGTACGAAGTTCGAATCCACGCTCCCTAAACTATGGTTGGAGGAGAGGTCTACCTTCATCTTGAAGAACGAGGCAAAGTCCTGACACTCATCATTGTTGATCCAAGACAGGGAGGAGGAGTCTCTAGCTTGCGTAGGGGCTAGGAAGAAACTGAGCGAAGAGGAGGTGAGGTTATCCCCATTAGAGTTACTAGCAGTAGAGGAAGTTTGTGTGATTCTTCTGTCTCTAGAGAAACCACAAATCAAGCCTCTAGTATAATCAGTACCTTTCTTGTTCTCTAGGAAGTCTAGGCCCCTAAGGGTAGCCGTATGATCTATAGCGGAAACGCCAGAGGTATTACCAGTGTTCTCACACCCGAAGAGTACCTTGGTTAGAGAAGAGGTGCTGGTACTAAGCCAGCCCAGTTCCTCGTCCTTGATATTGGGTACATGGACCCAGCAGTCTACTGTGAATCCCTTGTGGTTGTATGTTAGATCCCTGTACTCAGGGTTGTCTGGTAATCTTAGGAAGCTACCTAGGGCAGAAGCTCCTGCTGAATCTGAGGACTTGTTCTTTACTACACCCTCTAGGTAAGGGATAGCTAGTCCTGAAAAGAAGATGCTTTGCTGGTTAGTGCCTACTAGTTGAGCGTTGTTGTATACTCCCTGGGTGGCACAGTTAGTGGTATGGAAATCTGTTGAGGAGGGAAGACTCAGGGTGGTATCCAGGAAGTTGTAGATAGCAAATAAGTCTTCGTCCACAATCTGATCTGTTAGAGATAGGACTGTGCCTGAAGGCGTAGCTCCACCAGAGGGAGTATAGATGATACTTCCCTTACCAACAGTAGGCACGCTAAGATGAGCAAACCCAATTGAGGGAGACTTGGAAGAAGACTTAACGAACTTAGGATCAATAGGTAGGACCATTCCATCCACCTCACCCTCAGCAAAGACTAGGGCCTTCTGCTTCTCCAGATCGACTTGGAGGTTGTACTTCTCTAGGAAGGAGAAATCGTTAATAGGGATCTCGCCAGGTGCGAACATAGGCCCGTCACCATCCCCGTAGATCTGTGGAGCTTTGAGGGCTACCTCGATCTGCTTCTTACGTCTGTTGATCTTGTGATTGTGGTTGGCAATCTCAGAGATGATTAGGTTGCGTTGATTCTTAACGATGGAGGAACCTTCCCCGTACTCGGTGATGAACCCTTGTAGGTCTCCTGATAGATCGTAAACGTGCTTATCCCTTTGCTGCTTAATAACAGAAAGGAAGTGGTCAGCATCGTAGTACATCTTGAGGCCCTTGCTGTCATCAATGATTGCAGTATCGAAGATGTTATCCGTGAACTTGTTGAGGGAGGCAATAGAGATAGTAGTACCCTTGCCGCCTAGGTTTGGATCGTAGTCGTACTTCCACTTATCACCAGGGGCAATGATTCCAGAAATACTTAGGTAGATGGGATCTAGGCCACCAGATTGTGAGTCGTAGTATAGACCATCTGAGGTCAGAACATACTGTCCTTCCTTTGTGACAGGTGGACCGTAGGTTAGACGGAATACATCTTCTTCCTCCAGGCCAGGGTCATCGACTGGGCATCTCTTGAACGTTGTGCTACCTAGGAACTGGTCTAGCTCTGCGCTGTCTAGGAGACAAGGCTCCAAGGTATCGTCTGCTGCTCTCTGAGCTAGGATGGTATCTATCCTAAGGATCTGATTATTGCAATCGTCAATAAACTCGTTGGTAGTCTCTAGTGCTGCTTTCTCCGCAGCAAACTTAGTATCTAGAAGATCCTCAGCCTGTTGCTGGGTGAGAGCTAACTTCTGTTCAGCAGAATTGCCAGGCTGATAAGCCTTAACGTCTTTGATCTTGTTCAGGCAATCAATAGCAGCATCAATCTCGTTAGTGATGTTGGTATAGTTCTGATAGATCTGTGCTCCGAAAGAGGAGGCAAACTGTAATGCTCCTAGGATGCCAGCTAGGTTTTGGAATCCCTGTAGTCCATCGTTATCAGTGGTGGAGAAGGGAGACTTGAAGATGAAGATGCCCTGGTCAGTATCAAACTCAATGATACCTGTATCCAGCATGAGCTTCTTGAACACCTCTCTAGTAGCGTTGTTGGCTAGGGACTTAGCAGAGATAATATTAGCTCTGACATCTGCTAGTACGCTAGAGGGGAGAATGTTTAGGATCTGCTGTCCTAGGAATAGAGCGCAACTGGGTAATCCAAAGGCCATACCAGCAGCGCCGAAAGCTGTTACTCCTGTTTCCCCTTGTACTTTGAGGAAGGTTTCTAGATCAAATGATGCCATGTTAGAATGTGGTTACTCCTTGGGGTCCGTAGTGATTAGTGTCCTCACCGTTGCCTGGGTTTGGAGGAGAGGATGCCCCAGAGTTTAGGTTGATTAGAGAACCGTCTGCATTGACGTTTCCTCCTGCTTGGATACTTACGTTACCACCAGCACCAAGGTTGATATCCCCAGCAGCCTGTAGGTCGATGGTGTTAGCGTCTACTCCTAGTTTGTCGGCTGTAATCTCTACCTTAGTAGCTATCAAACGAATAGTGCCGTTACCATTAGTCTTCAGTTGGATGATCTCACTAGAGCCATTGGGGTTTAGGCACTCGATAAAGATACGTCCAATGCCTGATTTAGTGAATAGATTAACGTCTCTGTTCTTGCTCTGTAGGTTGACGTTACCGTAGGCTTCAGGATTAGCAACACCTTTGTTACTACCTGTAGAGTTGTTAATTAGCTGAAGGTCTCTACCATCCTGCACTACCATGTTAGTAGCAGAGTTTAGATTGATATACGTTTGTGGTCCTACCGTATTGATCTCAACAGCCTGGGCAGGGAGGGCTTTGGACTTAGGATCTCCAGTGACAGAGATTCTACTGCCTCTATTTGAGTCGATGATGATTGAATCAATCTCCGAGCTATCACTGACCAATACCTTCTTACCTTGTCCAGAGAATAGTTTGGAATGGACTACGTTACTCTTCTGTCCGAGAGTCTGTGCTAGCTCAAGGCCACAGCCTAGCTCATTCTGGATGAGGAGATCGTTGTCTCGTCCTGACCCACCTCTCTTCTCGTTACCCCTATCAGAAGCAATAGCATTAGGACGCTCGAACTCATGTAAGGTCTCCGTTGCTGTATTGGCATTGGTAAGGAACTCCTTCCCTGTAGTTGCTAGATAGAACCATTCGTCTGTGTTCTCTGGTTGACAGACTAAGATAGACGTACCCTTGATAGGAGCGGGGGCCTTAACCGTACCCTCAGAACCAGAGCTATACAGGTTAGTCATGTTGATGAGCTTATCGGAATCTCCAATACCCTCAATCTTTGCATAGATCTTCCCTTCCCTTTCGGGATCAAAGTTCTCTCTAACTTCTGCTAACGCGATTCTCATGAGGTTAATTCTAGTGATTCTGAGTCGTCTAGCTTGATAGCAGGATCCATAACGATCTTAACTAGCTCGAACGTAGACTTGATTGTGGTGTTTGAGATCTCATGGGAGAACCCGAAGATCTTGTAGTAGCCTGTTAGGAACGCATTGATAGCAGACCTCTCGGGGGGAACCGACTGAAGGATATCTTGGTCCTGTGCGAACAAGACGATGTTCTTCGTAAGGGTATTTATGTTACTCAGGTGGAACATAGGTAAAGTCTCCACGGAGACAGTGTATGCCATATTATACATTTGCTCTGCCAGATCACTAATGATGTTCACTGGGTTTCCAGGTAATAGCTGATCTACCTTCAAGATAGGATTGCCTGGGAGCTTTAGGATTCCCTCGTAGAGTGCGTAAGCGTGGGCTGCCTGCTCCTCTGCGTCTGCTAAAGTGAACTCCGAATGTGCTTTGAACTTGTTGGACAATTCCTTAAGAATGATCCCTTTATTATCTCCTGCCCCTAATGAAAGGTTCCTTTTTCTAATGTAGGCAATGATGGCATCAGTGTTATAGAATTCAAAGTCTGTGTACTTGGTCTGCATCACTCCTGCTAATGAGGCTGATGCTCTACGGCTGTTCTCCTTCTGAATACCCATCGTAAGCTGTGCTAGGTATACATCAGCAGTCTTGTTAGACAGAGAGAGGACATTAGGGTTGGTAGTGTTATATCGTAGGACGGGGATCTGTCTTTCCCTGATCTCCTGTTTAGCTTCTTCCGAGAAGCTTGCGTCAGTGTAGGAGAACTCATCAGGGATGTAGGAAATATCTCCGAAGTCCCCCTTAGTGTTGATAGGTTTGAAGACTACACTCCTAACCCTCTCGTTGTATCCCTTATCAGAAAGGATGACGTTATCGTAGGGGTGGATTGGGTAGGTGGACACCTCACCACCCTCGGACAAGGCTTCGCTGCCGTACAGGTAATCCTTAATCATACCCAGGTCGCCAATGATGATAGCTGGCTTGTCTGGGTCCAGGGTATTCTCATGGCCTCCGAATAGGGTGATTCCATCAAACTGCTCCTCTGACCATAGCTCTACTAGCTGAGTATTGGTCTCATAGAAGTACGAGAAATCAGAGAAGTGCTCCCCCTTAGAGGCACCTCGAATAGCATCAATGATACTCTTGAGTGCTACCTTGTAATCAGGGAAGCCACCTGTACGAGTAACTGTCTTAGTGAAGAAGAAGTCTCTCTCCGCAAAAAACTTAGTGAGTCTATCACGGAAGCTCGCTGTGTCCGTTGTTTCTTCCAAGAACTGCTTAGTTGGAGGGTCAAAGTTTCTCTGCTCCCCCATAGGATCCTTCAGCATGGAGTCCAGGGTAAGAGAGAATAGGGAGGCAACAGCCTCAGCCTTACTCTTAAGATTCTTCTTATCGTCACCCAAGGAGTACAGGGTCTTCCTATCATCCAGGGTAGCACTATTAGTTGTGCCAGCAGAACTGCTAGGAGGGGTCTTGTCTATGATTGCTAGGTTAAGCTCCTCAGTTAGGGCAGTATAGCAAATCTTGTTTAGGTCTGGAAGGAGGACGATGACGTTCTCGTTAGAAGTAGCGTTCCTTACTAGAGACCTAATAGTATCACATACAGGGAGGTGAATGTCAAAAGCATTACCAGCCGCTTCAGTAGGGACACCGTAAGCTGATTTAGTAAAAGCCTGTTCATGTTCTTTTCCATATTGTTTTTTACTTGAGTCTAGAAAGTTGATGTTAGAAGACCTAGCATTCACCTCAATGGTCATGCCTTGTAGGTCGATGGTGTTCTCTAGACTCTCGTTGTACAGTCCTCGTCTGCTACCAATAGAGAGATGATTGTTTGTAGCTACAAACTCTAGAGTAATTTTTCTAGCCCCATCCATGTTGATCGAAGCTCCCTTTAGGATAGCAACATGAGGCCCTGACCATAGATCAAGGTTACTCCCTACCCCGTATGCAATGAAGATCTTCTTTATACCCGTAGCTTGGTTGAATCTCTTAGAGTACTCTCCAATCTTGGTCTGAAGATCATTCTCTGTAAGCTTCGCCTTCTGCCCATCCAGCAAGGATGTGGTTAGGGGGCTCTTCCTCTCTCCTCCAAAGGAGGTATCGTTAGGGAGGATAGTTGTTAGGTCTGCTGTAAGGTATCTCTTCTCAAACTCACCTGTAGGGTCGATGATGTCTAGAGAAAAGATACTGCCCTCGGATAGGAGGGTGTGCTTGAAGCTCAGAAAGTTAGGATTGTTCTGCTTGTTGAATAGTAGGACATCCTTGTTGATCTTCTGGGCGGTAACTCCATCAGGTGTAGACTCAGTTACAGTAGTATCCGTAATGCCCTTAAGCAAGTTGCTGTAAGTTGCTCCTGTGGCGAACAACTCATTCATGACCTCTCTATCGAAGCCTACTACAACATTTGCTGTGGGGATTTTCATTACTTCAGTCTAGGAATAAGGATCTTCTCGTTCACCTTGAAGCCCTCAAAGGGATCTGTGATACTATTGACTAACATCAAGAGCCACCAGTTCTTAGGGCTTCCGTAGAATACATTGGAAATCAAATCAGGTCGGTGAGCATAGCCCTGTGGGACATAGCCTACCTCGTAGTCGTACTTGTTCTCCAAGTCTGCTAGAATCTTATCATAGATGGGGGAGTTAACGATTGTAGTAACTCTAGCCCCTTTATGGGTAACGATATTGGCATCAATAGCGTAAGGCCCCTTGTTTTTGCCTAGAGCAGCCATTATTTCTCACCGTATCCTGGATCCATAGTGAGAGGCTTGCTCAGTACGCTCTCCCATCCTGCTAGATTGTCCTTTGCGATGATATCGTTCTGATTGAACTCACCAAAATCACCTGTTCTGGTCTCTTCAAGCTTCATGGAGACGTTAAACCTTCTGGGTAGGAGTGTTTGGAGGTCGTACCCTGCAATCTCGTCTGCCTCTAGAGTATAGCTCATACAGATACAGGGAATATCCTGATACATGATTCCATGTCTGAGTCTGATGATGGGTGGTCCGTATAGAGGGTTCTTAGAGTTGTTTATTACGCTAGAACGAATGATATTAGACCAGTAAACGATCAGATCGATAATTTTCATCTTGTGGATGAAGCCATCGGAGTAGGCTGCGTTAGGAGCAGCGTTCTGTGGGTTGGTAGCCGTGTTAGTAGCCTTTTGACCCCCACCCTGTTGAGCAGCGGGGTAGTTGTTTAGGATCTCAGCTAGGCTTGGGTCTCCCTCTAGCTCATAAGTAGCCTTGAGTTGCGCTAATTCATAGGTTGTCATGCCTGTTTGAGCCCAATCACTACCTAGAACCTGTTTTGCTGAGTCCTTTAGGCTCTCTACGTTGGCAAAGAACTTCTTGTAGAGGCTTAAAGCACCACTAATATTGCTATCATCAGTAGAGTATACTGTCTTGAACTTCTTTTGCTCTGATTCAGAGTTCTCATAGTTCATATCGGTGTACCCAATGAGGGATTCGACTACCGTGTTAGTATTTTCATCAAGAACATGGGGTAGAGTGATGCTGAAATTGAGATCGAACTGTCTAGAGTCCGCTCCAAGGTAAGAATAAAGATCGCTAGAGCGAGAAATCAGATTGTACTTCTTGATTCTAGCCTTCTTGGTCTCCTTGATCGTAGGATTTTCGAAGAAGGGGAGTGAAACTACGAAATACCTTACCCCTTCAGAGGGATTAGGGAAGTAGAAGCGTAGGTTTGATCTCTCTGGGAGCTTACGATCAATGATGTACTGGTTAGTCATTATAGGCTACCTCCAAATTGGGGTACTGGGGAGGGTTTGTTGTCTGCTAGTCTATCGTTAACCTCATGCAAAGCATCCACCATCTGCTCCTGTAGGCTAATCGTCTTGTTCTCCTTGATACCCAGTACTTTAGAGATAGCGCCTTCGATAATGCCATTGCTCTCAACCAGATATCGGTTAGGGCTAGGCTTAGTATTGTCAGCGGTGTTCTTTGTGTTCTCTGCGATCCGTTCATTCTGTAGTTTCAAAGCATCAAACTCGGATTCTAGAACTAGCGAAGTTGCCCTAAGGGTAGCTCCCAAACCTTTGAGTCCATCGAAGGGAGTAAACTCTCCACCAAGCATATCGAAAGACATATCTGAAAGTCCATCTATAACTCCTGCAAAGAACTTGGAGGATCCAAGCATTAGCTGTAGCTCTAACTCCTCAATCGTTGCTGGCATAGAAAGCAGGGAAGTCTCAACACTCTTGAACGCATTAAACAAAGTACTGACAGAGAAAATCAAAGGATCCACGACGATCTTAAGTCCCTTCAAAGCAGCAACGAATACTCCTACCACCGGGAGGACCACAGCACCTATAGCTACTCCGAAAACGTCTAAGTTCTCAGCGACATAACCAATTCCTTTCGATACATAGTCAGCCCCTAGTCTCAAGAGGGGTAGGGACTTGTGGATTATAGGTAGCATGGCTTCCTTCAGAGGGTTCCATACTTCAGCCGTGATGGTTGCAATGGTGTCAGCATAATTCATATCCCCCTCTTGCCTGATCCTACCTCCTTCCTGTAGCTTCTGGCTTAGGATGGAGAAGTCTGCGGATCCTATTCCTATAGCTTTCTCTAGGATACCGAACGAGGTGAATGTGGCCTCGGAACCACCAGCTAACTTCTCAAAGTTCCTTCCTGCGATAGTTAGGGACTCTCGGAGAATACTTAAGATAGCAGCCTGGTCTCCTCTAGCGGCTTCGATCCTAGATCGGACATCTCCAATCCCTAGGATCGAGAGTTGAGCTAGTGAGTCGGTGCCTGGCTTTAGGATTGTCTGTACAACGGATGTGAGCTGTCCCTGGAGTTCTGGTCCTAGGACTCCCTGAAGCTCTACGATGGCTCCCTGGATTTCTGTACCAAAGCCTAGGAGGTTCTGAGCAGCTAGTGTCTGCTCCACAGACTTAAGCGCACCCACAAGGGCTTCAGAAGTAACCCCGTAGGTTACGGAGTTCTTTCTAACTTGATCGGCAAGCTCGTTAGCTGCAATGGATTGGACACCTCCAACAGAGATCAGTTCAGAGAATACTTTAAAGGTCTTCTTGAAGTCCTGTCCCGTTAGTTGCTGTTGATTAGCAAGGGTGGAGATACCTTCAGTATTACCCTGGAGACCAGCAGCTAGTCCAGCTAGGCCAATACTTAGCTTATTGTCAATCGATCCCCTGAGGTTATCAATGCTGGGGCCAAGGGTAGTTCTTGCTTGGTCTAGGTTCTGACCCAAAGCTAGGGAGGTCTTCTGTCCCTGGTCAAAGAGTGAGATACTCTCTTCCATTGATCCGACAGCTTTATCTAAGCCCACGGTAAGCTTGCTTAGAGCTTCCAACATTAGTACTTGTGCTGCCATTAACTTCTCTGGATCCTATAAAGAGGGGAAACCACATAGGGAGGGTTCAGGATGAATGTCCTGTAGCTATCCTCTGGTAACTCCTTGTTATTATATAGTGTCAACAGGGAGTCTGGGGTGTATCCTCCTGAGTCTGGGAGTTCATAGCCCGTTAGCAATAAGTTCCCTGTTCCCGCTTGCTTAACGATAGGCTGTACCATCAGGACAATCCTCCAAGTATTTCCCTTAGATCCTACATCCCTCTTGTACTTGGGTGAGTATTGGAAGAATAGGAAGTCTCCTGGGGAAGCGCATGAAGGGCTCTTTGGAACCTCTGCTACAAGTAGATCGTCTGAAATACCGACTTGGGCAAAGAAATTTGAAATTTTTGAGGAAAAGTGCCTCATAGAATGCTCTTATAATATAAGCTTGGGTTAAGTGATTAAAGGTTTTAGTTACTAATTTACTCTATAGCCTTTCCCTTTATTATGTATAGTAACAATATAGATATTGACATTATTGATTTCCTAGATCTCTTAAATGAAACTCTAAGCTCGAACTTCGTGGAGAAGTGGAGACACAAGTATTCGGAGAGGTTCATCAAGCATTTTCAACTCAAGATCCTTGAGCACATGAATAAAGGAAAGGTACTAAAAAGAAAGAGGCTGTACAACCACCTCAATAAGAAGTGCAAGTACAGCCCCGAGCAGATCAATAGCTTTTTTGTAGCCATCGACATTGAATTGTATGAGCCTTTTATTTGCGGTCCTTTCTAGCCTCCCTGAGTTGCTTGCTTCTGGCTTTCTCTTTTTCGAGCCTACTAGCACACTCATGAGCAGTCTGAAACTCAGGGCACATAACCTTGTACGCACACCAGTTACAAAACTCATTCCTTGAAGGACGAACATCCTCAGCCTTGGTCTTACGAATCATCCAGATCTTATCAACGATCATCTTGCAGTAAGCAGATATCTGGTTTGATGTGTACGTTAGGTAGACGAAGTTATTTGTAAGAGGGTAGTAGTGAGCTACGACAACCTCGCTAACAGGAACTTTGAACAGCTTACTGATAGCGTAAGCATACCCCTTCAGTTGGGTGTCTTGGAATAGGTCCACCCTGGTTTTCTCTCTCTTACTTGTTTTGTAATCGATGACGAGATAACCACCGTTCTCCCCTTGGATAACACGGTCGATGATGCCGTTGACAGTGATGTCGTCTTTGATGGGAACCTCGTAGACTAATTCCTTGCCTACCGTCTTGCCCAGGCCCTTGTTGAACTTAAGAAAATTGGTGAAACACTTCAAGTCCTTGCCCTGGTAGCTCTCTGATATAGAGTAGTTCCCCTTGACCCGCTTGGACACCTCAACCATCTCTTCTAATGTTTCAGCCTCGATTGCATCCTCAAGAACCTTGTGGATATACGAGCCGAAATGGAGAGCATCAACGTTGGAGCCTTTTGGTTCAGCAAGCCTGTTCACATAACGGAACTTGTATTTCAGCTTGCATTGTTTGTAAGTATTCAGTTTAGATTCAGATATCGTTTTTATGTACATAGTTACACCTCAGTATATTAGAGACTACGTTCTTACGAAGTTCCAAAGTATTGGCCGATTATCAGCCGATGACAAGGAATTCGTCATGGAATCGCTGTTTTTAGAGTATGATTTCAAGCGGCATATGTCCGTGAACATCCATACAGGTCTGTGGAGATGCTTCAAGACTGGGGAGAAAGGCAACTTCATCGGACTGTATGCTATGTCGGAGGGAATTACTAGGCAGCGTGCAATGCGCGATCTGTTTATTAAGACCTTCAACTATCAGGATCTCCCAGAAGTAGAGGTAGAGGAGGAGATCGTACCTAATGAGGTAGAGGAAACGGACCTAATTCCTATCTCTCCGTACACTATCTCTGAGGAGGGCATCTCCGTTGAGGTAGAGGATGCTTGGTACTACCTCTATGGTCGTAAATTGTTTGATGTCGATGACGAAGGTGTCCAATTTTACTACTGTCACTCCGGTAGGTTCGAAGGGAGGGTGCTAATCCCCTACTTCGACAGCAATAAGGAGGTCTTCTTCTTCCAAGCTAGGGCATTGGGTAATGTTAAGCCTAAATACCTCAACCCTAGAGGCTCATTTAAGGCAAATGATGTCTTCTATCCCTTCGATGAGGAAGCTGACCACCTAGTTTTGTGTGAAGGGTGTGTGGATGCTAGAAGTATGCAACTAGCAGGCGTTAATGCTACTGCTATCGGTGGAAATATCATCTCTAGAGTCCAAGCTGAGTCTCTACTAGGCTTTAAGGGCCGTATTATCCTTGGTTTTGACGAGGATGAGGGTGGACACAAGGGAATCCTGGCTTTCGAGAAGCTTAGGAAGACCCTACGCCTCCCAGAGTTCTCTGTGTGCTTCCCTCCAGAAAAAGATTGGAACCAAGCCTGGCAGTTTAAACACGACCTAAAGGCTTGGCTCCATGATAGAGCTGAGAAATACACTTACGAGTACGCCCAACTACTAAAGTTGTCTAAGATATAACGAAGTAGTAGGGAGGACTGACGATAGTTTCATTGAGCAGAGTATACTTAAGGGTAGCTCTGTACGTTCCAGTAACTCCATTGAACTGTGCGATCTGAGCATGGCTTACTAGGGTGGCTGTATCGAACTTGTAGATGAGAGTGTTGTCTGAGGTGACATCTACTAAGCCTGAGCTTTGAGCGTGAGAGACTACAGTGACATGGGAGGGCAGAGCAACGGAACCCTCGTTAACCTTCTGAATCTCTACTGTAGCATTCGTAATTAGAGACGAATCATTGAACAGGTTTTTGATACTTGTGTCAATATCCTTGTTGGTAATAGTAATCTCCGTTGGGAACTTAAGGTTTTCTACGGAGCTTAACTGTAGGTGCTTATTAACAAGTCTGTTCTGAACAGAAAAGATTAGGGGCTGGGTGATTGAGAAGAAGGTGTCATCATAGAGAGTGAAATCATTTATGATGGAGCGGTATACTGATCCTTGTGCGAACTGAATAGTCCAGACATCAAGGTAATCACCTACAGCACTCACAGTATTCTGTACCTCAGTAGACGAACCATTCAAGGTATAGATTCCAGAAGTATCCTGAGTTCCATCTAGGACAGCAACGTACTCACCTGTTCTGACTCGGAAGATACCACTAAGACAGTTTGGATCCTTAGCAGGGTTATAGCTAGTTACCGCTAGTGCTGCTCCTGCATCATTAGCAGATGCCGAAAAATGCATCTTGATCTGAGTCGCAGTAATAGCTGGTGCAACTACGTTATCATCTAGGATCTGAGCGGGGGTCAGGTTATCTGATCTATTAAATACTGTGACACCGCTAATGTCATATGGGTCGTAGTACTCACCACTGTTAATGAAGAATGCCCTTAGGGCTACCTTCTCCAATACAGTAGGTCGATTATGTCTATCGGCTAGATTTACGTTGTTGAGTTGCATCTTATTCGTTTTTCTCCGTTTCCTGCTTAAGTAGATTAAGGAAAGCTGTTCTCTCTGTCCTAGTCATTTGCCTAACATCTGAGTAAGCAAATCTAGCGTGCTTTACAAGTATATAGGCTTCTAAAAGCAGAGAGTCTAAATCTATTACTTCCTCTACTTCACGCCGAAAAAATTCTCTCCAATGGGTAGGTCAACAACCTTACCCCCTCCACAAGAAGTGCATTGGAGATTCACCTTTGTCTCGACACCATAATCAGTCTTCATTGCTTTGATGATGGTCTTAATGTCAATTAGGGGTAGCTTGTTAACTACGGCAGCAATTACGGCTTTGTCAGTCTGACCTGCAATTTCAGTGACAAACCTCCAAAGCTGATCTGAGGAGGTTTTTGGGTCAGACAAGGTTTTCTCGTCTCTAACCCTGGGGATACGGACTTTGGCCTTCTTTCCTAGTTTTGGCAGATCAATCTCAATTGGGTCCGTAAAATCGTCTGGGACAGGATTGATGGCTAGTTGGGACAATAGGATAGTTACAGGGTTTTCTGCCTGACATGAGGGACAAATCAGCAGAACGTCATAGTTGTCCCCATAAGAGATTTCTCTTAGCTTGAGGATGAGATAGAGCTTATCCATCGAAAGTAGGTCAGGAACCTTAATGTTCGATACACAACGCTCCAGGAGGAGGTTAATGGGATTACTGTCCCTTCCAGCACTAACCAGACTCTTCTCATCGTCAAAGGTCATCGGGCGAAGAAGAACTCTTGTACTCTCATCAATAGCATATGCCTTGTTCTCTGAGGGGAGTTCCACCTCAATAGCGACATCTACGGGAAGATCCTTTAGGATCTCAGAAACGATATCATCTTTCTTACTCATGGTTTTTTACGGGGGTTTCTCACCTATTATAGTGTATGGAAATTACAGTAGGAACCCTAAATTCGCACATTAAAACAGACAATCCAGATCTGCTGAAAGCTATGTACGAGTACTTCTCATTTAAGAAGCCAGGCGCGGAACATTCCCCAGCCTACAAGCGAAGGCACTGGGATGGGAAGATCCATTTCATTACCAAGGCAGGGAAGTTCAAAACAGGGATGCTATATAAAGTGCAAGAGGCTCTTGAGAAGATCGAGTGCGTACCCGAAATCAAGGACAAGAGAGAGTTCAATACTGATCTGTTGCCTTGGGAGATAGAGGGTACACAGCTATACGATTATCAAGAGACCTTAGTAAGTACTGCTCTCGAACAAAAGAGAGGGATTATCCAATCTCCAACAGGTTCAGGAAAGACTATCATCCTAGCTTCCCTGATAAAAGCCTTGGAGGGACGTAAGATGGTCGTCCTCTTCACCTCTAAACAAATCCTAAAGCAGACGTATGAGTTCCTTACTACTGTGGGCAAGTTTGATTCTATTGGCATTTGCTTTGGGGAGGGTTATATTTATGGCGACATTATGCTTTCTACTGTCCAAAGCATTGAGAGGATCCTCGACACGCACTTGGAAACAGCCGAAGTCCTCTTGGTTGATGAGGTACATGAGTTTGCAAATGGCGAAAAGACAGTGGCGGCTATACAAAGCTTTCCTGAAGCGGTATACCGATTCGGAATGACAGCCACTCCACCAAGAGAGAACATCCCAGCCCACAACCTAGCAGGAGCCTTTGGCCCTACCATCACCGCTAGGAATACATCTGAATTGATTGAGGACGGTAAGCTGACCAAGCCAATCATCCAACTCATAGACAGAACCTATGACGCTAGTGGTAAAGATGAGGATATGTCCTACCTAGACGTATACGATGAATACATTGTACACAACGACAAGAGAAATAACCAAATCAAACAAATCGTAGAGGCGATAACAGAATCAAATGAAAGACCCCGCATTCTTATACTTACCAAATCACTTGCTCACGGAAGAACCTTGGAAAAGCTACTTGGAGACAAGTGCGAGTTTCTTGAAGGAGCAAACAACCTCTCAGAAAGGTATGAAAGTATTCATCGATTCACGACTGATGATGGACCTAGAATTCTTATTGGCACTAAGATCCTCCAAACAGGAGTTAACATCGAAGAAGTAAGCCACTTCATCAATGCTAGAGGGATGAAATCAGAGATTGCTACTATTCAAGCCCTGGGTAGAGCACTGAGGAAGCACCACTCCAAAGAGGTCGTCTACGTCTATGATTTTATGGACAAAGAGAAATACTTGGAAGGGCACGCAAAACAACGAGAACGCCACTATAAAAGAGAAGGGCATGAGGTAAAGAAACTATGATTACTATTCACGACAACTTCGTCAGAAAGACAGAGATTATCGACTCACTGTATCAGACTATTGAAGCTATTGGAGATCTACAGCTAGATTTCATGCCACATAGTTACGTCATTAAGCCTAAGCACAAGAACGAACTGGAAGCAAGGGTAGCACAGATCATTAGATTCATCTGTACTGAGTTCCCTAGGTTCCAAGGTAAGGGATACGAGGTCTGGTTTAACAGCCTAGACGAGAACACCAACTGCCTAGACCACCATGTAGATTGTGACGAGGAATCAGAGGGAGTCGTCCCAGCCAAGTACACAGCTACCTTTTACCTAGGGGCAGAGGTGGAGGGAGGGGAGCTAGTAATCCATACTGAGGGCTACCACAACAACTACGCATTCATCAGTGATATCTGGGAGGTCATGGACTTAGCTAGAAAAAGCTCTGATTGGCTTTGCGTTAACTACAAGTACAACCGATTAGTACTATTCGAGAGCCAGTTCCCTCACGCTGTACTTCCAATTAGAGACTGCAAGGGAGGCAAGAGAGTCTCCCTAACCATTAGCTCATGGGACAATCCCATCAAGGTAATTAAGAACGTATGAAATCAGATAACATTAAGAAAAAAGCATCAGCTATTACTGATGCGGACATTAAGGAATTTCAGACCGTCATCGAAGAGGTGAAGACTCTGATTATCCACGGTAAGGTAGATGAGACCACCCTTCAAAGGCTTAGTAATATAATGACAACCCTCCAAGGATACAAGGAATCGTATACTTGGAGGGTCATTAACGCTGCAAAGCAGAATATCTTACTAGACTAGTAAGGTAGCTACTTGCCTTTTCAGCAATGTGCCACAGGTGGGTATTGCCATTTTTTGATGATACTCATTATTTTATCCTCGATAAGAACATGGTTGTGCCAGAAAGACACCTTACTTCAACACCACTATTGGAGCTAATGGTTACTCCAACGTCATCCCCATCATCGAGATCAAGAACCTTTAGGATGGATCTTTCAACGGGATCAACTGCTCCGTTAACTCTTGTCTCTACGACATACTTGGCTATATCATTTTGCTTCACTTTAATCTCACAAAGGGTCGTAGCTGCTGAAAGGTGGAGTGCTGCTTCCAACTTGTAAGCTCCTCCTGCTGAGACCATAAAGCTCTTTGAAGTATCATTCCAACTAAGATAATCGTCATGCATGATGTTGGTGGAGATAGAGGCTCCTACACCAACATTCGTATCGGCTAGAGCCTCATCCCCTATAGAGTCTAGCTGGACGTACACATAGGGAGCAGGGATAGGCATGGAGCTAACCGTGATATTCCTCTCAGCGAAGACTGCTGTGGTGCAACAATTGAAGTCCCCGAAAGTACCAATAGTTACGTTTGTACTAGTGGTAATGTCAGCCTGAAAGTCTGTATCGTTAGTGTGAGTTACTAGCTCATTGTGGATACACTCTCCATTGAAGGTAATGAAATTACCTAAGTCCCAATTGCTGTTTGGGTTAGAGCTTAGGGAGGCGGCACTAATAGTAATATCGCCATTGATGTTTACAGCACCTTGTAGGGTGGTTACACAAGCTTCAGTAGAGCTTAGTACGTTGCCAACATGGATGTTTCTTGTGAGGAGAGTATTACTACCAACCTCAAACGTCTGTTGGGTTCCCATTGTTACTGAGTTAATATTATTAAAGGAGACTGCATCAACATCCTCTTGGGGTGCTGCCGTGGAGCCAGTAACAATAAAAGCTACTTTAGCGTGCTCATAGAGTTCGGCTCCAATGTCAAGCTTTAGATAAGTATCCCCTCCTGCTCCTGTTTGTGCGATATTGACTGAGCTAGTTGATGTTACTACGATAGCACTAGCACCGAACTTACTGTCTACTGCTAAAGGATCTCCTCCTCCTGCTCCCCAAGCTCCTGAGTTATCTGCTACTCCTTGGGTGGTCTCGTTCCAGTTAAGGCTGCTATTATCCATAGCAGTTTCAGTACTGTTCCAGCCACCGACCCCACCAGCAACAGTTGATTGGGTTGATTCCCAACCACCAGAGTTAGAGCCAACACCATTTACTACTTCATTCCAATTCTGGGAACTAAGAGTAACCGCTGTTTCCGTAGAGCCCCATCCGGCAGAAGCATCTGCTACTCCCTGAGTTACCTCGTTCCAGTTAAGGCTGCTATTATCCATAGCAGTTTCAGTACTGTTCCAACCTGCTACTCCAGCGGCAACAGTATTTTGGGTTGAGGTCCAACCACCAGAAGCAGAGTCTAATGTTACCAGTGCATCATTCCAATTTTGTGAACTAGCGTTATGTCCTGTTTGGGTGGTATTCCAGCCACTAGAAGAATCAGCTACTTCTTGAGTTGTTTCATTCCAGTTTTGAGCACTAGCAGCATTTACTCCAGTACTCCAAGATCCTGAATTATCCACTACTCCTTGAGTGGTCTCATTCCAATTTTGTGAACTAGCATCAACAGCAGTCTTGGTACTTTCCCATCCACCGGATAGATTATTTACTGT